>ERZ506950.436-NODE-436-length-29027-cov-4.115249_pt1 | contig 29027 bp, 24 predicted proteins | sample MGYA00512897_ERZ506950 | MGnify/ENA metagenome assembly ERZ506950
GTGAGGAAGAAGAAGGTATGGTTCCAAGTCTGCGCGGCGTTGTTGAAGACGCCTCCGTCAGCCTTGCGGACGATTTCGTCGAGCGGCATCTCGGCATAGGGCGTCCCCTCGATCAACTTGTTGAGATTGTCGATGTAGGTTTGGAGATGTTTGCCATAGTGGTACTCGAAGGTCTCCGCGCTCATCTTCGGCGCGAGCGCTTCCATTTTATAGGGAAGCTGAGGCAACATGTGTTTCATAGTCTGTCGGTTTTTACTGTTTGACAATGTGTCGATATTTGTTGTTAAAACGTTTTGCGTCACGATTTTATTATCCGGATTCTTCACGAGGATATATCCGTTGAGGTAGGTCGCGAAGAGGATCCACAGCACGTAGGGTGCAAAAAGCCACGCCGCCGAAGGAGTCCGGTGCCGCACCCGGCAGATGTAGACGATCACCAGCGCATCGAGCAGGAGGATGTCGACGAATCCCGCCAGCGGGCTGCGCAGGTAAAAGAAGAAGACGCTCCACAGAAAATTGACGGCCAGTTGCAGGAACCACAGCGTGACGTAGCGTTTGTCGCCGTATCGGAGCACGCGCCCCAGCGAAAGGCCCATGCAGAGGTAGATGATGCTCCATGCGATCGGAAAAACCGCATTGGGCGGTGTCAGCGTCGGTTTGTCGAGCAGCGGATACCATTCCTCGATCGCGTCTTGCTGCAACCATCCGGCAAGTCCCCCGAGAACGAAACACAGCGCTGTCGGGAGAATATAGGCCCATATCTTTTTCATGGCGTTATTGTTTTGTTCCGAATTTACAAAAAAAATGCCCGATGCTCCGTTTCCCGGCATCGAAATCGCATTCCAGCTATGCGCAGTTGCTTTGTTTGTCCCACGTTGCGATACGGCAGTCGCCCGGTGCCTTGACATTCCCGTCGAGGATGACCTCCCCGTAGCTTTCGGCCGTGACCGAACCGCTGCGGGGGTTCTTCACGCTGCGGACGGGGCCGTCTATGGCGGCCTGCAATGTCGAGTATTCGAACGCCAGGTCGCAGTCGTCGGCCATCGTACAGTTTTCCAGTACGAGATCCGTGGCGTAACACAGAGGCTGGGTGCCCGATATTTTGCAGTTGACCAGCCGCAGCCGCTTCGAGTGCCAGCCCAGGTACTCGCCGTTGATCTCGGAGTCGTAGACCGTCACGTCCTCGGTGTTCCAGAAAGCGTCCTTCGAGTTGATGACGGCGTTGCGGATCACCACGTTGCGGCAGTATTGGAACGAATAGTTGCCCCGTTGCGCGTAATCCTCTATGCGGATGTTTTCGCCGTGCATGAAGATATAATCGCCCTTGTCGACCCGCACGTTGCGCAGCCGCACGTTGCGGCAGTGCCAGAGCGTTTCCTGCGCAAAAGGCAACCGTACGTTCTCCAGCCGGATGCCGTCCATCTCGCGGAACATCTTGGGGGCTTTGACTAGCGTGTCGCTCATCGTAAGGTTGCGCGAATACCACAGCGCCGCGCGTGCGCCCTCGGTGAAGAGGCAGTTCCGGACGACGAACCCGTCGACGTGCCAGAACGGGTATTTGCCTTCGAAACGGCAATCGACGGCTTCGATGTCCGAGCACTCCTTGAGTGCCGATTCGCCGGCCTGTATGGTTACGTGCTCCATGCGCAGGCCGTGCGAGGCGAACAGCGGGCGTTCGCCTCCGTAGGTGGCGTTTTTTATCTGCATCGTTCTTGTTTTTTAGTTTGAATTTACATGGCCGTATATCCGCCGTCGACGGTTATTGCCTGGCCCGTAATGTAGCTCGCTCCGGGGCTGCAAAGCCATACGACGACTGCTTCTTCCGCTCCGTCATGTCGGATTTTGTTCGCTATTGTTTTCCGGTGTTTCCCGTTGTTGTCTTTCGATGCGGACGCTAAGCGAGCCGGGGATGCTGAGGGCTTCGATTCCGTTGCCGTCGATGCGCCCGATCCGGATCAGGTCGTTGCTCCTCGACCCGTTTTTGTAGAATATGGCCACATTGCCCCACGGGACATAGATCGTGATGTCGCCCGGTGCAGGGGTGCAGCCGCGTGCGACCTCGGAGGTCGTCAGCGCCGGCGAGGGATAAAATATTTTCTCGGCGTTGCTGTAATCCGACAACGTCACCTCCAGCGGCAGGCGCGAAAGGAAATCCCGTGTGGCGGCATTGTCCTCCATCGTGGCGGTAATCGTGCGGCTGCCGACCGTGATGCCGATTTTCAGCGATGTTTCGCCCGGGTCGCCGCCCTCGTTTCCGCCGGGCGTCTCCGGTTGACCGGGGTGCCCTCCGGAAGGGGCGGGGTCGTCGCCCGATTCCCCGCATGCCGCCGGCAGTACCAGCGATAGCAGCATGAACGGCAGTAACAATAATTTTTTCATAGTCGTTCTTTATTGGTTTTACAGGTCGGTCGATCCCGGGTACGCGGGCGCCGGACAGGTGCGGCATCCCGGTGTGCTTCCGGGACTGTTGCCCGCGCAGCGGGATTATTTCAGCGCATCCCTGAAGAATGTTTCCAGTTTCCCGAACGGGATCAGGCCTGTCCGGTCGTAGAGGTCGACATGCCCTGCATCCGGCACGAGGTAAAGCTCTTTCGGCTCGGCAGCCAGGCGGTAGGCGTCCTCGCTGAACTCCCGCGAATGGGCATTCTCACCTGCGATGAAGAGCAGCGGCCGCGGCGAGATGGTCTCGATGTCGGCGAAGGGGTAGAAGTTCATGAATTTCACGTTGCTGGTCAGTGTGGGGTGCGTAGTCGTGCGCGGCGTGGCCCCGTCGGGGGTGAACTCCCCGCGCGGCGTACGGTAAAATTCGTAGAATTCGCGCTCGATCGGCGTGGATTCGGCCGTCAGTTCGTGTACTGTGCCGCCGGTGTAAAGGGGTTCCCCGCCCAGGAATTCGGCATAACGCTGTTCGGCAGCCTGGGCGATGATCCGTTTGCGCTGTTCGGGCGACAGGGCGTGTTTCAGCCCGTTGCGGCTGGCTGCCCCCATGTCGTACATGCTGACCGTTGCGATGGCTTTCAGGCGGGGGTCGATCTTCGCAGCGCTGATGGCGAAGCTGCCGCTGCCGCAGATCCCGACAACGCCGATACGTTCCCGGTCGACAAAGGGGCGGGTGCCGAGGAAATCCACCGCTGCGCTGAAGTCCTCCGAATAGACATCCGGCAGGACGGCATTGCGCGGTTCTCCGTCGCTTTCACCCCAGAAGGAGAGGTCGAGTGCCAGCGTGACGAACCCGCATTCGGCCAGTTTCGTGGCGTACAGACCGGCGCTCTGTTCCTTGACTGCGCCCATCGGGTGCCCGACGATGACGGCGGGGTATTTTCGCCCTTCCTCCAGCTCCTTGGGCAGGAAGAGCCGGGCGCCTACTTTCATTTTGTATTGGTTGGAAAAGGATACTTTCTCGGTGTTTACCGAATTGCTTTTGTAGAAATTGTCTGCATCGCCCTGTGCGACGGATGTGTTCGTGCCGAGTATCATAAGTATGGCTGTTGTCAGAATTAATGGTCGTTTCATGATCGTGTCGTTTTTTCGGGTTATTTATAGGCGGCCCGGTAGATGGCTGTGCATTCGTCGATGCTCAGCCTGTGGCGGTCTGATTCGAACAGTCCGGGCATTGTGTCGAATGCGTTGAACGTCATTTGCTGCAACTCTCCGGGGGTGATGCCGTAGTCGGACATCCTCAGGTCGGCGACGCCGCATGCCTGTTGCAAGCGGGTGAGCGCCGTGATGAAATCCCCGGGCTGTGCGGCCTGCTCCATCCCCATTGCACGGGCCATCCGTACGAAACGCTCGTCGCAGACGTGCCGGTCGATGAAGAACGAGAAGTAAGCCCTGCTGAGCATGATCAGCCCGGCGCCGTGGGGCAGATCCTGGTGGTAGGCCGACATGGCGTGTTCCATCGAGTGCTGGCTGGTCGTGGCGCTCAGGCACATCACCACGCCGGAAAGGGTGTTGCCGAAGGCCACGCGGGTGCGAGCTTCGAGATCGTCGCCATTGGCCACGGCGCGCGGCAGGTTGCGGGCGATATGCTCGATGGCGGTCAGTGCGTACATGTCGCTTGCGAGGTTGGCGAATTTCGAAATGTAACTCTCCACGCTGTGGAACAATGCGTCGAACCCCTGGTATGCCGTGAATTTCGGCGGCACGGTGAGCATCAGCTTCGGATCGACTACGGCCAGTACGGGGAATGCGGCTTCGACGCCGATCTTTTCATGGGTTTGTTCGTTGGTTACGACGCCCCACGGATCGACTTCCGACCCGGTTCCTGCCGTCGTGGTTATCGCGATGACCGGCAGCGGTGCGTGTTCGGCCAGCTGTTCTTTACCCGTCCCGCCGAATACATAGTCCCACAGGTCGCCGTCGTTGGATGCCATCAGGGCTATGGCTTTCGCGGCGTCCATGACGCTGCCGCCTCCCAATGCGACGATCATGTCGCACCCGTGCTCCCGTGCCGCAGCTGCTCCGGCCATGACGGTGGATTTCAAGGGGTTCGCTTCGATCCGGTCGAATACCACGCTTTCGACCCCTGCCAGCCGGAGCTGTTCTTCCGTGGCGGCCAGATAGCCGTTTGCTCGGGTCGACTTGCCGTTCGAAATTGCCAGCAGCGCCTTTTTCCCGGGCATCTCCTGCCTGTGCAGGTTTTTCAGTTCGTCCGCCCCGAAAAGGATGCGGGTCGGGATCCACATGTTGAAATTCAGTTTTGTTTTCATGGCTCTATTGTGTTTGATGTTTTTTCCACACTGCAAAACTACATCCCGCGGGGCATTCGTTTTGTATACGTATTACGGATATATTTACCCTGATTACTGGTTTGGTCGTCTATGAAATATGCTGATGTACAGTAATATACCCCTATTACGGATAATATTACCCCAATTACTGTTTCGGCGGCCCGGCATGTGGCCCGAATCTGCAAAAACACTATCTTTGCAAAAGGTAAAGAAAAAAATATGGAAGAAATCCTGAAAATCGACACTGTCGACCAGTATAACAAACTCTTCGGGTTCGAGACCCGCCACCCGCAGGTCGGCGTCGTTTCGTTCGATACGGCCGAGAGCCAGGGAAACTACCGGATGACGATGGGGTTCTATTCGGTATTCCTCAAGGAGACTGCGGGATGCCGGATCAACTACGGCAAGACGAGCTATGATTTTGACGACCAGACGGTCATCTGCATCGCTCCGGGGCAGACGGTGGGGTATACCGACGTGGAGGGTGTTCCCAAGAAATCGGTCGGGCTGCTGTTTCATCCCGATTTTATCCGCGGTACGTCGCTGGGGCAGAAGATTAAGAAATATACGTTTTTTTCCTATGAGTCCAACGAAGCCTTGCACCTGTCGGAGGAAGAACGTATGATTGTCCTCGACTGCCTGGAAAAAATCCGCATGGAACTGCTCCACGCCATCGACAAGCATACCAAAGGGCTTATTGCGACCAATATAGAACTGCTGCTCGACTATTGTATGCGTTTTTACGAGCGCCAGTTCGTCACGCGCGGGGACATGAATCTCGATGTCCTGGCACGTTTCGAGCGGTTGCTCGACGATTACCTTACCCAAGGCGCCGCTGCGAAGGAAGGGTTGCCTTCGGTACGCTATTTTGCAAGCAAAATATGCCTGTCGCCCAATTATTTCGGCGATCTGGTGAAAAAGGAGACCGGGAAATCGGCCCAGGAGTATATCCAGCTGAAGATGATCGACGCGGCCAAGGAGGGGCTTCTCGACCCGAATAAAACCATCGGGCAGGTGGCCTATGAACTGGGATTCCAGTATCCGCAGCATTTCGTACGTTTCTTTAAACGCCATGTCGGCTACACCCCCAGGGAGTATCGGTTGCAGAGCTGATCGGAACTGAAAGCGGAGGCGCCTGCAAAATTCTCCCCTGTTTTCTCCGATTTTTCGGAACATTGTCTTATATTCGCAAAATTGATTGCAGAAGACTGATGGGGACTGTTACATGCGGACAAATATTCAAGGGAGCCTCCCGCTCTTTCACTTACCGCCACGAAAGGCTGTGGTACCGGGATGAATTCCCGTACCACCAACATCCCGAATACGAGATTACGGTGGTGCTGAGCGGCGGCGGGCGGCGGGTGACCAACGACTTTACGGAACCCTTCCGCGAGGGGGAGATCGTCGTATTGCCGCCCTATTTCCCGCATGGCTGGGTCTATGACAAGGCATTGTGCGCCCCCGACGGGATGATCGAAAACGGTTCGCTGCAATTCGGCGAGGAGTTTCTGGTGCAGCTGTCGCAGCTCTCGCCCGAGTTCCAGCCCGTCGTAGGGTTCTATAAGGAGTTGCGCCAGGCGATCGGGATTACCGGCGAAACGGCGGCCAGGGTGCGTAAATTGCTGGCGGGCCTCGAACGCAGCTCCGACCCCGAACAGTTCGTGACGTTGCTGCAATTGCTTTTCCTGATCGCTCAGGACGGGCATTACCGCCCCATCGGGCCTGGGAAATTCCGCGGAGCCAGGATCCATAAGAACAAGCAGCGCCTGCAGGCCGTTTACAAGTACATCGTCGAGAATTACCACCGTAAGATAACCCTCGAGGAGATCGCGTCCTATGCCTCGATGAACAAGACGGCCTTCTGTCTGTTTTTCAAGAAGGCGACCAATGAGTCGTTTGTCGCCTATCTGAATGTCTTTCGGTTGCAGATGGCCTGTACGATGCTGACCCGCTCTTCCAAGAACATTTCCGAAATCTGCTATGCAGTGGGTTTTACGGACATTCCCTATTTCAACCGGGCATTCAAGCAGCGTTACGGCGTTTCACCGACGCAGTACCGGGCTTCGATGCGGAATGCACCTCAGGCGGAGGGGCAGGGCATCTGACCCGGCAGGCCCCTCCCCATAATGACTACGGCCGGGAATTACCCGGCCGTAGTAGTTCGTATGTCGGCAAAAGCCGGCAAATCGTGTGTCTCAGTCCGTTAAGCCCGGACAATCTTTATACTCAGCTCATAGAGCAGGTAAAGCGGCAGGAAGACGATCATCAGCGTGAACGGGTCGCCCGTCGGGGTGATGACCGCGGAGAGCACCAGCAGGACGACTACGGCATGTTTCCGGTATTGCCGGAAGAATGTTTTTGTCACGAGCCCCAGTTTCGAAAGCAGCCATGCCAGCAGCGGCAGCTCGAAGACGATACCCATTACGAAAATGAGCATCAGGAAATTACCCATGTAGGAAGTCAGCGAGATCTGGTTCGTGATCAGCGGGCTCAGCTGGTATTCGGTCAGGAACCGGAATGTGAAGGGGAAGACCAGGAAGTAACCGACCGCACATCCGAGGAAGAACATGAATGTCCCGAATGCGAATGCCAACCCGACGCTCTTCTTTTCGTTGTCGAACAGGGCAGGTTGTACGAACCGCCATATTTCGAACGTCAGGTAGGGGAATATCAATACCAGCGCGAACCAGAACGAAGTGCTGATATGCGTCAGGAACTGCGAGGCTACGTTGATGTTGATGAGTTCTACCGAGAAGTGGTCGTTGCTGAAATCGGGGAGCAGCGGGTTGCCGCCTCCCAGTTTCGACAGCCATCTGTAAAGCGGGAAATCGGACGTGGTGGGAGCCAGTACGAAATTGTCGAACAGATAGGGCATGAGGCAGAAACAGACGACAACGAACACGAATAAGACGGCGATTACGCGAACCAGCGACCAGCGCAGGTCTTCGAGGTGCGCCCAGAACGTCATTTCCTTTTCTTCCATGGGATAGTAGGGTTTATTGCTTGTTTTCCGGAAGGTATCTTTCAGCGAAGAAATATCCGGCCATCCGTCAGACAGCCGGATATCGTCTTCATGCTTCCGGAGGGATTATTTGCTGTACGAAGCCTTCACGAAAGGTGCCTCGAGCAGGTAATCCAGGCTCAGTTTGACACTCTTCTCCACATCGTAGCTGTATTGCTCGACCTCGACGATGATGTTTTCCACACCGGCGGTCTTGGCATTCTCGAAGATGGCATCGAACCCGACCATACCGCTCTGGCCGATTTCGCGGCGATCCTTGATATGGAGCATCTTGAAGCGGCCGGGGTATTTGTGGAAATAGTCGACGGGGCTTGCCTTCCCCATCACGGCCCAGTATACGTCCAGTTCGATGAACAGGTTTTCAGGGTCGGTGTTTTCGATCATGTAGTCCAGCATGACAGCCTTGTCCTCGATCTTCTGGAATTCGTGGGCGTGGTTGTGGTAGCCGTATTTGATTCCGGCTTCCCGGCATTTCTTCCCGATCGCGTTGAGGTAGTTGCAGTAGGTCTGCATGTCCTTCAGCGTCTTGGGGACGGGAAGGTACGGGGTCACGATGTACTCCATGCCCGCGGCCTTGTGGGCTGCGATGCACTGATCCCACCATTTCAAGGCTTCCGTAAAGTCGCCCGAAGCCAGTTCCTCGTCCGACAACCCGTGGGTAGTGTGCGAAGAAAGCACGGTCATACCGCTCTTTTCCACCATCTGTTTGAACTCCTGGGGAGTCTTGCCGTAGAACTTACCGTCATTGTAGTTGGCGGCCTCCACACTGGTATAGCCCATATCAGCCAAATCCTTCAGAATCTGGTCGAGGTTACTGCCGTCCTTCACCAAGTCTCTTACAGAATAGAGCTGGATGGCTACTTCCTTTTTCGTCGTTTCCGGCGCCGTTTCCGTGCTGTGGCTGCTGCAGCTTGTGGCCATCATGGATAAGCACAGTGCTGACAAAATCATCATATGTTTGATTCTCATAGTACTATCTTTTTAGAAGGAATTAGTCGAGAACCTTTACACGGATGTTGCGGTACCAAACATCGTCGCCATGATCCTGCACACCGATAAAGCCTTCGTGGTTTTCGCCGCCACAGTTGTTCAACAGTTCGAAAGCCAAGGGCCACTTCTCTTCGCTGAACTTGCTTGCCTGCAACATTTCAGTCCATTGCTTAGTCCACAAGTGATATTCCAGTACGTTTTCATCGTTCTGTCCGTGAACTACAGTACCTTTGTATACCATAATCTTTGCCTTGTTCCATTCGCCGAAAGGTTTGGCGTTCTGCGGAACAGCCGGTATCATGTCGTACAAGGAAGCAGCCTGACGGTTGTTGTCCTTACCCAGTTTGGCATCCGGATGATTGGCGTTATCCAGCACCTGGAACTCGGGAGCAGAGATATAGATGGGTTCCAACACTTCGTTGCCGTCCTTGTCCTTTGAAGTAACTTCCTGAGCCAGATAGAAGATACCGGAGTTACCACCTTTGGAAATCTTCCATTCCAGTTCCAGCTCAAAGTTCTTGAACTTATGGGCGAAAATCAAGTCACCGCCCTCACCGGTCTGTCCTTCGCCGGTACCGGTTCCACAGAATTTGAGGCAACCATCCTCAATAATCCATCTGGAAGGCACTTTGTCCTTACCGTATCCACGCCATCCGTCCAGGCTCTTTCCATCAAAGATAGTGATATAACCGTCCGCATCAATCGGCAGGTTCAAGCTGTCCGTTTCAGGCGCTTTCAGAGACTTGGAATAAGACACCGCAGTAGTAGTAGGAGCTGCAGCTTCCTCCGTAGCGTTCGATTTCTTTGCACCGCCACCGCAAGAGGCGAGCATACCTCCGATAAGGCAACAAGCCAAAGAATAATATATTTTCTTCATAATCTGAAAAATTAAATGATTAGTATTCGTTTATGAGCATCGGAACCTGGTTCCGATACTCTTTTTAATGTTTATCTGGGCATATCGGGCAACTTCCAGCCTTCACGGTAGTTATGCTTGATGAGCTCTTCTGCAAAAGCCTTGGCATTTACCGGATCTGTCCATGTCTTGTCGAAGCTCGGATGGCCGTTGTGTATCTTGAAGCCGTCCTTGATGACTGTACGCAATGTCTCGTCGTCGCCGATATTGGTGAAGCGCATGTTGGCTCCGTCCCATTCCAGTGTCTTGTTCAGGCCCTGCAGACGGATGGCCAATACACCCATTGCCACCATTTCGTTCATCGGTCCCGCTTCGGAGAAATCAGACTTAGGCATCACGCGGCTGGAAGGACTTTCCTTACAAGCACGTACCCAATCCATCTCATGACCGCCATTCATAGCCTTCGGCACACGGCGGCAAACCTTCGGTGCATTGGGCACGCGGCCAGAAAGTAACCACGGGTTCTGTCCGTAGCAACCGCAAATCAGCGTATCCTTCGTTCCGTGGAAGATAGTCAGACCGCCACCGCTCTGCATCAGTTGCTTTCCTTCGGGGAAGCCTTTCGGACGGTCGGGCATCATGCCACCATCATACCAGTGAACTTCCACTTCGGGCATAGCCACCTTCGGCATATTCTCACGTGCGGGGAAAGTCAGCTTCACATGCTGTGCTTGCGGAGCGCAGGCATTGAGCAACAATGTAGATGAACCTTCTACCTTGGTAGGATACAGCAACTTCAAAGCTCTGAACGGCTGGTGCAGGATGTGGCAAGCCATATCGCCCAAAGCACCCGTACCATAATCCCACCATCCGCGCCAGTTCCAGGGATGATAGATTTCGTTATATGGATTCATCTTGGCAGGACCGGTAAACAAATCCCAGTTCAGGGTTTTGGGAATGCGGTCTTCCTTTTCGGGAACATTCAATCCTTGCGGCCAGATGGGACGGTCGGTAGCACATTCCACCTTCGTCACGTCACCGATTTCGCCGTTCCATATCCACTCGCATACCAAGTCGGTACCCTCGTCCGAAGAACCCTGGTTACCCATCTGGGTAACTACTCCCGTAGAAGCGGCCAGGCGGGTAAGCAGACGGGACTCATATACGGAGTGCGTCAACGGTTTCTGGCAATATACATGTTTGCCCATCGTCATGGCATCAGCAGTAATGATGGCATGTGTATGGTCGGCAGTAGCGATGATAACGGCATCGATGTCCTTACCCATCTCATCGTACATCTTACGATAGTCCCAATACTTCTTCGCATTGGGAAGCTCATCGAACACACCTTTCGCGTAGCGCCAGTCTACGTCACAAAGCGCCACGATATTTTCCGTAGCCTTCACATGGTTGATGTTGGTGTGTCCCATACCGCCGATACCTACGGCAGCAATGTTCAAACGGTCACTGGGAGGCACGTGTCCGTGGCTCTTACCCAAAATGCTGCTTGGAGCAATGGTAAGACCCGCCAAAGCTAAACCTCCGGTCTTAAGAAATTCTCTTCTTGTAAATTTCGACATGGTTCTTTAGATTTTAAAATCGGTTAATATAATGAGTTTTAAAACAATCCTTAATTACAGTAGGCATCAGACTACCGTTTTCTTCGGACGGAGCAGTCCGTAACCTTCTTTCATATGCCTCCGGCGCTCCTTGATTTCCTCCAGCGTCTGCAAGTCGCCTATGCCGGGCAGGTCGTGGCGGCGCGCATCCTCCAGGAAGGTCCATCCGTATTGGGAAGCAATGGCCGAGTCTCGCATCTGCGGCAATCTCGGATCGCGTTTCCCGCTCTCGATGGAGTCTGCCATAATGTTGCAGAGCTTGTCCAGGTTCTTTCCGCCAAACGGTTTCTCCAGGCGAAGCGTACGGTTCACGCCGTGAAGTTCCACTACGGCAGTCCGGAAATCATGCGTCATGCGCACGATACCTTTTGTACCGATAATGTCCGTATATGCATTATGAGTCTGGTTTCTGGAGAGTTGTCCGTAGACGAAGCCTTGTGTGACATCGAAGGCGATGCCGTTCTCGAACGTACCGTGGCACTGTACCCACCAAGGGTCCTTGTAGTCCCACATCCGCATGCCTTGGGCATGCCAGGTCTTGTATTCACTGTCGGCATACCAGCGGGCGATGTCTATGTAGTGCATGCCGCAGTCGTGGTAGGCGGGACCCTCATATTCGTGTCCCTCGCCCGGCGCCAATCCCGGAGTCATGTGGCAGATGCGCAAGATAGCCAGTTCACCAATCTCGCCTTCATCGATAAACTGCTTCATAGCCTGGTGATACCAGGAGTTCCGCAGATAAAGGTTGACAGCGGCAATGCGATCATACTTTTCAATCAGGTCCACAATTTCCCATTCCTTATCAATGGTATCGGCAATGGGTTTCTCCGTCAGGATATGCTTATTGCTCCGGACAGCTTTCTCTATTTGTTCTTTTCTGGAATTTGCCAATGCAAAAAGACCAACAGCTTCTACACTCTGGTCATCAAAGATTTCTTGTTCATCGGATATGATTCTGGATGAAGGGGAAAGGTTTCTTGCCAATTCTCGGGAGGCCGGATCGGTATCGCAGATATATGCGATGTCCCATCGACCGCTTTTCTGCATTTCCTCCCAATACATTTGCCCCATTCTGCCGAACCCTATCAAACCAACTTTTATTTTCATGGTAGGCGAATATTAAATATTTACAGTTATAGTATTATCGGGGTCGATTGAATTACATGATTAAGAGTACTTGGACTGATAGTCATAGTAGCTGTCGTCGTAGACGTTGGATATAATTTTTTCATGATATTTGCAATGTTTATGTATGTGTTCTTTGCAAAAATAGGATAATTAGTGATAGAATGGAAGCAAGCAGATATTAAAAAAGCGTAAAAGACAAAAGAACGCCCTTTATTCATCATCGCCTAACAGCCGTGAAACACTCTGCCGGCAGCCGTCAACACCCACCTGCATCATAGATTCTGCGTAAGAAATATAGAAGAGAAAGAAGAATTAATAGGCTGTTTGCAGGAAATTAACTTCCTATTTAGTCATAACAGCCTAGCACAAGCGGGTGGAAGCAAAGTACGCAGAATTTTATTTCTATGAGAGAGACTGCATATCATTCAGTCTCTTATAATAGCCGTTCTTCTCGAGAAGTTCCTCGTGCTTACCACGTTCCACGATTTCACCTTCATAGAGTACACAAATCTCATCCGCATTCTTGATGGTGGAAAGGCGGTGGGCGATGGCAATCGTGGTACGGGTCTTCATTAGCCGTTCCAGAGCCTCCTGCACCAGTCGTTCGCTTTCGGTATCGAGTGCTGAAGTGGCCTCATCGAGTATCAGGATAGGCGGATTCTTCAAGATGGCACGGGCAATACTGATACGCTGGCGCTGTCCGCCGGAAAGCTTGCCGCCACGGTCGCCAATGTTGGTCTGATAACCGAGTTCGGTCTCCATGATGAAGTCGTGGGCATTGGCAATCTTTGCCGCTTCGACCACCTGCTCCATAGTTGCATTTTCCACACCAAAGGCAATGTTGTTGAAGAAGGTGTCATTGAACAGAATGGCCTCTTGGTTCACGTTTCCTATCAACGCACGCAGGTCGTGGATGCGAAAATTCTTAATATTCACACCGTCAATTGTAATCTCACCTAACTGCACATCGTGATAGCGCGGCAGCAAATCCACCAATGTCGACTTGCCGGAACCGGACTGGCCGACAAGTGCAATGGTCTGTCCTTTGGGCACCATCAGATTGACGTGCTTCAACACTTCGCGCTTGCCGTCGTAACTGAAGGAGAGGTCCTTAAATTCAATCCGGTCATTCATCCCGTGCAGCGGCAACGGGTTTACCGGTTCCTTAATGGGATTCTCGGCTTTCAGTATTTTGTCCACACGTTCCATGGATGCCAGACCCTTTGGAATGTTGTATCCTGCCTTTGCAAAGTCTTTCAACGGATTGATGATACTGTACAGAATCACCATATAGAAGATGAACGTTGATGCTTCCATGGAAGTGCCGTCGCCCAGAATAAGCAGACCACCGAACCACAGTACCAATACAATGAGCAGCGTACCGAGGAATTCACTCATCGGATGTGCCAACGACTGACGGATGGCTACCTTGTTGGTTGCATCACGCAGCTCGTCGCTGCATTGCTTAAAACGGTCCACCATCTTGTCTTCGGCTATGAAAGCCTTGATTATACGCAGTCCACCAAGCGTCTCTTCCAATTGCGACATGGTATCACTCCATTTCCCTTGGGCTTCCAACGACTTACGCTTCAGTTTCTTGCCAACTTTTCCCATCAGCCAGCCCATACCCGGCAATACCAGGACAGTAAACAGAGTCAGCTGCCAGCTGGTTACAATCAGAGTGGAAAAATAAAGCAGAATCAAGATCGGATTCTTGAGCAGCATATCCAGTGAACTGGTAATGGAGTTCTCAATTTCGCCTACGTCACCGCTCATACGTGCAATGATGTCCCCTTTCCTTTCTTCAGAGAAAAAGCCGAGCGGCAAGTGCATCACTTTGGAATAGACCATCACGCGGATATCGCGTACCACTCCCGTACGAAGGGGAATCATAATGGCAGAAGAGCCGAAATAGCAGGAGGTCTTCAGCATGGTCATGAAAGCAAGGAAGAGCCCCATGAACAGCAATGTCATCTGTGGCCCGTGTGTCTCAATCATCTGGGTGACGTAGTAATAGAAATTATTCACCGCCACTTCCTTGATGCCTTCGCTCCCCCACTCCATGTACTCGTACACTTTGGTATTCTCCCCCGTTTTGAAGAGGATATTGAGAATAGGAATCAACAATGTGAATGAAAATACGTTGAATATGGCAGACAGTACATTGAGCACGATTGCCCAACCGATATATCTCTTGTAAGGCGACACAAAGCGTCGCATCAGCTGCAGAAATTCCTTCATTGCTTGTAGTTAAGTGAATTATGAGGTCGCAAAGATACAAGAAAACGAGGGAATGGAAAAGGGTTTCAGGTTATTTCTGCCTAAATGCCCACATTCTCTACTTTCTTTTGTGTCCTTGCATACTTCTCCAGCACCATGTACACTCATACATTGTCATCTTAATAATAGCCGGCTCATTTATTTTCCATCTTTACTCCTAACTTCCACACAATTTTCTTCAAACTTCAATATGCCCAAGCAATTATATGAGTAAATAATGAAAAAGATGTACCTTTGCACCCGACTTAACTGAGAACTTTGTTCACCACATGAGAAAAGCTATTATCGCAACCCTATCTGTCCTAATCGTACTTCTGTTCATTGCTTGCAATACCCGAGTGAACTATAATAAGTACCTAATTGCAATTGACTCGCTCATCGTTCAGCAACCGGACACTGCCCTATCTATGCTCGAAGCATTCCCGACAAACAGCCTGCAGACCCAAGCTGACAGTGCTTATTATGGCCTATTAATGACAGAAGCAAGAGATAAGAACTACATTATCCAAACCAATGATTCCCTGATACAATCGGCCCTGACCTACTACAACGGCACAAACGACATAGAAAAGCGGGCAAGGGCCCATTACTATTCCGGCTGCGTCTACCGGGATTCACAGAGAAGAACAGAATCTATGACTCAATACCTCATAGCAAAGCCCTTGGCTGAAAAAGCAGGAGAAAGACGTCTATTAAGTCTTATCTACCTGAATATAGGTTATCTATACTATTCACAAAACCTAAATACACAAGCCGATTCCAGCTATCAATTGGCACAACAAATAGGTATTCAGCTAAAGGACTCTGTTCTTCAAGCAGAAGTTCTGTCACGACGAGGACTCATCCGAATGGAAAAAGGAGAGGAATTCTATCCCGAAGCCGAAAAAATGATGTTGAAGGCACTCGCTATCGTCCAAAAACAGTCCAACATACAATTAAAAGAAAATGTGTTCTCCTCACTATGCCAACTATACAACTGGATGGAAAACGGAGAGAAAGCTATAGAATTCGCCAAACAGAATCTTGGCGTACAGAAAGACCGCACAACATGCTACAAAGCTTTCGAACTACTTGGAAGCGCATATTACCTAATATTGCAATATGATTCTGCCCGCCACTACCTACAAAAATCCCTTTTCACAACAGACTATGCCACCAAAGCCGGGGCTTACATGTATCTAGCAGACATAGCCAAAGAGCAAGGAGACTTAGCTACTTCCTTAGAGATGGAACGCAACTACTCTGCCTATTTGGACAGCATGCAGAAGTCCAGACAGCCCGATGCCATTGTCTGCGCAGAACAAGGGATGCCAAGCAACAAGCAAAACATAATCAGCAAACACACCCATTACTCTATCATAAGTATATCAATAATCACATTAACCCTCATTGTAGCTGTAATCATCCTATCCTATAAGAAAAGAAAGCAAAAGCCCAATAACCGAACCGAAAAAGAAATGCTGTATAAGGCAGGACTTGTTCTGTTCGAACAATCTGAGGTATACAACAAGATGACTCTAATCATCCGCTCTCATAAAGAAAAGGCAGAATCAGAAATAATGCATCAAGGTGACTGGCTACAACTAATTGCAGAAACCAACAAATGTTGGAATAATATTGCCCGGGAACTACAATCAAAATATCACCTGACAGAAGACGAAATCTACTTATGTTGTCTGTACCTGACAAACCTCCCGATAAGCCACTTTTGCCATATATTGAGCTGCGAACGGGATACTATTTACAAAAAGGCAGACCGCATATTAGAAAACAAAATGGGCTTTGCACACAAAGAGATATCTCTTAAGGAAGCTTTAAAAAAGAATCTCCAATCATCTAGCCAATCATAACAATCATTAGCAAGTACAACAATTATACAATATTATACGCCATTATACACCGAAATTATACAATATTATACACTTATCCTGCCGTATTAAACCGACCTTTGCGGCATCAATAATCAAAAAAGTGTATAATGATGAAAAAACTATTGTCTATCTTAATTGCGACATTCTTTTAAGCAATATTGTGACATACGCACAAAAAGAAAACAATCCTTTTACAGAAATTGCCCTAACCCAAGCAAAAAGAAAAGATCCGATTAGTAAAGGAGATACCCCTATATCTCGTAGTATCATTCAAACCGCCAACGCCTACTTATATAATAACACAGTATGTGTCGACTTCAACGAGGTATTACCTAACGTCACCATAACCCTCATCAATGCATCAACTAGTAAACTCATTCATTCAGAAGCATACAATGAACCCACAAACATTGACATCACTTTGGATGAAGGATACAGTAGTGGTAACTATTTGATTAAAATAGAGTCTGATGAAGTTCTTTTATATGGTTATTTCTCATTATAACAATCATACAACAAACAATACATTATTTAAAAAGATAGAGAGCCATGAAAAAGTTATTCCTATTTATGAGTTGGGTAATGCTTATATTATCCGGTTGTGCCGATGAAGATATCATCGAACGTAATTCCCCGTCATTTCCACAAAGTGTAAATACCCGATCTGCAGGAGATGGTGTATATGATATTTTAGGGTACGGCTATGATATAACTGGGCCATATTTAGATACTAAGTCCAGTCGTGCAATAGTATTTGATACTAATAAACTATTAGAAAAAGGACTGATTACCCCCTACAAACTAGAAGAATCTCGGTTCCGTTACTCTTCAGGGAAAGATGTCATTGATTTTACCACCAACATGTCATCTTCATTACAAATGAGCACCCCCGGCATCCTAAAAGTCATAGGTGGCGCCTCTTTAAATATAGCATTCGGAGGTAATTCTCATTATAATTCTGACTACTCTTTTGCATACTGTACTCAGCAATATATAGATAGCAGATATCGAATTTCAGAAGCTGACATTAATGTTTTAAAGACATGTCTCACAAAACAGTTTATTGAAAGACTCTCTACATATACACCAGAACAAATTGTTGAAGAGTATGGAACTCATGTGTTAAAGGATATATATTTAGGAGCAAAATTCGAAGTGTATTATATGGCTAAATCAACCTCATCATCAAAAAAAGAAAGTATAAACGCTGGGTTAGGCGCTTCACTCTTTAGCCTTTTCAAGATGGATGGAAAATTCCAATATGATGAATCTTTAGCTATAACTAATAAAGAGCAGTCCTTATATTATTTCACAATAGGAGGTGACCCCGCCGTCGGAGCGCAAGGTTCTTTAAATCCAGAAAATTCACCATCAATAGATATAGGTAAATGGATGGCATCAGTAAAATCTTCCACACCGAAATTTATTGATGTCGACAATAATTCACAATCATTTATCCCCATTTATGAATTAGTTACAGACCCCACACAAAAGCAAACTCTCAAAGCATATATAGACAACTACATAAAGAGTAAAGAAGTATGTTCTATAAGCCTATATCCATCAACTACTGGTACACGTCAAGTCAGCGGACTAGGACATATTAATCAAGGGGCAGGAGTTGCTATCGGTGATATTGATAAAAATGGAAGGCCTGATATGATATTGATGGGAATAGATAATCCTAAAGGAAAGAATAATTTTTGGTATAAAGTCTTATATGATATTGATGAAAATGGATACTATTCAAAAGAATCATCTATTCTTTCAATTTCTGCTGAGGGTTGGGAAAATTCTGGAGGTGATATCGCCCTCTGTGATTTGAATAATAATGGAATATTAGATATGGTTCTTTTATGCACAGACAAGCCCACTACAGCAGGTCGTGCCTACCGATGGTATTACGTAGCTTATGACCTCAAACCTGATGGCCACTATAACTCATTATCTTCGCTAAATACATTAGATGAACTCGGATTTTTTTACGATGGAGCAGGTATTGATATATGTGACATAAATAAAAATGGAACTCCTGATTTATTAATGATGGTCTATGATGCCCCAGAAGGAGAAAATTCATTTCGATATCAAATTGCTTTCGACCTACAATCAAATGGCAACTATTTGAGTCTATCACCCGTATATGAAGTTCCAGGATTAGGTCATGATGGAGATGGAGCAGGAGTTGCAGTTGGTGATATTGACAATAATGGTACATTGGATATCCTATTTATGGCATTAGATGCTCCCTCTGGTAAAGATAAATTCGTATATGAAATACTACCTGATATAGATAAGTATGGTAACTCTTATGCAAAACCTATATATACCCCTCGTTTCCCTGACTCTTTATCACCGTGTGACACTGGACAAGGAGCAGCATGTAGTCTTTATGATTTAGACAATAATGGTTTCTTAGATGCCATTTTTGTTGCTATTGAAAATATTAAAGGGAAAAGTAACTCATGGAAATATGTAACAGGACATAATTTGAATAAACAAGGTGTACCAATGTGTTGGAGATAACTTAATACCCAATTATTGTATATGAGTTTATATTACCCACTCTCTGCATGCAATTTATTCAAAAGCATTGAAGTATGTCAGGTCTATATATTATGTTTATATCAATATAAATTAAAACAACATGAAAAAGATTTTAGTTTTATTCGCATTACTGATGACCGGCGTTATGGGCATCCACGCGCAAGAAGGACTCAAATGGGGAGCGATGGCAGGTATGAATTCCAGCAAGTTCTCCACCGATGGTTTTGACAGCAAGGTAGGTTTCCATGTCGGCATCAAGGCCGAGAAAGACTTGCCCCAGATAGCCCAAGGTGTTTATCTCGACATGGCTGCACTGCTGTCCTTAAAAGGTACACAAATAAATGGGAATGATGCATCTCTGAAATTCAATCCCTACTATTTAGAAATACCTATACACATGGGCTACAAATATGCCATCAATGACAATTTTGCCATCTTTGGCAATTTCGGTCCTTACTTTGCAGTCGGTCTCTTCGGTAAAATGAAGGCAACGGGATATTTGATTGATGAAGTGGAAGGATTGACAAGCATTCATGATTCTGCCAAAGTATTCGGAAGCAATGCCATGAAACGTTTCGACTTTGGTCTCGGACTCAAAGCAGGAGTCGAATTCTTTCAAAAATATCAAGTCTCTATCGGATATGACTGGGGATTACTGGACAATATAGAAGATAGCGGAAACAAAAACCGCAACTTGATGCTCTCCGTGGGGTATTTCTTCTAAGATTTAATAGTGTGGAAAAGGGCACGAAAACCCTCTCCACACTTTTTATTGCCGATATACAAGAAACAAACTGTTCAACATAGAAATAAAATCACTACTTACGAAAACAGAGACAACCACTGAGCCGAATCTATAAAAATATGGCATTTTGAAGTAATTCTTTCCATGGATATTCCACTTCATCATTACAAAGCACCACCATTTTCTCTGAATTATCTCCTAAAAGAGCACCATATTTACCTAAAGTCCCTTTACTGGTAATCTGATGCTTGCAACGAGCTATCAGAAACAAGTCCATATACCCCTTATCAGAACCGTTTATATCAACAATCTTACAATTACCTTCCGTAAGATAAAGTTGCGGAATAAGTTCATCCCTCACCCAATCCGGCTCATCTGAAAAGAAATAGAAGAAAGAAGACATATCCCTATCCTGCATATAAGTCACTGCCGACTTGAAATACTCCAATGAAGCAGGTTTGCCGTAAGCCGGAATTTCTACTTTCAAGTCCCCACGCCTTACGTGAACAGCTACGGAACAAGGACGTGAATCAATCTCTGAATACAGCAATTTATTCTGTGCATCCAGCACCTCGGGCATTACTCTAAAAAGCGACCGGAATACCGGAAGCCAAATATCAGCCGGAACATGATAATAACCACCTAAATAGACCGGAGGCTTCTTTTGTAGAAAAGAGAAGTCATCCTGCCTGCCATAAGTATTATTACCCAAATTAAAATATTTCTTCTTATAGACAGACAAAGCCAGTTTAGAAGCGGACTTCACTTTTAAGTAAGGAAAAGCCTTCAACAAATCGAAGTTACGTACAAACTGGTAATTCATATCTGTTCCCCACTCTTCATAGAAAGACAAATCATAGAGCACTTTATGTCCTCCATTTTCAAAAATTCTACCCAGCAGATATTGGTGCATCTGAGAACAAACTCCGCCATCCATAAGTACTATCACTTGAGGGGCTATCAGTCTATGTTTTACAGCCTTTCTATACAGGCTTTTCTTCCACCTTTCTATGATTTTCATTTCTCTATAATTTATTTTTCCAATTATAATAATACAGTCTCCAATATCCCAACAACGATGATAACCTATAAGTAGTAACTATCTTCTTCTCACGGCGTGATAGTAATTTCCAAAATTCCGGATAATCCCCAAGCTCTATCATCAACCGATTCATTTCTTTATTAACATCCTTTACCTTTTTCCAATGGAGTCGCGCTTGAGTATTCTTTATATGGAACAAAGCTAATTCTCTTGCAAATTCCTCATGCAATCCGTTCCGTTCTATATAGTCATCAAACCAGCGCACATAAACATTGAAATCAAGATATGCTCTCTCTCCCAAATCGTGAGATACCGAAGAGGAATAAACATAATAATCAAGAATCGGAGTATTTATAGAAACAACTTTTCCCGAACGAACTAAAATCTGCGTAGACAAAGCAACATCTTCTCCAAACGAGATGCCGAGCCTTTCAATCCCCTCATCATATAAAGAACGTAAATGAAACTTGGTCCACATAGCCCAATATGCCCTTGAACAGAGGATACATTTTAAATATTCAATCCCGGACATTTGTTCAAACTCCATGCTGTCCGATTCCTTTCTTCCTCCATCTTCACAAAAAAAGAAAGGAGCAACAACAACATCGGCTTGAGTCTCCTCAGCACGGTTCACCAAACATCCTATCGCATTGCTCATCAAAACATCATCACAATCCAAATACTGTATATATTTCCCCCGTGCCCGATTCACACCTATTCTTCTCGCTTCGGATGTTCCTCCATTCTGTTTGTTTATAACAATAATACGACAATCCAACTTTACATAATTTTCTATAATGACCGGAGTATTATCCATACTTCCATCATTGACCACGATGATTTCTATATTCTTGTAGGATTGGGACATAGCACTTTGAAGGCATCTCTCTAAATATTTCTCACCATTATAGACACAAATTATAATAGAGACTAAGGGAGAAAGGGTATCGTTCATCATATTTACAATTACATTCTACAAGCCCAACAAAGTACAGAAACTTGATGCAAAGTTATCAATACCATACTTTTCCTCTATTGCAATGGAATCGATGTTTTTGGAGAGCATTTTTCTAACGTTTTCATCCCGCAACATTTCTATCTTTTCTGCTAATTCCGCAATATTTCCTTTCTGGTAAAGGAGCCCATTCACTCCATCCTCAATGCGTTCCGGATTTGCCCCCACATCAGAAAGGATTAATGGCAACCCGCATTTCTGAGCTTCTACAGCAACCCTACCAAAAGTTTCAAAAGTGGAACAAACCAACACAACGTCAGCCAAAGCATAATAAGAAACCACCTGTTGCGTGTAAGAGACAATTTTTACATTGTTATCCAGACCATTATCTTGAATATATTTTTGGCATTTGGGCATAAAGCCAACATCCGGGCCAACCAGATAACAAAGAATATCCTTCCCTTCAGCCACTATTCTCTTTACCGCCTGCAAAAGTTCCATCTGTCCCTTATTAGAGTCAAAAGCGCCGACCAACAAGATAGTATACCGCGTATGTCTATCACATTTCACATCCACTCCAACCGTTATCGGCAATTCTACAGCTTGGGTGATGCTGCTTATTTTTGCACTTGTCATCACCTTTTGATAATGAAACTCTGCATATCTGGAAGTTACCAATATCTTATTTGATAATTTATCAATCGCTCTAAAGATAAAACGAAATTCAAAAATAGGATTAAGATTCAGCCAAGTCACATCAGGTATCTCATGGATAAACCAACAGTGCTTTATCCCTAACATCTTACATGATATTGCCAAATGAGGAAAAACCACAGTATTTGTCATTCCATAGTCCGGCTTTATCCTTCTCAAGTAACGGGTTAATTTAATGGAATACTTCAATAGTTTACGAATATAAGAAAGCTTCTCTCTCGTGCCGATATCCATGTCCTTACCTACAAGCCACCATTCCATTTGTAGGAACCTATAGCCATCAAGATAAGGGGAGCAGGCATCAAGCAAATCTCCCGGACCAGGAAGAACCATATAGAGTTGCCAATCAGGGTGAATACGCTTAAGCCCCCGCAATAAATCTAATAAACATCTTTGTGCTCCTCCGGCACAATCACTAACATGTGATAAAAAAACCAATTTCATAGCAACCACAATTAGCTTACAAGATATTTGTACACATATTTAATACAGTGCTGTAAATGTTTCCATGAATAAGGGTAAGCTAAAAAGTCCTTCAGCACCACCTTCGCCTCAGGATATCCCACTTTCAATAACTTACGCAAAAAGACACTGAAGGTATATTCTTCCTGCTTCCTCATTTCTTTTTCTCCCAATTCAAATCCCTCTATTTTCATTGGAAGCATCTTATTCCACTTCAATTTGTGCATTTTAATCGTATCTTGATACCAACTTTGATTAAAATTCCCTTGTGAAGAATGCTCTATCAAAACCTCAGAAGAACAACATACATAATTTTTATAACAACGATCCGCAGCTATTTGCAATGTAAAATCCAAGTCATAACAATGGAAACCCGTCAACAATTCCTCATCAAAAGGATATTTAGCCCATACATCCTTACGCACAAACATGGCAAAGCCATCCAATACCAGCACTTCCTTAAAAGGATGCTCCATAGTAACCGATGCTACACGAAATTGGGTTTCAGTTCCAACGCTCTGATAATAGAATATAACATCCCACTTATACACATCTCCCCATCCCGAATAGCATTTCAATTTCACCTTACTACCGGCAAAACCTATCACCCCACAATCCGGTTCCTTAAGTTTCTTCTCAATGCACTTTCCCCAGCCTACCGAATGAAACTTTACATCCTCATGGACAAAAAACAGAAAGGGATAATGTGCCCGAGAAGCTCCCTCATTATACGCACGCGCTATCGGCCATTGTTTTTCACGATTATCAATAGCAATGATTTCATAATCAACACCAATAGTATCATGAATATTCCGGGTTACTTGCTCCAAACGTTCGGGAGATACCGAACAAATTATGATTGAAAGCATAATCTGATGCTATTAGTTTGTATTATTTTGCAATATCTCATCATAAACAGCCAGTCTTCTCTCCAACATTTCCTGAGGATTATAAAGTTCACGCAAACGCTTCAATGCTTGCGTCGCCAGCCTGACTTGCAATTTTTTATCCGCTTCCAAACGAATGACTGCTGCTGCAAAATCAGTTGCGCTATCAGCAATCAAACACTCTTCATTGTGACGTAGGTCAATTCCCTCAACTCCTTTTGTCGTAGTTACAAAAGAAGCCATAGAGGAAACCGCATCCAATATTTTCATCCTCATACCACTACCAATACGAATTGGCACCAGAACGATGCTCCCATTCAAGTATTCCCGCAAATCCTCCACATAACCCACTAACTCCATTTCCGGACATACTGCCTGAAGACTTTTCACGTAACGGCTCTTCCATGTCCCAATCACTTGAAAAACAAATTTAAAACCCTGAACACGCAAACAAGGGGCTACTTCATGACAAAACCAATCTACTGCATCCTGGTTCGGGTAATGATTTTCACTTCCAACAAATGTCAGACGAACAGAGGCCGGCTTCACAATTCTGTCATAAGCAGACTCTATCTGTACCACTGCCGGAGAAACATAAATATTGCATTCTTGTCCAACCAAGTCTGCCAACAATAAACGGTCAATATCCGTCAATGCAATTACATGCTTATATTGACGTAAAGCGGCTTTCTCCATATCCTTAGCAATGCCATAGAGCATCTTGTCTTCATCTGTTACATGAGTAAGGCATTCCATTTCATTTTCATTACGTATATACCTCAGTTCATGATGCACAAACACTGTTTGTACATCTTTAGGCAATAGATACCCCAATGTTATCAATGGATAGAACTCAACCTGAATAATATCAAATCCACGACGTGAGATGTCAGACACATACTCTACGTATGCCTTGGGAAAAGGTTTAAAACAAGAATTCTTCAACGTCATATTCTTATACGGACGCTCTTGCTGAAAAGAATACAGTTGCCGTTGCATCTTGCGGGAAATGGATTCAGACATCTTTTTTAACCAACGGTAATATCGGGGGCAACGAGTCTTAGGTTCTGCATCTTCTTCCCTAAAAAGATAGAAATCAACATTTGTCCATAAAGCCCTTAAACTTTCGACATCATTCATCTCCTTATTTTCCGGAGAAAGCAACAAAGACACAGACATTTTGTGCCGGATATATTCCACCATATTGAAAAAGGCCTGATTACCTCCAGCAGTCAACGGATAAGGCACACAAGGAAGTATAAAAAGAATTTTCTTCATTATCTCTTTCGATTTCTAAGTTTCAACTTACACATGCGGAATGCCACACTTAATGATACAGAAGGGCAAATATACCATAAACTACGACAAATACCCATAAGATCATGTAATTTATAACGATCTTGCAAACTATAATGCAATATCGTATGGGCATATTTCTTTATCGCATGCTGTAGTTTTCTATCTTGAAGTCTGTCCGAGTAAAAAACTGAAACCCATTTTATAAATTGCCTTGTAGCTACTATCTTCTCTTCATCATAATTGAAGGAACAACTTATATTCTCGCCCATCACATTTCGCCAACAAACCGGCTTACCCGGCAAAGGAATCATTCCACCTGCATTTTCACCTATGCTTGTCCACGTTGCATCGTCTGAACACCACGCCAATGGAAACTTCACAAAACCGCCTATCCGTTCATATATATCACGAGTAAAAACATATTCACAAGCAGCCGAATAAATTCTTCCTTCCAATTTATCCAACAAAAACTGATAGCCCGAAACCGGATATTCCTGCAATGAAGGATTTTTATGTATTATCTTGCCATTTTCATCTATCACAGCAAGGGGAAAACGGAACATCCCATGCCTCGTACCATAGCATTCTAATGCTTTTATAATACGCTCTACCCCGTCCTGCGGCATCAAATCATCATCTGAAAAGAACCAAACAACCGGTTCTTTTGCAAGTGCTATACAACGGTCCCAATGCCCCGGCAAATCCACTCCACCCAGATTAGTATCAAAACGTCGATAGACAATATTCATTTTATCCGCATAATCAGAAACAATTTCCTTCAGATTCTGAGGACTTGCATCATCACCTATGTAAACAGTAAAACTCCGACAAGTCTGTACGACAATAGAATCCAATGTCTGTCGGAGGAAGCGGCACTTATATGCCGGAATAACAATTGCTATCTTTTCTTCCATAGAAATCATCCCTCTACAACATTCTTTTTTATCACTTCCAGATAACGTTTTCCATAATGTAAATCCGGTTCCAGATAGTTCCCTTCAGCCCACTCATTCCATGATTTTACAAATGCAAGCCGATGGTCTAAAGGCTTATTCTCAATACGCTTTATCGCTTCTTTCATATGTCGGGCAAAATAAGAAGGTTCAGCGTGATTCAAGACCAACGATTTACCACGGGAACGTGGAGAATGATCCCAGTTAGGAATAATGGTAGGTATAATATTCTCTTCATATTCTTCATCACCCACAAAGAAAGAACTGGCCTTCTTATACTCCACAACCTTAGGAATACGAAATATTTTATGTTTCCATTTCGCATATTTATAAGTCAGAGCAGCTTTCTTCTCAAAGTCAAACAAGCGTACAACATTAATAGCATCAAACCCCATTTTCATAAGTCTCTCTTTTTCTTCTTTCAAATGATAGGTTTGTCCTATGAAATAAACCCCCTTCAAGCCATTCTGCACAGCTAAAGTACGCCAGAGTTCAATGAACTCTTTCATCTCCGGATGATCCAAAGGATGATAAACCATAAACAACGGTTTCTCATCCACTGTAATATAGCGATGGTCTTTAAAAGCAGGTAATACCTCGTGGAAATGAGCTATATAATCTTGTTCTCCCGGATAAAGCTGATTAATCAAAGTATCTTTGCTCTTTATGCCGTGATAAAAGCCCCTCCATGACTCATTAGCCCAAGCCAGACAAAAAGGAAAATCCGGTTCATCAGAAGACAATACTTCATTAAACGGGCGCTCTAAGAGTCTCTTTCCATTTCCAAACCAATAATGCCAGTAACAAAAGCCTTCGATACCATATTCTTTTGCCATGTCAGCTTGCGCCTTACGTGTTTCCGGCACTCGCAAATCATAATATCCCAAATCTGCCGGCACCTTAGGCTGATAATGTCCTGGAAACAATGGACGTGCCTTTCCTACATTAGTCCATTCCGTAAAACCTTTCATCCACCATCTGTCGTTTTCTGGTATTGGATGAAATTGAGGTAGATAAAAAGCTATAACCCTTGCTTTATTCATTATTGAGATTCAATTAAAGTTATAATGTTTGGAATTTATACCGTTTAGATTTGAAGAATGTCCTCACTAAACGGTAAATACATCTATAAACCTTTAGATGACAATACATCATACGGCGCTTAAATATATGCATAACATCCAATTGCGGCCACGACACATTATCAAACTCCTGCATTCTGGCTAATACATCATTGATAACATCATCTATCAAAGAAGATTGAGGAAGCATCATCAAATGGTCAATCAAATGAATTCCCCGTTCATGTACACAATAAGGAGCTTTATCCCATATTTCTTTTTCTCGCACAAATTTCACTTGTTCATAGACAGTTTGAAAGAGCAGATATTCCTTTTCGTAATTATACAATTTACCTTGAGTAGTACTTCCTTCACGTTTCAAATAATGATATTTAGGACAGTCTTGCATAACGACTTTCTGCGTTTTATAAAATATCTGATAAGAAACTGCAATATCTTCAAAAACTCTATTTACCGGAAAATATATTCCAGCAAATAATTGACGCTTATACAACTTATCCCACATATAATTTCTTATACGCTTATCTTCTACCAATGTTCGGATAGCTTCTTCACGAGAAAAGCTGGAGAATTGCCCAGAAGAGTGCTTCACTCTGGTCTTTACGGCAGTTTCTATATAATGCGAGCAAATGGATATATCCGCCCCATTCTCTTTCAGTAAGTGATACAAGAATTCGTACATATCCGGTTCAATCCAGTCGTCGCTATCCACGAAACCAAGGAGTTCACCTTGAGCTACCGCCAAACCTCTATTCCTGGCTGCACTCTGACCTGCATTCGTCTGGTGGATAACCTTTATCCGCCCATCCCTTTGGGCAAATAAATTACAAAGCTCTCCCGAACCATCGGAAGAGCCGTCGTCAATCAATATTATTTCCAGATTCTTATAAGTCTGCCCGCAAATGGATTGCAGGCATTTCTCCAAGTAATTCTTTACATTATAGACCGGTACAATAATACTTATCAGAGGTAGTGTCTCAGTGTTCTCCATAAGCTATGACAATTACCACAACCGCAAAGTGGCCATCAACGGATAGCCCACCCGCCATCGCAATTTAAACTTACGCACCAGATTCCAGGGCTTGGTTCTGGTCTTACCTTGAAAATACCAGATGTAGTTGTTTACGGCATCCAGTACCCGTGAAGAGGACTCACCGTCCAGATGCGCCTCATGCTTGTGCACGTAGGCACGCATCTGCTCCATCAGTTCTGCCGGACGGGAAATGGCCTTTTCTATCGCTCCTTCCACAGCATCCGTCTCGGTGACATTCAGCAAATGGGGTCCCGGCATGGTATTGCAATAAGTCACCACCGGTTTGTCCAACATCATCGCCTCAACAATCACAGACGAAGCATCGGACAACAGCACATCCGCACTGTTCAGCAGCTTGGCATCAACAAGTCCACCCTCGTGGAAAGTAATATTGGGGCAGGAAGCGGCCAGTTCCTTGTATTTCTTGAGGACTTCCATATCCGAGAATTTCGGATGGAACGAAATAATCCAATCCCAGTTCTTCTCGCGCACCAGTCTCTTGATGGTATCAAACAGATGAGGAGCAGAAGTTATATTTTTTGTAAACGTAGAAGAGTACAAAACTACCGGACGTGCATTATGAGGAGTATGTGCACGTTCCTTCACGAAAGTATCCGCCTTGCACCAGCCAGTTTCGTATACCTTAAAGAAGCCGTATTTCCTCTCAAGCTCCTTGAAAGGAAGAGTGCTCGTTTCTCCTTGCGTGCAATAGACATCGAACCATCCGCGGACAGAAAAATGGTCGTCCTTTTCATCGCCACGCTTATTGATGGGGTAGCCATGAAAAAGGGAAACTTTCACTCCCGGGAAGA
>ERZ506950.442-NODE-442-length-28482-cov-5.931790_pt1 | contig 28482 bp, 28 predicted proteins | sample MGYA00512897_ERZ506950 | MGnify/ENA metagenome assembly ERZ506950
CTCCTTGCCAACCAAGGTTGTCTCAATTGATTTTAACAAGATTTCCTGCGTCACGGCCTTAAGGCCGCACTTTGCCGTCTCAATTGCAGCCTCATTAACTACATTTTCAAGGTCTGCCCCGGAAGCTCCGGCGGTTGCCATTGCAATCTTCTCAAAATCCACATCGTCCGACAATGGCACTTTTGCTGCATGCAGTTTTAGGATCTTTGCCCTTCCTTCCAAGTCAGGTGTATTTACGATTACCTGCCTGTCAAATCTTCCTGCACGAAGCAAAGCTTTATCAAGCGTTTCTGGACAATTCGTAGCACCTATGATGATGATACCTGCAGATGAATCAAATCCATCCATCTCTGAAAGAAGCTGGTTTAATGTCTGATCTCTTTCGCTGTTCCCATCTATGGTATTCCTGGCTTTTCCAATCGCATCAATCTCATCGATGAAGATGATGCTGGGGGCGGTCTTTTTTGCTTTGTCGAACAGATCGCGCACGCGGGAGGCGCCCACGCCCACATACATCTCCACGAAGTCGGAGCCGGAGATGGAGTAGAAGGGCACGCCGGCCTCGCCGGCGCAGGCGCGGGCCAGCAGGGTCTTGCCGGTGCCCGGAGGGCCCACCAGCAGCACGCCGTGGGGGATGCGGGCGCCCAGGCTGTTGAACTGGCCGGGATTCTTCAGGAACTGGACGATCTCTTCCAGCTCGTTCTTCTCTTCGTCGGCGCCGGCCACATCGGCAAATGTGGTCTTGCGCTTGTCCTCGGTCTGGTCCTTGACCTTGGCGCGGCCCACGTTCATGATGCCGCCGCCCTGGCTGCCGCGGTACATGGTGTAGAACACGAACACCATGCTGCCCACCAGCATGACCATCAGCAGGATGTCGAACCAGGGCACCTCGGCCCGGGCCGCGATGTAGTCATAGACCATGGGCGACGAGGGGTTCGCCTCGTTGTACTGGTCGATGTAGTCCTGCACGTAGTTCACGAACATGCCCGGATAGGGCAGCCGGTAGGTGATGTGGTAGATGCCTTCCCCGGTGGGAAGGATGTCCTGGGTGGTCTGCTGGCTGCCCATCATGGCGCCGAGCAGGCCCTGGGTGCTGTTGAGGGTCTGCTGCTGTTCGGCGGCAGCCTCCTTCACGCCCTCCGGCAGAGGCACCTCGCCCTCTTTCAGGGCAAGACGCAGGTTGCCGGTGTTCAGGTCCATCTCGAAGCCCACCACCTGATTGGCCTCGAAGTAGTCCACCACCTTGGAGTAAGGCATGCTCACCCCGCTGGAAGCAGTGGAGAAGGTGGTCCACAGGTTGAACGCCAGCAGGGCCAGCGCCAGCAGCACGGCGATGTAGACGCCGTTGAATTTTGGTCTGTGCTGCAAAAGCTCATCTCCTATCCGCGGGAGGCCTGCCCCCGCGTTTCATTTTGATCAACCGCCGTAGACGTGGGGCTTGAGCACCCCCACAAAGGGCAGGTTGCGGTACTGCTCATCGTAATCCAGGCCGTAGCCCACCACGAACTCGTCCGGCACCTCAAAGCCCACATAGTCGGCTTTCAGGTCCACCTTGCGGCGGCTGGGTTTGTCCAGCAGGGTGGCGATGCGGATGCTGGCGGGGTTGCGCCCCTGCAGCAGGCCCTTGAGGTAGGAGAGGGTCATGCCGGAGTCCAGGATGTCCTCCACGATGAGGAGGTCCTTGCCGGAAAGGTCCTGGTCCAGGTCCTTCACGATCTTCACCACGCCGCTGGTCTTGGTGCCGCTGCCGTAGCTGGAGACCACCATGAAATCGATGGCGCAGGGCAGGTCGATGCAGCGCATCAGGTCGGCCATGTACACCACGGCCCCTTTCAGCACGGTGACCAGCAGCAGGTTCTTGCCGGCGTAGTCCCGGGTGATCTGCGCGCCCATTTCGGCGCACTTTTCTTTCAGCTGCTCCTCGCTGAGAAGCACCTTGAGGATATCGTCTCTCTGGCTCATTCCTCTTCCTCCCTATGTTCACGGTCGAGAGGCTCCACCACCAGCAGCCGCCGGGTCGTTTCGTCCGGCCGCAGCCCGTGGGCAAATCCCTCGCCCCAGAGCCACACCACCCGGCTGCCCGCCGCCAGAAGCGGAAGGGCGCCGCGCCGGAAGGCTGGCTCCTTTTTTTCGTTGAACAGTTTTTTCAGCGTTTTGTCCACATTCCGCCCCGCGGGACGGTACACATCCCCCGGCTGGCGGGTGCGCAGACAAAGGCTACTGCTTATTTTATCATAATCTGCGCAATTGTCGAAGGGTTTTTTCGCCCTTTGGGCAAATTTTATAGTTTCTTCACAATCGTCCCCTTCCACCAGCCGCAGCCGCAGCCCGAACCCGCCGGGCAGACAGTATTCGCCGGGCCGCGCCTCCACCGGGTCGAAGGCGATCTGTTCCGTCACGCGGCGGCGCTCCAGCACGTCGCCCCGCACCGCCAGCAGCGCCCCGTCGGTGAGCTGCACCGCACCCGCGCGCCGCTGCAAAAGCGCCTGCAGCCGCGGGATGTCCCCTTTGCGCAGGGGCCGCTCGGCCTCCACCAAAATGCGCAGGGCCTCTTCCCTCTCGGTCTTCGGGGCGGCGGCCAGCACGTTCAGCCGCCATGCGTCAGGGCCGGCGGCGGCGCTCATCAGCAAGTGTTCCCCCCGGCCCCGCAAATATTGCGCAAGCTCGCCCATGCGGGCGCAGAATTCCCCAAAGGCCGCTTCAGCCCCGGGGCAGGCCGCCTCGATGGCAGGCATCGCGTGGTGGCGCAGCCGGTTGCGGGCGTAGTCGTCGGAAAAATTGCTCTCGTCGGTGACCCAGGCGAGCCCCCGGCGGCGGCAGAAATCCTCCGCCTCGGCCTTGGTGACCCCTAACATGGGCCGCACGAAGCACCCGCGCACGGCGGGGATGCCCGCCGCGCCCCGCACCCCGGCCCCCCGGGCGAGGCGCAGAAGCAGCGTCTCGGCCTGGTCGGAGAGGGTGTGGGCGGTGGCGATCTTCACGCCGGGGGCCGCCAGCGTCTCAAAAAAGCCGTAGCGGAGCTCGCGGCACCACTCCTCGCTGGGGCGGGCCGGCGGCATGGCGGCGGCAAAGGCGTGAAGGGGCACACCGTTCTTCTGGCAGAACTTTGCCACGAAGGCCGCGTCCCGGGCGGAATCCGGGCGCATGCGGTGGTCCACATGGGCCGCTTCCACCCCCACGCCCAAAGCGTCTTTATATTCCAGCAGAAACTGCAACAGGGCCATGGAGTCGGCCCCGCCGGAGACCGCCGCAATGACCCTGTCGCCGGGCGCCAGCAGCTCTTTGCAGGCTGCCAGCACCCTTTCTTCAAATCGTTCCATGGTTGTAATCCACGTTCATGAACCGGGTGTGGGCGCCGTCCCAGGCAAGGTCCACCTTGCCGGTCTCGCCGTGGCGGTTCTTTGCGATGATGCACTCGGCGGTGGAGGCGTCGGAGTCCTCCAGGCTCTGGCCGCTCATGGAGGTGTAGTAGCCCTCGCGGTACAAAAACAGCACGATGTCGGCGTCCTGCTCGATGGAGCCGGAGTCACGCAGGTCGGAAAGCTGGGGCCGGTGGTCCGACCGGCCGCTGGACTTTTCCGCCGCACGGGACAGCTGGCTCAGCGCGATGACCGGCACGTTCAGCTCTTTGGCCATGATCTTGAGGTTTCGGGTGATGTCGCTGATCTCCTGCACACGGTTCTCGGTGCGCTTGCCGCTGGTCATCAGCTGGAGGTAGTCGATGACCACCAGACCAATGGGCGGGCGGGAGGGGTCCTGGTTGACCCGGCGAATTTTTGCCTTGACCTCGGGGATGGTGATGCCGGAGGTGTCGTCCATATAGATGGGCACATCGTGCAGAATTTCCGAGGCGTGGGCAAGGTCGTCCCATTCTGCGTCGCCCAGCGCGCCGGAGCGGAAGGCGTGGCTGTCCACGCCCGCCTCGGCGGAGAGGATGCGGTTGGTCAGCTGCTCCTTGCTCATCTCCAGGCTGAAGATGGCCACCGGCACCCGCTGCTTTTTGGCCACGTTGGTGGCGATGTTCAAAGCAAAGCTGGTCTTGCCCATGCCGGGGCGGGCCGCCAGGATGACCAGGTCGGAGCGGCCCAGGCCGGTGAGGATGGTGTCCAGATAAGTAAATCCGGTGGGGATGCCGGCGTATTTGGACTTGTCCGGGCCGGTGATCTTCTGCAGGGTGCCCAGGGTCTCCACCAGGGCGGAAGAGAGCTTGGTCAGGCTGTTCTGCTCGCGTCCGGAGCGGATCTCATAGAGTTTCTGCTCGGCGTTCTCCAACAGCAGCTCGGCGCTGGGGGCCTCGCCGCTCTGCTGCAGGATGCTCTGAGCCACCTCCAGCACCTGACGGGAGACAAACTTCTCCTGCACGATGCGGGCATAGGCCCCCACATTGCTGATGCTGGGCACAGTCTCGCCCAGCCGCGCCAGATACACCTTGGCGGCATCGGGGCTTTCGAACACGCCGGCGGCCACCACCGCGTCCAGCAGGGTGACCAGGTCCACCCGCTCGCCGGCGGTGAACAGCCGCACCATCTCGGAGAAGATCTCGCCGTTCTGACGGACATAGAACATCTCCGGGCGCAGGCTCTCCACCAGCTCCGGCAGAACGGACTCGCTCTCCAGCAGCGCGGCGCCCAGCACCGACTGCTCGGCTTCCATGCTGTAGGGCTTTGCGACGCCCAGCGATTCAAGATCAACGGAAGTAAAATCCTGCATGAGTCCTCATCCTTTGCCCCGTCTTTGCGCGGGGCGGCTTTTGCCTTGCGCGGGCACAGGGCCCGCCTGCTTACAGTTCCTCCACCTTCACCTTGAACGCCGCGCTCACGCCGGGGTGCAGCTTCACGGTGGCGGAATAGGTGCCGAAGTCCTTGATGTCCCGCTCCAGCTCCACCTTGCGCTTGTCGATCTCGGTCTCGGCCACCTTGCTCAGCGCTTCGGCCACGTCCTTGGCGGTGACCTTGCCGAACAGCCGGCCGGAGGCGCCGCCCTTGGCCTTGAGGGTGACGGTCTTATCCTTCACCTTGTCCGCCAGGGCCTGCGCCGCGGCCAGGGCCTCGGCGGCGTGGTGCTCCCGGGCCTCGCTCTTGGTGCGGGCCATGTTCACAGCGGAGGCGTCCGCCGGGGCGGCAAGGCCCCGGGGGAACAGAAAGTTGCGGGCGTAGCCGTCCGACACTTCATGGATCTCGTCTTTTTTGCCGATGGTTTTGACGTCCTGTTTCAGAATGACCTTCATGGTTCGTTTCTCCTTTTATGTGAGCAGGCGGGCGGCCTTTACGGCTGCGCCGGCTGCTGATTTTTTGCGCTGGCCTGCTGCTGGCGGCGATAGTCGGCAATGGCGTCGCAGAGCATCTGCTCGGCGTGGTCCAGGCTGACGTTCTTCAGCTGCGCGCCGGCCATGGTCATGTGACCGCCGCCGCCCAGCTGCTCCAAAATCACCTGCACGTTCACCTTGCCCATGCTGCGGGCGGAGATGTTCACTCCGTCCCCCTTCTGCACGGCCACGAAGCTGGCGCCCACGCCGTTGATGGTGAGCAGGTCGTTGGCGGCCTGAGGCACCGCCACCGCCATGCCCGGGGGCAGTTCCCCGGAGACGGACACGGCGCAGCCCATGTACAGGCGGGCGCTCTCCACCAGATTGGATTTGACGGTGTATTCCTCCAGCGAGGAATTGAAGAGCAGCCGCACCTCCTCGGTGACCGCGCCCATCCGCCGCAGATAGGCCGCGGCCTCAAAGGTGCGCACGCCGGTGTGAAGGGCAAAGCTGCGGGTGTCCAGCATGATGCCCGCCAGCAGCGCCTGGGCCTCCAGCGGGGTGGGATTGGTCGCTTCGCCGGGCACATACTGCAAAAGCTCGCACACCAGCTCGCAGGTGGAGGAGGCGTAGGGCTCGTGGCAGAAGAGCACCGGGGTCTCGATGTGGCCCACGGCCTTGCGGTGGTGGTCGATGACCGCCACCTGACCGCATTTTTCCAGCAGTTCGCGGCTTTCCACCAAATTTGTGATGTGAGTGTCCACCACCACCAGAAGGGTGCTTTCGGTGACCAGTTCGGCGGCCTTTTCCGGCTCGATGAAATCCTCGCCGAAGCCTGCCTTCTCAAACTCTTCGATGAGGTTGGCCGCCAGGGTGGCCTTGCGGCGCACCGCGATGACGGCGGGCACATCCAGCCCTTTGCAGATGCGCAGCACGCCCACCGCGGCGCCCAGGGCGTCCAGATCGGACATGCGGTGGCCCATGATGACCACGCTGTCCGCCTGACGCACCAGATCCACCAGGGCGTTGGCCAGGATGCGGCTCTTGACCCGGCTGCGCTTTTCCACGCTGCGGGTCACGCCGCCGTAAAACTCGAATCCGTCGGGGGTCTTCACCGCCGCCTGATCGCCGCCGCGGCCCAGGGCCATGTCCAGCGACTGCTGGGCCATCTGCTGGCATTCCTTCAGGCAGCTGCCGCCCCGCCCCACGCCGATGGAGAGGGTCAGCTGCACCCCTTCGTTCAGGGAGCGGACCTTGTCCAGCAAATCGAAGCGGGCGGCCACGATCTCCTTCATGTGGCGCTCTTCCACCACGGCGATGTAGCGGGAGACCGACACCCGGCGTAAAAAGCCGTTGGTGCGGGCAAAGTACTGTTCCAGCGTGCGGTTGAGCGCCTCCATCACATGGCTGCGCTCGGAGTCCCGCAGGTCGGCCACCAGCTCCTGGTAGCCGTCCACCTCGATGATGAGGTAGGCCGGGCGGCTGGCGGCGTATTCGGCGGCGGCGCTCTTCAGTTCGGTGTCGTCGGTCAGATACAAAATGGCGTAGCCGCCCGCGCCGGGGGCGGAAAAGGCGGTGTAGCGCCGGCCCGCCCGCTGCAGGTTCTGGCCTTTTTCCTCGGCGCACTGGAGCAGGTCCAGGCCGGGCAGGGCCCGGCTCACCGGCTGGAGGAAGGCGTCCTCCCCTGCCAGCAGCCGCTGGCGGAAGGCGTCGTTGTACCACACCATCGTCTTGCCGCTGAGCAGCGCCGCGGGCAGATGCAGCGACTCAAGGCTCAGCTGCAGTTCGCTGCCCTCGAATTTGGTGCAGCTGACGGCCCGGCAGACCGCCCGGCGGATATGCCGCCCGCCCAGGATGAGGGCGACGGCGATGAGCACCAGGGCGGGCACCAGCACCAGAAGGCTGGCCGGCTCCAGCACCGCCAGAACGGCGGTGAGCACACAGCACAGCGCCAGCAGTGCCGCACAGACAAGTTCCAGGGTAAGACGGGGTCGGTCACGCATGGGACATTCGCCTCCTTGGGGAAAAGGGTCAGACTTCCATCAGAATGGGAAGGATCATGGGGCTGCGCTTGGTGCGCCGGTAGATATAGGCGGAGAGCGTCTCCCGCACGCGGGTCTTGACGCTGTTCCAGTCGTGGGTGCGCTCGGCGCGGCAGCGCTCGAAGCACTGGATGACCAGCTTGCGGGCCTCGTCCATCAGCTCCTCGCTCTCGCGCACATACACGAAGCCGCGGCTGACCAGGTCCGGCCCGGCCAGCAGCTGGCCGTCGGCGGAGACGGTGGCCACCACGATGACCAGACCGTCCTGGGAGAGGTGGCGGCGGTCCCGCAGGACCACGTTGCCCACGTCGCCCACGCCCAGGCCGTCCACCATCACCGCGCCGGCGGGCACCGGCTCGCAGGTCTCCAGCGCGTCGGCGGACAGGCGGATGTCCTGGCCGATCTCGGCGATGTGGATGTTCTTGGCCGGGATGCCCAGGCTCTCGGCGGTCATGGCGTGCTTTTTCAGCTGCTTGTACTCGCCATGCACCGGCAAAAAGAACTTGGGCGCGGTGAGGGTGAGGATGAGCTTCTGCTCCTCCTGGCAGGCGTGGCCGGAAACATGCACGTCGTACATGGATTCATAAATGACCTCCGCGCCCAGCAGCAGCAGGCCGTTCACCACCTTGGTGACCATCTTTTCATTGCCGGGGATGGGGGTGGCGGAGATGATGATGAAATCCCCCGGGCCCACATGCACGTTGCGGTGGCTGGAGGAGGCCATGCGGGAGAGCGCGCTCAGCGGCTCGCCCTGGCTGCCGGTGGTGATGAGCACGATCTTTTCCGGCGGATACTTGTTCAGCTGCTCGATGTCGATGAGCACCCCTTCGGGGGCGTGCAGGTAGCCCAGCTCCAGGGCCATCTGAGTGTTGTTGGCCATGCTGCGGCCGCTCACGGCCACCTTGCGGCCGTTCTCCACCGCCAGATCGATGATCTGCTGGATGCGGTAGAGGTTGGAGGCGAAAGTGGCGATGATGATGCGCTGTTTGTCCGCCCGGCGGAACAGATTCGCAAAGCTCTGGGCCACCTTCTTCTCGGTGGCGGTGAAGCCGGGGCGCTCGGCGTTGGTGGAATCACTGAGCAGCGCCAGCACGCCCTTGGCGCCGTATTCCGCGAAGGCGGCCAGATCGGTGGGCCCGCCGGAGAGGGGGGTGTAGTCGATCTTGAAGTCGCCGGTCTGGATGACCACGCCCGCCGGGCACTCGATGGCGAAGGCCACCGCGTCGGGGATGGAGTGGTTCACATGGATGGGGTCGATGGTAAAGCAGCCCAGCTTGAACTTGCGCCGGGGGGTGATCTCCACCAGCTTGGTGCGGCCCAGCAGGCCGTGCTCCTCCAGCTTGTTCTTGATGAGGCCGATGGTCAGCCGGGTGGCATACACCGGCAGGTTCACCTGCTTGAGCAGGTAGGGCAGCGCGCCGATGTGGTCCTCGTGGCCGTGGGTGATGATGACGCCCTTGATCTTGTCTTTATTCTGCACCACATAGGTGAAGTCGGGGATGACAAGGTCGATGCCGAACATGTCGCTGTCCGGGAAGACGAGGCCGCAGTCCACCATGAGCATGTCGCCCTGGCACTCGTACAGGGTGATGTTCTTGCCCACTTCGCCAAGGCCGCCCAGCGGGATGATGTGCATGGGGGTGGCGGCGGGGCCGTTCTTCTGCTTTTGCTGGGGCCGGCGGGTGCGGCTGTAGAAAGGCTTGCGGCGGGCATTGTCCGCCGGGCGGTTCTCGGCGGGCTGAGCCGCCTTGGGGGCGGGCTTTGCCTTGCCGTTCTTGCCCGCTTCGGGCTTTGACTGGGCCGCGGCTTTGGGGGCGCGGGGCGCTCTGGGTTTGCGGGCGTTCTTTTCGGGATTGGGTTGATTCATAAATTTCCTCCGTAAAATGGTGCGCGAAAGATGCCCGGGCCGCCGCGGAACGCGGGCCGGGGCAAGGCGCGGGGTGAATGGGCGTATGTAGCCCTCTGATGGGGGTTCGGGTGGGTCTCGCGGCAGCGCCGCCGGGCACGAAAAGTCCATTTGTTCAATGCGACCGGGCCCTTTTTTTGTAACGCACTCGGGTTTTAAGCAGATGCTTAAAGTTACGTTTATTATACAGCCGAATATCGGTTATTGTCAACAAAAAGGGTGGGCTGCCTCACGACAGTATAGACAAAAAAGCGCCGCGGAATGCCTGCCGCCCGGCCTTGCCCGCCGGGGGCAAAGCGGGTATAATAAGAGCATCCGCCCCGCCTCCGCGGGGCAGCAGGACGGAGGAGCCCATGAAACAGATCGAAATTTTCACCGACGGCGCCTGCAGCGGCAATCCCGGCCCGGGGGGCTGGGGCGCGGTGCTGCGCTACAAGCAGCACGAAAAGGAGCTGAGCGGCGGCGAAGCCGAGACCACCAACAACCGCATGGAGCTGACGGCCCTCATCGCGGCGCTGGAACAGCTGAAGGAGCCCTGCGAGATCACCCTGTGCAGCGATTCCAAATATGTCATCGACGGCCTGGAAAAGGGCTGGGCCAAGGGCTGGCGCGCCCGGGGCTGGAAAAAGGCGGACAAATCCCCCGCTTTGAACCCCGACCTGTGGGAGAAACTGCTGAATCTGACCGAGGGCCACGTCATCCACTACAAGTGGATCAAGGGCCACGCCGGCCACCCCGAGAATGAGCGGTGCGACCGGCTGGCGGTGGCCGAGAGCAAAAAATTCGGCGGGCGGCAGGCCTGAAAAAGAATCAAGGAGTTTTGAGCAATGAGCGATGCGTTTTTGCCCGGCAACGGGTTTTCCACCTTTGAGGCGGCGGACAAGGTGCTGGTGGGGCTTTCCGGCGGAGTGGACAGCGCCGTCTGCGTGAATGTGCTGCGCCAGCAGGGCTTTGAGGTGCAGGGCGCGGTCATCCGCTTCTCCCCCGCCCACGACAAAGCGGTGGCCGAGGCCCAAAAGGCCGCGGCGGCGCTGGGCGTGCCGCTGACGGTGATCGACGCGGGCGAGGCCTTTGAAAAAGAAGTGGTGGAGCCCTTCTGCGCGGCCTACTGCGCCGGGCGCACCCCCAATCCCTGCGTTTTGTGCAATCCTGCGGTGAAGTTCAAATTGCTGGCGGCCGAGGCGGACAAGCTGGGCTGCCGCTTCATCGCCACCGGCCACTACGCCCGGGTGGAGGACCGGGGCGATGGGGTCTACACCGTCTGCAAAGCGGTGAGCACCGCCCGGGACCAGAGCTACATGCTCTACCGGCTGGGGCAGGACATCCTGAGACGGCTGTGCCTGCCGCTGGGCGAGTTTGAAAAAGAGGATGTTCGGGAAATGGCCCGGGAGGCCGCTCTCCCCTGCGCCGACGCGCCGGACAGCATGGAGATCTGCTTCATCCCCGACGGGGACTACGCCGCCTTCATTGAGGGCCGGGGCCTTGCGGGCAAGGAAGGGCATTTCATCGCCCCGGACGGCGCGGACCTGGGCCCCCACAAGGGGGTGCTGCGCTACACCCTGGGCCAGCGCAAGGGGCTGGGTCTCGCTTTGGGCAAGCCCGCCTTTGTGAAGGCCATCCGGGAGAACGGCGACGTGGCCCTGGGCTGGGCCGGGGAGGAATTCTTCGGAGGCATGCGTCTTTCGGACGTGTGCACCCCCGACGGCGCGCCCCTGCCCGTCGGGCATTACGAAGTGAAGGTGCGCAGTGCCGCAGCGCCGGTGGGCTGCACCTTCGACGGCGAGACACTGGTGCGGTTCGACGAGCCCGCCCGCGCCCCCGCCCCCGGCCAGAGCGCCGTGTTCTATGGCGGCGACGCGGTGGTGGGCGGCGGCTTCATCGCCGAGGCGCTGGACTGACCTGCGGAGCAAAAAAAGAGCCGGCGGCTTTTCCCCGTTCAGGGAGAAGCCGCCGGCATTTTTTATGCGTTTTCAGGCGTTGGGCAGCACCCCGGGAACCGGGGCAAGGCGCTTTTGGATGTCCTCCAGAAGTTCCGGGCAGACGAACTCGGAGATGTCGCCGCCAAAGCTGGCCACCTGCCGCACCACCGAGCTGGACAGGTACATGTACTGGATGTCGGTGGTGAGGAAGAGCGTTTCCAAATTGGGATAGAGCTTTTTGTTGGTGAGGGCCATCTGGAACTCGTACTCGAAGTCGGTCACCGCCCGCAGGCCCTTCACCAGCGTGCAGGCCCCCTGCTGCCGGGCGTAGTCCGCCAGCAGGCCGGCGTAGTAGTCCACCCGCACATTGGGGATGTCCGCCGTGACCCGGCGGGCCATCTCCACCCGCTCGGCGGCGGTGAAGGCGGTGTTGGTCTTGGTGTAGTTCACCATGATGAGGACGATCACCTCGTCAAAGAGGTTCGCCGCGCGGCGGATGATGTCCAGGTGACCCTTGGTGATGGGGTCAAAACTGCCGGGGCAGATGGCGATGCGTTTTTCCATGTGGTTCAGTCCTTTCCCGGGCAAAGGCCCGGCGGGATGGGGCGATTTTTCAGCGCCCGGCGGCCATGCGGGCAGCCTGCACCGTGTTGCACAGCAGCATGGCCCGGGTCATCAGGCCCACGCCGCCGGGCACCGGCGTGATGAAGGCGGCCTTTTCGGCGGCGGCTTCAAAGTCCACGTCGCCGCAGAGCCTGCCGTCCGCGCCGCGGTTGATGCCCACGTCGATCACCGCCGCGCCGGGCTTGACCATGTCGCCGGTGATGAACTTCGCCTTGCCGATGGCGGCCACAAGGATGTCCGCTTCGGCGCAGATCTTCGCAAGGTCTTTGGTGCGGGAGTGGCAGACGGTGACGGTGGCGTTCTCCCGCAAAAGCAGCAGCGCGGCGGGTTTGCCCACGATGTTGCTGCGGCCCACCACCACCGCCCGCTTGCCCTCGATGGAAACGCCGGCGGCCTTGAGCATCTCGATGCAGCCGGCGGGGGTGCAGGGCAGAAAGCACTGCTGGCCGATGGTCAGCCGCCCCACGTTCACCGGGGTGAAGCCGTCCACGTCCTTTTCGGGGGGGATGGCGGCGATGACCGCCTGCTCGTCGATGTGGGCGGGCAGCGGCAGCTGCACCAGCACCCCGTGCACCGACGGGTCGTTTGCCAAGGCCCGCAGCTGTTCCAGGACCTCGGCCTGGCTGGCGCTTTCGTCCATGCGCACAAGGCGGCTCTCGATGCCGCACTCATGGCAGTCGTTCTGCTTGCCCCGCACATACACCTCGCTGGCCGGGTCGTTGCCCACCAGCATCACCGCGAGACAGGGGTCTGTCCCCTGCTCCTTGAGCCGAGCCACCTTTTCGGCCACTTGCTGCTTGACCTGGGCTGCCAGAGTTTTTCCGCTGATGATCTGCGCCGCCATGGCGTTTTTCCCCCTTTCGTCCGGGTGGTTATTCTTCCGCTGCCTCCTGCTGTTCGGCTGCCGGGGTGGTCTCTTCCGCCGGGGCGGCTTCCTCAGCCGGGGCAGTCTGGGCCAGCGCGGCGGCCCGGGCTTCCCAGTTGGTCTGGGCGATCTGGGCGGTCTGGGCCGCGAAGGCCGCGTGGGACGCGCCCACCGGCAGCTTGCCGGCGATGGAGGCCACCTGCTCGTCAGTGAGGCCGGCGGCCTTTGCCTGTTTGAGGGTGTCGCCGCTCACCGCCAGCTGCACCTCAAAGGGAACGTTCTTGTACTTTTTGCCCAGCACCACCAGCAGCACAAGGCCCACGACGACGCAGGCCAGCGCCACCACCTGGCTCACCCGCAGCCCCAAGCCGGGGATGAGCAGGGAGTCGGTGCGCAGGCCCTCGATCCAGAAGCGGCCCGCGCCGTACCACACGGCGTAGAGCAGGGCGATCTGGCCGTTGAAGCGGCGCTTTTTCATGAAGGCCCACAGGGCGAAGAAGCCCACGAAGCACCAGACGCTCTCGTAGAGGAAGGTGGGGTGCACCGGCATGGAGGGGTCCACCATGACGCCCTCCGCCGCCAGCTGGCTCTGCCAGCGGGCCAGATAGTCGTGGGTGCCCCGGCTGTACATGCCGAAAAGGGAGTTGGTGTTGGTGCCGAAGGCCTCCTGGTTGAAGAAGTTGCCCCAGCGGCCCATGCCCTGGCCGATGAGGAAGCCCATGGCCACCAGATCGAAGGTGGGCAGGATGGGCACCTTGCGCCACTTGCAGGCAAGGCCGCCGAACACCGCCGCGCCGATCACCGCGCCGTAGATGGCGATGCCGCCGTCCCGCAGGTTGATCATGTCCCAGATGGAGTCGTATTTGAAGGGAGCGAAGGCCACATAGTAGGCCCGGGCGCAGACGATGGCGCACACCGTGCCCACCAGCACCACGTCCACCAGACGGTCGGCGTCCACGCCGAAGTCCGCCGCGTAATGAAAAGCAAACACCAGCGCCAGCAGCAGGCCCGCGGCGATGATGATGCCGTACCAATAGATGTTCAGGCCGCCCAGGGTAAAGGCCACCCGGTCAATTTCAAGCTCCAGCCCCAGACGGGGGAACTGGATCAGATTCGTCATCATAAGCTGTTTCTCCTTTTCTGCCCTCAGGCGGGGTCCACCACCACGGTGGCGCTTCGCTCCGGACGAAGCATGGTCTGCAAGGCGTCGTCCAGGTCTTGCCTGGTCACGCTGGCAAGGGCTTCCAGTTCCTCGCCCGGCCGGCAGCCCCGCAAAAAGCTGCCCGCCAGAAGCGAGGCCGCGCTCTCGGTGCTCTCCAGGTCCTGCACCATCTCGCCGTAGAGCTGGTTCTTGCACAGGGTGAACAGTTCCTCGTCCACCCCTTCGGTGCGCAGCCGCTCGATCTCGGCCAGCAGCATGTCCCGCACCTTTTCCGGCTGGTCGGTCTCGCCGGTGAACATGAAGCAGCACAGGCCGTCCAGCGCCAGGAACTCGCCGTCAAAGCCGGGGTTCACCAGATTCTGGTCGTAGAGGGTGCGGTAGAGGGGGGTCATGCCGCCGCAGATGACCTCGGTGAGCATGTCGCAGATGACCTCGAACTTCACCCCGCGCACCGGGGCCTCCTTGAAGCCCACACCAAGGCAGGGCTTTGCCACCTGCATGGAAAAGCGGGCCTCGGGCCGGGCGATGGCCGCGGGCTCGTCGGCTTCGATGCGCCGCACGCTGCCGGGGCGGGCGGGCAGTTTCGCCCGCTCGCAGGCGGCCAGCACCTGCTCCATGGTCACGTTGCCCGCCACCGCCAGCACCATGTTGCCGGGGTTATAGAAGGCGCGGCAGCTGTCGTAGAGCATGTCCGGCGTGATGGAGGCGATGCTCTCCACCGTGCCGGCGATGTCGTGGCGGATGGGGTGGTTCTGATACAGGCAGCCGAAGATGGCGGTCATCACCCGCCAGTCGGGGCTGTCGTCGTACATCTTTATCTCCTGGCCGATGATGCCCTGTTCCTTTTGGATGGTGGCCTCGGTGAAGTAGGGCTCGTTCACCATGCTCAGGAGGATGTCCAGGTTTTCGTCCACCTTGTCGGTGGCGGAAAAGAGGTAGCAGGTCTTGTCGAAGCTGGTGTAGGCGTTGGCGGAAGCGCCGGTCTTGGCAAAGCGGGCGAAGGCGTCGCCCTCTTCGCTCTCGAACATCTTGTGCTCCAGGAAATGGGCGGTGCCGGCGGGCAGGTGGACGGTCTTGCCATCCACCTCAAAGTCCAGGTCGATGGACCCGAAACGGGTGCCGTAGATGGCGTAGGTGCTGCTGTAACCCGGCATGGGGCGCACCAGCACGGTGAGGCCGCTTTCCAGCACGGCGCTCTGGCAGCCGACGGCGCGGCGCACGGCGTCAAAAGTCTCAGCCATGGGTCTCCTCCTTTTGGGTCACAAGATAGCTCACCGACAGGGTGAACCGGCGCAGAATGTCCCGCACCTTGTCCGCCCCGATGGTCTCCAGCCGGGCGGCGGCCTCCTCGGGGGTGCTGACACGGCCGCCCCGCATGATCTCGCCGAAATACCAGTTCTCCATGCTTGCCAGACTGTCGCCCACGCCGGCCATGCTGCTGGCAAGGGCAAGGCGGGCGTTTTCCAGCTCTTCGGGGGCGATGGGGCCCTCCAGCAGTTTTTCAAGCTCCGCCAGGATGGCCGCCTCGGCCTTTTCGGCGTTGGCGGGCTCCACGCCGCTGTCCACCATCATGCAGCCGGAGGCGGCGGTGATGCGGCTGGCACAGTAGTAGCAGAGGCTCTGCTTTTCCCGCACGTTCAAAAACAGGCGGCTGGAGGGCAGGCCTCCGAACACGCACATGGCCATGCGGTAGGCGTCCAGTTCTTCCGGGTCCGCCGGGCGGCCCATGGTGAACAGCATGCACAGCTTTGCCTGCACAAGGTCCAGCTTTTCCTCAAAATGCTGCGCCGGAACGGCGGGCATGGCCAGGAACGAGGGCAGCGGGGCCGGTTCGCGGCGCAGCCCTTCCAGCGCCGAAGCCAGCTTTGCCCGCACGGCGGCCTCGTCCATGCCCAGCACCATCACGTCGATGGAGGCGGTGCGCAGGATGTCCTTGTAGGCCGCGGTGAGGCTGGCGGGGGTGACGGCGGGCAGGTCCTCCAGGTAGCCGTCCCGGGCGACGCCCGCCGGGGAATTGCCAAAGAAGCGGCGCTGGGCCTGCCGCACGCAGTAAAGGCGCTTGTCGTTGATCTCGCTCTCCAGCTGGCGGGCAAGGGTGGCCTTTTCGATGTTCACCGCCTCGGCGGAGAATTCGCCGTTTTCAAAATAGGGTTCAAAGGCCACGCCAAAGGCTAGGGCGGCATACTCGGCGGAGAGGTGCTCTCCTTCCAGGGCGAACTCGTCCTTGATGCCGGTGACGCTGACGCTCAGCACCCGGCAGGCGCCCTGCATGAAGGTGGCCACGGTGAGGTCCGCGCCGTAGAGCCTGGCCAGCTTGCGGGAGAGGGCGGTCATGTCCGGGCAGGCGGAATAGCCCCGCTCCAGCACCAGCGGCAGCAGGGCGTGGTCGGTGGCCGCGGGCCGGGCGGCGGCGAAGCGGAAGTGGATGGAAAGGCGGCAGCGGTTGAATTTATCCGCCGGCAGGGTGTGCAGCTGCACGCCGGGGGCAATGGATTCGGTGTGTAAGCTCATAGGTCTCCTTTTCGGTCAGGCGGAAAGCCCGTCCAGGTATTCTTCCAGGCACTTGCCGCTCTCGGTGATGGCTTTCGCGTTCTCCACACCCACATAGCGGTAGTGCCAGGGCTCGTAGATGATGCCGGTGATGGCCTGCTTGTCCTCGGGATAGCGCAGGATGAAGCCGTATTCCGGCGCGTGCTCGAGCAGCCACTTGGCTGCGTCGGTGTTGGCAAAGGCGGAGTCCAGGGTCTGGTGGTCGGGGGTGACGATGTCCGCCGCGAGGCCGGAGTTGTGCTCGGAATAGCCGGGCACGGCCACCACCGTCTTGGCCTTGTCGTAGGCTTCCTCCTCAGACATGCCCTGGTCCAGCCATTTCTGCTTTTCCTGGTCAAAGAGGTTCTGCTGGTATTCCACCGTGCGGTAGCCCGAGCAGAGCAGCAGTTCCACCCCGTCCACGGCGGCGCCCTGCTTCATCTGCATGTAGGCGTCGGCGGCTTCGTCCGCCAGTTCCTTCTGGGTGGAGGCCTCGGCCACCTTGGTGGTGATCTGCCAGTCCTCCGGCAGGGCCACGTTGTTGTTCACCAGGGTCAGCCGCCAGTCCCCGTCGGTGGCGGGGGTGACGGTCTCGCCGGAGGAAGCGGGCTCACCGGCGGGCTCGCTGGCCGGTTCGCTGGAAGAGGTGGAAGCGGAGCCGGAGGAACTGGTGGTCTGGCTGGTGCTCTGGCCCGAGGCGCCGCTGTTCTCCTTCCCGTCGGTGAGAACGCCCACCAGCTTGAACACGCCAAAGCCCACCGCGGCGATCAGCACGAGGCAGACGGCACAGAAGATCAGGCGGTTGCGCGCCACCTGACGCTTGCGGCGGGCGCGGGCGGCGGCGCGGCGGCGGCGCTCGCTTTCGCTCATATCGCGGGGGGGATAGCTGGGCATGGGGGGTACACTCCTTTGGTTTTTCAGCCGCCGGAAGGCGGCGTTCTTCTTGAATGATTCAGTTATCTATTATACACCCGGGGCACGCGGCTGTAAATCGAAGAATTGCAAACAAAATGTAACAGGCCGCCGCCTCAGAGGGCGGCGGCCTGAGCGGTCAGCCTTTTTGCAGTTTATCCCAATAGGGGGTGAAATCGAAGGTGGCGAAGTAGTCCGCCGGGGTCTCGGCGCGGCGGATGAGCTGGTGGGAGCCGTCCTCCTTCAGCAGCACTTCGGCGCTGCGCAGCTTGCCGTTGTAATTATAGCCCATGGAGAAGCCGTGGGCGCCGGTGTCGTGGATGACGACGATGTCGCCGATCTCGATCTTGGGCAGGGGCCGGTCCACGGCGAACTTGTCGTTGTTTTCGCACAATCCGCCGGTGACGTCGTAGATGCGGTCGCAGGGCTCGTCCTCCTTGCCCAGCACAGTGATGTGGTGATAAGCGCCGTACATGGCCGGGCGCATCAGGTTGGCGGCGCAGGCGTCCAGGCCCACGTAGTCCTTCTGGATGTGCTTTTCGTGGAGCACGGTGGCCACCAGATGGCCGTAGGGCGCCAGCATGAAGCGGCCCAGCTCGGTGAAGATGGCCACGTCCCCCATGCCCGCGGGCACGAGGATCTCTTCAAACTTTTTGCGCACGCCCTCGCCGATGGCATTGATGTCGCTTTTGGGCTGGTAGGGGGCGTAGTCCACGCCCACGCCGCCGGAGAGATTCACGAAGGCTATTTTTGCGCCGGTGGCCTCACGCAGGCGCACCGCCAGCTCGAACAGGATGCCCGCCAGGGTGGGATAGTACTCGTTGTAGGTGGTGTTGCTGGCCAAAAAGGCGTGGATGCCGAACTGCTTTGCGCCTTTGGCCATCAGCTTTTTGAAGGCGCTGACCATCTGCACCTCGGTCATGCCGTACTTGGCCTCGCCGGGGTTGTCCATGATGTCGTTGCCCAGGCTGAACATGCCGCCGGGATTGTAGCGGCAGCAGACGGTCTCGGGCACGCCCGCCACCCGGTCCAGGAACTCCACGTGGGTGTAGTCGTCCAGGTTGATGTAGGCGCCCATCTCGGCGGCCTTTTTCATGTCCTGCACGGGGGTCACGTTGGAGGAGAACATCACGTCGTGGCCGGTGATGCCGCAGGCCTCGCTGAGGACCAGCTCGGTGTAGGAGGAGCAGTCCATGCCGCAGCCTTCCTCTTTCAAGATCTGCATCAGGTAGGGGTTGGGGGTGGCTTTGACGGCGAAATACTCCTTGAAGCCCTTGTTCCAGCTGAAGGCTTTGTAAAGACGGCGGGCGTTCTCCCGGATGCCCTTCTCGTCGTAAATGTGGAACGGCGTGGGCACATCGGCAATGATCTGCCGGGCCTGTTCCAGTGTGATGAACGGTACTTTCTGCATGCTGCACTCTCCCCTCTTTGCGGCGCGCGGGCACTTTGCCCGGCCCGAAGTTTTATTATTATAGCACGATGAAGCGTCCTTGGCAACTTTTCTAAAACCAAAAGGCCGCCCCCGGCCCTTTGCGGGCCGGGGACGGCAAAAAGAGAAAAGAAAAGGCTCAGATGCGAAGCTCGCCCTTGACGATGTATTCGATCCACTCCGCCAGGTTGGTGGCATGGTCGCTCATGCGCTCCAGATACTTGGCGATCATCAAATAATCCACATACTGGGAGATGGCGCCGGGGTTGGCGGCCATCATCTGGCACAGCTCCTCGCACACTTCCTCGAAGTAGTCGTCCTGGGCGTCGTCCTGGGCGGCCACAAGGCGGGCCTTCTCCACGTCCAGGTCCACGTAGGCCTGCACGGTGTCCTGCACCATCTTCTGCATCAGGGCGAACATCTCGGAGAAATAGGGGATGTGGTCCACCCTGTCCTTGCCGGAAAGTTTGATGACATACTCGCTGATGTCGGCGCAGTGGTCGGCGATGCGCTCCAGGTCGGCGATCATGCGCATGATGGAGGCGATGCGCCGCCAGTCGCCCGCCACGGGGCTCTGGGTGACCACCAGGGTCAGGCACTCCTGCTCGATGTCCCGCTCCATCTGGTCAAACTCGTCGTCGCCTTCCATGACCGAGCGGGCCAGGTCGGCGTCCAGCTGCTCCAGGGCGCGCTGGGTGCGGCCGATGGCCTGCACGATGCCGCCGCCCATCTCCATCACATGCACGCGCAGCTGGCCCAGGGCCTCGGTGTAATTGTTTCGGGTCTGCATAGTTGCCTCCTTGTCAGCCGAACCGGCCGGTGATGTAATCCTCGGTGCGCTTGTCCTGGGGGTTCTGGAAGATCTGGATGGTGGGGCCGTACTCCACCAGTTCGCCCAGCAGGAAGAAGGCGGTCTTGTCCGAGATACGGCTGGCCTGCTGCATGTTGTGGGTCACGATGACCACGGTGTAGTTCTTTTTCAGGTCGGCCATCAGGTCCTCGATGCGCAGGGTGCTGCCGGGGTCCAGGGCGCTGGTGGGTTCGTCCATCAGCAGCACGTCCGGCTCCACCGCCAGCGCCCGGGCGATGCAAAGACGCTGCTGCTGACCGCCGGAGAGGCCCATGGCGCTCTTTTTCAGGCGGTCCTTCACTTCGTCCCACAGCGCCGCGCCCCGCAGGCTCTTTTCCACCAGCTCGTCCAGCTCCGCGTGGGAGTGGTTGCCGTGAAGCCGGGGGCCGTAGGCCACGTTGTCGTAGATGCTCATGGGGAAGGGGTTGGGCTTCTGGAACACCATGCCCACCCGGCGGCGCAGCTCGTTCACGTCCACGTCCTTGGCGTAGATGTCCTGGCCGTTCAGCAGCACCTGGCCGGTGATGCGCACCGAGGGGATGAGGTCGTTCATCCGGTCCAGCGTTTTCAGGAAAGTGGACTTGCCGCAGCCCGAGGGCCCGATCAGGGCGGTGATCTCGTTCTTCTGGATGTCCATGTTGATGCCCTTCAGCGCCTCGGTCTCGCCGTAGTACAGGTGAAGGTCTTTCGATTGCAAAATGGGGGTCTCGCTCATTGTGCGCCCTCCTTCTTTTTCATTCGGTTGCGTACCAGCCGGGTGGCGGCGTTCAGCCCCAGCACCAGCACCATCAGGATGGCGGCGATGGCATAGCCCACGTCGAACTCGCCGCGCTCGCTCACATACATATACAGCGCCACGGACAAGGTGCCGCCGCTGCGGCTGAAGGCCGCGAACACATTTTTGGCAATGACGGTGCCCACGCCGGCGGTGAACAGCAGGGCGGCGCTTTCGCCCACGATGCGGCCCACGGCCAGGATGCAGCCGGTGATGATGCCCTCCAGCGAGGAAGGCAGCACGATGGTGCGGATCATATACCACTTGGTGGCCCCCAGGCCCAGCGCGCCCTCACGGTAGCTGGCGGGCACGGTCTTGAGGCTCTCCTGGGTGGTGCGGATGATGGTGGGCAAAATCATGATGACCAGGGTGCAGCCGCCGGAGAGCAGGCTGGTCTTGAAGCCCAGCATCTGGGCGAAGAACAGCATGCCCACCAGGCCGTAGAGGATGGAGGGGATGCCCGCCAGCGCCTCGGTGGCGAACTCCACCAGGCTGATGAGGCGGCGGCTGGTGGCGTACTCGGTGAGGTACACCGCCGCGCCCACGCCCAGCGGCAGGGCCAGCAGCAGGCTGAAGGCCACGATGTAGAGGGTGTTCAGGATGTTGGGCAGGATGCCGATGGTGTCCTTCAGCGCGCTGGGCGCGGTGGAGAGCAGCTGCCAGGTGATGTGGGGCACGCCCTTGACGAAGATGTAGCCGATGAGGCCGATGAGCAGCGCGCAGGTAAGCGCCGCCGCCGTATAGACGAGGCCCAGCAGCACCGCGCTCTTGGCCTTGCGCAGGCGGAGTTTCGAAGGGGCGGCAGCTTTTTCGGCGCGCGCGCCGGATGCGTTCAGTGTTGCCTGCATGGTGCTCATTCCTTCTCCCCCCGTTTCAGCACACGGCCCAAGAGGCCGTTGACCAGCATGATAAAGATGAACAGCACCAAAGCGATGCTGAACAGCGCCTGCCTCTGCAGGCCGCTGGCGTAGCTCATCTCCTTGGCCACCGCGGTGGTCAGGAAGGTGACGCTCTTGAACAGGCCCGGCATGTTGGGCACGTTGCCGGCCACCATCATAACGGCCATGGCCTCGCCGATGGCGCGGCCCACGCCCAGCACCACGCCCGCGCCGATGCCGCTTTTCGCGGCGGGCAGGCTGACCTTGAAGACGGTCTCCATCCAGGTGGCGCCGAGGGCAAGGCTGGCGTGCTCATACTCGGGCGGCACGGCGTTCAGCGCCGTCTCGCTCACCGACACGATGCCGGGCAAGATCATAATGGCCAGCACCAGCATGGCGGCCAGAAGGCAGGTGCCGTTGTCCAGATGGAACACCTGCATCATCAGCGGCACCAGCACCATCATGCCCACGAGGCCGTAGACCACGCTGGGGATGCCCGCCAGCAGGTCCACCGCAGGGCGGACGATGGACGCCACCCGGGGGCTGGCCACCTTGGAGAGGAACACTGCGGTGAGCACCCCCACCGGCACGCCGATGACGATGGCGCCCAGGGTGCCCCAGATGCTGGTGAGGATGAAGGGCAGGATGCCGAAGCTGGGCTCGGCCGCGGTGGACTTCCACACGGTGCCCAGCAAAAACTCGCCCAGGCCGATCTCCTTGATGGCGGGCAGGCCGGCGGTGATGATGTAAAGGCTGATGAGGGCCACAAAGGCGATGGCCAGCATGCCGCAGATGAAGAACACGGCGTGCATGACCGCCTCGGTGATGTGTTTGGTTTTCATGGGCGTTCTCCTTTCACAGCCCGGCAAAAGCCGCACGGCGCGGGCCGTGCGGCTCTTTTCGGGGGACCGTGGGTGTATTACGCCAGGGGCACCGCGCCGGCGTCGATGATCAGCTGGTGAGCATCCTCGCTCAGGGCGAAGTCGATGAAGGCCTGGGCGGCGTCGCTCAGCTCAGCGCCCTCCTTGGTGACGAAGACGAAGGGACGCTGCACCTTGTAGCTGCCGTCCTGCACGGTGGCCTCAGTAGCCTCCACGCCGTCGACGGTCACAGCCTTGACCTTCTCATCCACAGCGGACAGGGAAGCGTAGCCGAAGGCGTTGGGGTTGGCGGCCACGGCGGCGATCACGGCGCCGGTGCTGGTCAGCTCCTGATCGTAGACGCAGACATCCTCCACGCCGACGATGCTCTCGAAGCCGTCGCGGGTGCCGCTGCCGGCCTCACGGCCGATCAGGACCACGGGGGCGTCGGGGCCGCCCACCTCGCTCCAGTTGGTGATGGTGCCGTCGGCCAGGCCCTTGATCTGCTCCAGGGACAGGTCGGTGACGGTGTTCTCGTTGTTCACGATGATGGCGATGCCATCCAGGGCGAAGGTGGTGCCCACCAGGCCGGTCTCGTCCTCTTTCAGGGCGCGGCTGGAAAGGCCGATGTCCAGGGTGCCCTCAGAGGCGCCGGTGATGCCGGCGCCGCTGCCGGTGGGATCGTAAGTAACGTCAACGCCGGGGTTCGCGTTCATGAAGGACTCCTGCATGGCCAGGATGACCTTCTCCACGCTGGTGGAGCCGCCGGTGGTCACCGCGCCTTCCAGCTCAGCGGTCTGGGAGGCAGGGGTGCTGGTGGTGGTGTCAGAGCTGTCGGTGTTGGCGGCGGGGGCGCTGGAAGAAGGGGCGCTGCCACAGGCTGCCAGGCTCACGGCCATGCACAGAGCGGCCGCAAAAGCAACAAACTTTTTCATTTTCTTTTCTCTCCTTACGATTCATGTGTTGCTCGTTTTTTTGTTTCCCTCCTGTGGGGAACGGTTAAAGTATACCGCCCGGTTTCGAAAATCCGCTATCGCTTTCCGGTAAAAAGCGGGTAAAATCGCAGGAGCTTCTGTTTTGCAGATTTTACATTCGCCGTGATGCATATTCCGCCTTTTTTCGCGCAACTTATAGAAAGGAAGGAGATGACCCATTTGAGCACACTCAAGGATTTCGTGCACCACGAACTGAACGCGATGCCCGGCCCGGCGCCAAAGGCCCCCGCCCCGCCTGCCGCGCCCAAACGCAGCCGGGCCCCGGCCGCCGCCTCCGGCGCGGCAAGTCCCGGCACCAAAGCGGCCAAAGCCGTGGCCGAGGGCGCGCTGAAGGGCGCGCTTTACTACACCCAGGTGGAGGCCCATGCCTGCCGGGAAGGCTGGGTGGAGAGCGACGAGACGGTAAAAAGCAAGCTGTGCAGCAAGGAGGAATTCCCCCAGGGGTAAAAGGCAGCTTTTGCCAAATCGCACTTGCATTCTCGCTTTTGATACATTAGAATAGAGGCGAACGTCCGCCCGGAAGGCGGCACGGAAAACCATCAAAAGCGAGGAGCAGGTTATGGCAGAATTCAAATACGAGATCACCCAGCGCATCGCCGTGCTTTCCCAGAGCGCCAACGGCTGGGAGCGGCAGCTGAACATGGTGAGCTGGAACGACCGCGAGCCCAAGTACGACATCCGCGACTGGTCGCCCGACGGCAGCAAGATGGGCAAGGGCATCAGCCTGAGCCGCGACGAGATCGCCATCCTGAAGGGCATCCTGGAAGAGATGGATCTGTGATGGGATACCGGGAAGAATTTTGCGACATCTGGCGGCGGGAGGTCTCCCGCCCCGGCGCGGACAGGCTGCTGGAGTGGCTTTCCTCCACCGATTTTTTCAAAGCGCCCGCCTCCACCCGTTTCCACGGCGCCTGCGAGGAAGGGCTGGTGATGCACAGCCTGAACGTGTATCACGCCCTGATGGACCGCTTTTTTGAAGAGGGCGACAACCCCGAAAGCATGGCCATCTGCGGCCTTTTGCACGATCTGTGCAAGGCGAATTACTACAAGACCGGCAGCCGCAACGTGAAGAATGAGGCCACCGGCCAGTGGGAAAAGGTGCCCATCTTCATGGTGGAGGACCAGTTCCCCTACGGTCACGGCGAAAAGAGCGTTTATCTCATCGAGCGCTTCATCCGTTTAAAGCCCGCCGAGGCAGTGGCCATCCGCTGGCACATGGGCGGCTTTGACGACGCCGCCCGGGGCGGCTGCCGCGCCATCAGCGAGGCCTACGATGCCTATCCGCTGGCTGTCAAGCTGCATCTGGCGGACCTCACCGCCACCTATCTGATGGAAAAGGGCACCGGCGCGCACCGGTGAATCAAAAAAACTCCCTGCCCGGCTTTTCAGCCGGACAGGGAGTTTTTCATTTTGTCTTGCGGGCACGCAGCAGGTGCACCGCGAGCCAGGCCAGCATCAGCGATGCCAGCGCGCCGCCGGCGGCCAGCCACACCTGGGGGATGGTGCCCACCGCCGCCCCCGCCGAGAGCAAAGGCGAAGCGGCGAGCCCGCCCAGCTGCATGCTCAGTGAACTGGCGGAGAGCAGGGTGGCCCGCTGGCTGGGCGGGGCCGCCTCGTTCATCAGGCTGGAAGTCAGGTAGTCGCCCCAGCCGACCATGACATAAAAAAGGAAATAGGCCGCCACGAACAGCACCGGCGTGCCCGCAGCGCTGAGAGCCATCAGCCCCGCACCCACCAAAGCACTGACCCCCAGCAGCCGGCCCAGGGTAGGGCGGCGCATCAGCCGCGGTGCCAGCACCGCTCCCGCAGCCGAAGCGTAAAACGCCCCCGCGCTGAGGGTGCCCAGCGCCCAGCCCGCGGCGGAACTGTTCAGCAGCTGCTCGAATCGGGGCTGATAGAACACCTCCACCGCGAAGAGAGCCGGCGCAAAGGCGGCGGGCCAGAGCACCAGCGCCCGCACCAGCCCCGGACTGCGCAGGGTAGCGGCCAGCTGGGCCGCCGGGTTCGGCTCTTCCTGCCCGCGCTCCACCGGGTGTTCCTCAAGGCCCGCGCCCAGCACCAGCAGCGCCAGCACCAACGCCCCTTTCAGGGCAAGAGCCGTCCACAGGCGGCCGGTGAGCGCGTACACGCCGCCTCCCGCAAGACAGCCCATCGCCAGCCCGATGCTGGTGAGGGCGCTGATGCGGGCGGTGCACTTCGGCAGCGCCCCGGCGCCGTTTTTAAGAAGGAATTCCTCCACCACCAGGGCGTCCAGGCTGCCGGAGGAAAAGGCCCGGGCAAGCCCCTGGAAGGCCATGGCCGCAAGCACCGCCGCCATCCCCTGCCCCAGGGCCAGCAGCCCCAGGCCGGGCAGCAGCAGCGCCTGAGAAACGAGGAAGCAGTTTTTGCGACCCCAGCGGTCCGCCGCCATGCCGCTGGGCACTTCAAAGATCACCGCCACCGCCGAATAGAGGCCCACCGCCAGCGGCACCGCCGCAAGGCCGATGCCCTTGTCCAGCAAAAGCAGGGTGAGCAGCGGCGAGAGCAGGCCGCTGGAAAGGCCGTTGAGAAAGAGCAGCAGCCCGTGGCGTTTATCGAACATCGGGCGTCACCTCCGCGGCGTTGTAGGCCATCAGCACATACTCGTAGGCCGCGGCGCCGGGGCGGGGCACTTCCCTCTCGCTCAAAAAGTCCATCACCCGGCGCTGCAGTTCAATGGCTTCCTCCCGGGTGAGATAGACCACGCCGCTGTGCATGTCGCCCAGGCCCATCACGTCCTCTTCGCCCAGGCCCTTCTCCCCTGCCAGCCGCTTCAGGCCCTGCACGCCGGCCAGCACCTGCTCCACCGTGCGCTGCAAAAACATCTCCTGGGCCGCGTCGTCCCCGCCGGGAGCCAGCAGCCCCAGCCGCACCGAAACGTTCAGCGCCTTGTAATAGCGGGCGGTGATGCCCCGTATCTGCTCGGTGTGGTCCAGAGCCACCACACCCAGCTCCACCAGCTTTTTGATGTGGAAGGTCACCGACGAGGCGGAAATGCCCATCTTGTCCGCCAGTTCCTTGGGCGTCATGGGCCGGCCCGCCAGCTGCAAAAGGCGCAGGATGTCCTGCCGGGCGGGGTTCATAAAAGCGTTCTGCTTTTCGCGGGTGTCCAGATTGACGACTTCCATGCTCTTCCCTCCATCACGTTACATGTTGTGTAACGATTATATCATTACACGATGCGTAACGTCAAGAGGGATCATGCGCTGCGCGCAAAAAACGCCGGCGGGCCCCTGTGGGAGCCCGCCGGTTTTTGCACAGAGCGGTCAAAATCGATATTTCCCCCTGCCATGGCCCAGGCGGGGCCCCAACGGAAGTTTGCGCAAGCAAAGTTTCGCGGGGAAAAGGTGCCGCGGCGCAGGTGAGCGCACCAGCGGCTTTTTTGCAAAAAAAGCCGCCGCAAGCGATGCACAGCTTGCGACGGCGTGGTTGGGTTGGCGGGATTCGAACCCACGCATGCGGGAGTCAAAGTCCCGTGCCTTACCGACTTGGCTACGCCCCAAGGATAGAAACCGGATAATTATGGGGTGACTGGAGGGGATCGAACCCTCGAGTAACGGAGCCACAATCCGCCGTGTTAACCGCTTCACCACAGCCACCAAATTGTCCAAACTTAATAGCTTGGCGACGAATGTTATTCTACCATAGCCACTAGTTTATGTCAATCTTTTTTATAAACTTTTTTACATTTTTTGCAGGGATTATTATTTGCAGACAGCGATTGCTTCTATTTCAACTTTAACACCTTTCGGCAGACCCGCAACCTGTACGCAGGAACGCGCAGGAGCGTTTTCAGCAAACTTTTCACCGTAAATGCTGTTAACAACGCCAAAATCTTCCATATCAGTCAAAAAAACAGTGGTTTTTACCACATCGTCAAAAGTCAACCCTGCCTCAGACAATACGCCTTCCATATTTTTCAAGACTCTGATCGTCTGCGCTTCAATACCTTCATCTACTACTTCGCCTGTTTCAGGAACCAAAGCTATCTGACCTGACATATACAACATACCATTAGCCATAACAGCCTGAGAATAAGGCCCGATAGCAGCCGGTGCATTTTCAGTCTTAATAATTTTTTTCATTTGATTTACCTCCATTTAATACTTATCTAAAATATTTTTCAAATTTTACCATCAGCGGCAAAATAAGCCTGTGCCCAGGCCAGTGCAGTTGGTGTCTGTGCCAGTCCGCCTTCCGCCGTTTCCTTGAGCGTGCAGGGCAAACGATCGCCTACTGACTTCATCGCATCAATGGCTTCGTCTGCAGGGATAAAGCTTGTGATACCAGCCAGAGCCAATTCTGCTGCCAGCAACGCCTGTGCAGCGGCACCGCCGTTTCGTTTGATACACGGCACTTCTACCAGACCGGCAACAGGGTCACAAACAAGCCCCAGCATATTTTTGAATACTATCGCCACTGCATGTCCTACCTGTTCCGGAGTGCCTCCCAGCACATCTACAGCGGCACCGGCCGCCATAGCCGCACCACTGCCGCATTCAGCCTGACAGCCGCCCATAGCGCCCGACAGTGAAGCGCGGCTGGCTATGACCATACCAATATTACCAGCCACTACCAAAGCTTCAGCCATTTGCCGTTCGTTCAAATTGTAATGCTGCTTCAATGCCAAAAGTACTCCCGGCAGAACGCCGCTGGCTCCGGCGGTAGGAGCGGCGACGATACGTCCCATCGCCGCATTGCATTCACCTACAGCCATGGCATAAGCCACAGCATCGTTAACGACACCGCCTAAAATATTTTTATAATTTTCAGACTGTCTGGCCTCCTGCAGCTTTTTAGCAGCACCACCAGTCAGGCCGCTGTGTGAACTTACCCCGGTCAGACCGAATGCTGCCGATTCTTCCATTACCTGCAGCATTGTCTGCATCTGCTCAAGTATAGCATCTTCACTCAGTTCAAGCTCTTCGCTGCTGAGCTTCAGCAGATAAGTATGTAACGGAACACCCTGATCAGCTGCGGCCTCAATCCAGGTCCTTAAAGAAATTTTCTCGTTAATCACGCTGCACCTCACAAAACATTACAGATGAACCGCACCGACTGCATAGGTTCCAAAGCAGCAACCAGATTGATTATCGGCTCCGGCACCACCTGGTCACATTCAATAACCATCGTTGCCAACCCGCCTTTATTCGCCCGGAAAACCCGCATCCCGGCAATATTGATACCTGCACTTGCCAAAGCGCTGCTGACCAGGGAAATAACACCAGGTTTATCCTTATGCAAGGTAAGGATCGCCGGCAGCTTACCGCTCAGTTCTACAGCCGCACCGTCAATAGAAGTTACCAGAACCTGTCCGCCGCCAATAGAAGAACCAATAACTTCGCATTGTCTGCCATCTGCAGCTGTCAATTTAAAATAAACCGTATTTGGATGTGTCAGATCACCTAGATTGATCGTGGAAAATTCGTATTCCAAGCCCTGCTTCTGAGCAAAATCCATTGCCTGCGGAATC
>ERZ506950.448-NODE-448-length-28256-cov-5.693309_pt1 | contig 28256 bp, 32 predicted proteins | sample MGYA00512897_ERZ506950 | MGnify/ENA metagenome assembly ERZ506950
AAGACACATTGCCAAAATAAGGGATTCTCCCTTTTATACTGTCAGGATCATTATATCTTTCGATCAGTTTTTCATCTTCCGTAATGATAATGGTAGGAATCGGATCGTCAATACAATCATCACAATCAAACATTTTAGAATATTCATCTTCGTTTATTGAACTCAAATTAAAATTAGTCAAATCTAAAATACTCAGATTGTTGCAATTTCTAAACATACCTTCCATGTTCAATGTATTATTAAAGTTAAAACTGCTTAAATCTACTTGATTTAGTTTTTGACAGTTATCAAACATATACTCCATTCTTTTAACGCTGCTTGTATCAAATGAACTCAAATCTATATCTTCCAAATTAAAGCAATCCAAAAACATGCTATGCATGTAGCCAACTCTATGAATCTTAAAATTATCAAAATTTACATCTCTTAAATTATCACAATAAGCAAACATAAAATCCATAGATAAAAGATTTGATGCATCAATATCACTTAAATCAACACTTTCTAAACTTTTACATTTGTAAAACATATAACTCATATCGTCTAACTTTTCTAGATCGCATTGTTGCATATTTACAGTTTTTAGATTTGTACATTCATTAAACAATTGTTTCATTTTTCTAATATGTGCTGTATCTAGGCCAGTTAAATCAATCATCTCTAATTGTCTAAAACCACCAAATGTTCCCTCAAGAGTATCTATAGATAATGTAACTTTCTTTCCCGGTGTTCCCACTTTCAGAGATATTAGCTTATCTTTATCAAACATATTGGTAAAAGTCGCGATCTCTACTGTTTTCCCTTCCTGTCCTTCAAATTCAGAAGGAATGACAACATTTACGGCATCCCCTTTGTATTTCGTCAATACGATTTTATCTGTTTCATCAGGATCTGTTTCCCAATCATCCAGCGTTAATCCGCCTACCTCAGTTTCAGAGTACTGATTTACAGTACCCCCCCCCCTGGGCAAAAATCATGTTCGGTTTTACTGTCATGCCTAGCATCAGGCACAGACTTGCCAAAAGCAACGATACTTTCTTTTTCATCTTTTCCTCCTTCTCGTCTGTTTTCTTTTACAGACGCTATCTTTGCTTGTTTACACTATACCATATTTTCCCATATTTATCTACTTTTATCGAAATTGTCATTCTTTCATCTTCGAGCATTTTACATATCCCACAGTATTGTTCTTCCCTCATATCTCAACAAACCACTTGTTCCATAATAAAAAGCCTTACCTCTGTTCTACAACAGGTGCAAGACTTTCTTAAACGATCTTGATGTTCTATCCCTTTGCATCGGCGATGGCTGCTTCTACGAGCGGGATCATATGTCCCACATAGATACTGCATCCGCTTATGACATCAGGATTCTGCAACACACCGTATTCATTCATTTGCAGATCGGCGATGCTGTAATCCTTGATAAAGGTTTCCAAGTAATGGATCTGTTCATCCCATTCACGACCGACTCCCGAAACCGCTTTTAAGCCATAATCATCGCCCATTGATTTTTTAGAAACGCCGTTCTTGTACTCATCAATGTTTACATCTACTACTTTATCCTTGCTTTTGGAATATTCCACGGTAACGACCGTATAGTTCCCCTCCTCATCCGGTTCGCTCTGAGCTGTTCCGGTTGCGATATCCTTGCTGCTGGTGCAGCCCATGCACAGCAATACGCTTACAACTGCCAATAGTTTTTTCATCTGATTACTCCTTTCCTTCCTCTTCACCCATAAACGCTCGATAGGTGAACATCACATCGACTTTTTCATTGATTTTCTCCAGTGCCTGATAAAAGGCTTTTTTATCAAATATCGCCATATCGATATACGCATATTTGGTGCCGATCGCGCCGCCGATCGTTCTGGCGATTCCCAAAGGGGATAACAGCTCGTGGATTTGTTTTTCATACTGGGCTCGGATCATGCTTTTCTTTTCCTTTTCCGCAAGCGGTTCATAATACAGATATCCATATTCTGCCCCAAAAGTGCTGAATTCATGCAGCTGGTCGTAAGTCTGATTGACCAGTTCCTCAAACAACAGCGGATGACTGGTTACGATCGCCACCATATCTTTGCGCAGACTTTCATTTTGCACAGGGTGATCCAACTGATAAGCAAAATAGATCTGGGTTGGATCGCGGTATTCCAGCCAGTTGCGATCGATTACGATATCACAAATATCCTCATAGAGATTTGGCAATAGCACCACATCTTGTGCATCGATCGGTGCATCCAAGATCGAAACATCACCGATGCGTGCTTCCAGTTCCAGCTCACCGATATAAAGCTCCAACAAATACATGGCCATTTCCTTCGCCGCTTTTTTCTCTACATAACAAAAGCCTTCACAGTAAAGCTGCAGATGCAAAAGCTTCGCGGCATCGTCGATCGTATAATACACCTTGATATCGTGACCGCCATAGCGTTTTCCCTTTAGTTCAAAATACGCATGCTGCGCCATTTCTCCAAGCGGCTTGCGAAATGCGTTGAAGATCCAGCGAGAACGCAGTTCCTGCGGTGCACAGGTTTCCCATAAGCCGCATAAATACTGGATATTCTTACGGGCACCGCTCTCACAGGTCATTTCCATGTAGTGATCATCGACCTCATATACCGCTTTACAGCCGCATAACTGCTCCATCTTTTGATTGATCATTTCTTCATAGCGATTTCTTTCTTCGCTTTGCTGCTTTTGTAAAGCAGTATAGAAAGCGCCTTCTATTCCCTGAAACCAGCGCCAAAACTGTACCATGCGTGATCTTGCGTCCATCTGCTTCTTCCTCTCTTGAAACTAACATCCACAAATGCGTTCCCATTATACCAAATACCATTGTAAAAAGCAAAAGAAAAGCAGGGATTTCCCTGCTTCCTATGTATCTGTTAGTGAAGAAAATCAGTTCAGTTTTTTCTTCAAAGCGATCGTGCCTGCTAATCCTAAGCTCAACAGTGCCAATAACGCATAGGCACCTGCAGTCGTCGTATCACCGGTATTCGGTGCAGACGGTGTTGTATTCGGTGTCTGTGGCTTATCCTGCGGTGTTGTCGGATCGACCGGTGTAATCGTCGCTTTTTTGTTCCAAATCATGTAAATGGTCGTATCTTCATTGATCGCTTCATTTGCCTTTAATGCTTTGGTTCCTTCCTGATCTAAGAAGAATCCTTGGAATACATGGCCTTCAAAATCAAGATCTTTCGCGATCGCTGACAGTTCTTCCAGATCCGCTTCGCTGAATACATAGCCTTTTAACGCTTCTACGGACAGCTCGCTTGGATCCACGACATCACTCAGGTCTACTACTTTGCCATCTACGACAGCGGCAATCGTAATCATGATATGAGGAATGATCTCACCGTCTTCACCCAGCGTGAATGTATCGCCGTTTACCGTCATCGTCGTATCAGCTTTGATATCCACCGTATCATTCAGATCGATCGCATCAGCCTTATCTTCATCTACATAGAACAGACTGGTTGATTTTCCTTCCGGTGCTTCTACTTTCACTGAATCGGCAATCGTTAACTTCGGCTCTACACCGCTGCGGTTATCCACATTGACTGCGCCCCATGAATTGTCTCCTAACAGGAAGGTCGCGTTGCTTGTTTCCAGCGTACCGCCGTTTAATACCACTGCGGCGCCGCCTGCTGTTTTCGTATTGTCGATCACAAGATCATTTGCCGTTACGTTTCCGCCGTAAACATGCAGACCGCTCTTGTTAAATTCTGTTGTTACGATTTGCACATCATCTAAAACAACTACTTCATCTTTTGCCATGGCTGTAACCACATTTTCCTTGCCAAGGGCTTCGCTGCCTTTGAATGCATGACCATTTCCTTTGATCGTCATGCCTTCCTGCAAATACAGCGGCGATGTCAAAGTAATATCAGAATTTAATACCACTTCGGTTACATCTTTGTCTTTTTTTGCCATGATGAAATCGCCGAGATCATCCGCATTCACATATGCCAGCTGACCATCTTCCGTCGCTACTGTGGAAAGGGTGCTGTCTTTCGGCATGACCACCGTATTCGCATCGCTGTCATCAATACAGAGAGCTGACTGTGTTTTGTTATTGTCATGTGTCTTGACAACAAGATCTGCATCGCTTAAATCAACTTTTGCCCCGCTATCCACATTGATTCCATACCATGATCCTTCACTAAGTGTCAGATCCAGTTTGCCGTTAAAGTCCGCTTTGGCATTTCGATTGGCAATGATCGGCGCGCCTTTTGCACTGTTATGTGAGATCGTCAGATCATTTACGCTCAGATCTGCACCTGCTCCGACATATAACCCACTTTTGCTTGTTTCCTCTGCCTGAATGGTTACATTGTTCAAGGTTACCTCGCCGTTGATCCACACGACATGTGCATTTTGGATCCCCTTATCAACAAAGGTAACATTGCTGATGCTGGCTTTTTGATTAAGCTCCAGCATACTGGTTACTTCCACCACCACTGCTTCATCAAACTGATAATTGCTTTGTTTCAGTTGTTCCATAAAAGCAGTTTGGCTCAATGCGCCGTCTGCATGAACCGGTACTGTGCTGGAAAACATAGCAGCCGCAAGTGCAAACGACGTCAGTGTAGTAAATACTACATTTTTTCGTTTCATATATCTTCCTCCTCGTATGTGAAGCCCCGATTCTCTTTGTTTATAAGACAATCAGATAGCTTTATACTGTAAATATTGTACCCCCCCCCCCCAGCGTTTTTGTCAATAGTGCGAAACCGATATTTTACATATTTTGACAAATCTGCTGTTCGTCCTTGAAAGCGCTTTGCTATATCCCTGTTCACGAAAAAATACCCGATGCTTTCTTCGGGTATCTTTATGCCTGCTCTAATAATGCCATGCGCAGCTTTTCGATGATCTTCTTTTCCAGTCTTGATACTTGCACCTGCGAGATCTGTAAGCGTTTTGCCGTATCTTCCTGCTTCATCGACAATGTATAGCGATAATACAGCAGTTGCTGTTCTTTTTCACTTAACCGTTTGATTTCATCACATAAAGCGACATGCAGTGCGACATCGCGTTCTGCACTGCTCACACGATCAGAAAGATGAATCGTGCTACCGTCTTTTTCATAGACCGGTTCATCCAATGAATATACAAACTGATTCGCTTCAAACGCTAAGATCACATCTCCTACCTCTAAATGCATTGCATCGGCAATCTCTTGATAGCTGACTGCTCTTCCATGCTGCTGAATCAGCTCTTCTTTGACCTTTGTCATTGCCACATAGCCTTCTTTTAAGCTGCGGGAAATGCGCATATTGCCGTCATCGCGAAAAAAGCGCTTGATCTCGCCCATGATGATCGGCACCGCATAAGTAGAAAAGCGTACCTGATAGTCCGCATTAAAATGATGGATCGCTTTCATCAGACCGACCATGCCGATCGAAAGCAGATCCTCATCAATACCGCTACGGGAAAAGCGTTTGACGATGGAAACGACCAACGGCTTATTTTGTTCCACAAACTGTACCAAGGCGCTTTCATCACCTGCTTTGATGCGTGCAAGCAGTTCGTCATTGCTGATCTTCGATGCCATGGATCTGTTTGATGATCGTTACCGTCGTACCGCAGTCCACCTTAGAATTCACATAGAATTCATCGGCAAACGCGCTCATGATGCTCATTCCCATCCCGCTGCGCTCCAAATGGGCTTTTGAAGTATAAAGCGGCTGCATTGCCAGATCAATGTCAGGGATACCGCATCCCTGATCCTCGACAATGATCGTAACGGTCTTTTGTTCATCGTAGGAAACGCTGACGATGACTTCTCCGTCCTCTCTTCCCTCATAGCCGTGGATCATCGCATTGACGATTGCTTCTGCCATGATCGTTTTGATCTCCATCACTTCTTCTACGCTCATCGAAAGGGGCATCAGAAAGGCAATCACGCTCGTACGGGCAAACGCTTCATTTTCCAAATGGGAGCAAAAAGACAGCTTCATCCGGTTCATATCAACACCTCGCTTTGTTCTAATCTGATGATGCGAAAGATGCCCGACATATGAAACAGCCTTTTCTGGCTGCTTGATAAATTACATAATACGAGTTCTCCATCATATTTTTTTATTTGCTTGTAGCGCGCCAAAACGAAACCGATACCGGTGCTGTCCACAAAATCGACCTTTTGAAAGTCCAGCTTGACGAGCTTAGGGCGATGCGTTTCGATCAGCGCCGCGCACATTTCTTTTACTTTGCCAACCGCCACATTGTCAAAGTCTCCCTCAAAGTGAAAAATGAGGGTCTGATCCTGTAATTGATAGTCCACATGATCCCTCCTGTCCGCTATCTTAGCACGTTTTATTTTCCTTTTGGGAATCCTCGACAAAACCTCTTATCCATCAACAAAAAAAGCATGCGCTAGGCAAAAAATAATGCCAGCAGCGTATGCTTGCATAAATCAAAGAAGGTGCGTTTTTCAACATTGCGATCACTGTAAAGAGGTACTTTGACTTTTGTTTGATTGTCGAGTGTCAAGGTCAATGTGGCAACGGTTTCTTTTTTCTGATAGGGCAGTTCTTTGGTCAAAGTGATTTCCTTTTTTACGACTGCCGGCTGTTCCCCTTTCGGATAAACGGCAATCGCATCTTCCTTTAATTTCAACTTCACGATCTGCGGTTTGCCGTTCTCTAAAGTAATCGTTTCGGCAGCCGTATCTTTCTTCATCAAAATACCTTGGGTCATCTGTGAAAAGCCATAATCCAGCAGCTGCTTTGCTTCCAGATTACGCTGCTTGGAATTTGGTTCTTTCATGACGACCGCGATCAGCCGTACACGCTCTTTTTTAGCGGTAGCGGTAATGCAGCTCATCGCCTCTTGGGTGAAACCGGTCTTCAAGCCGTCTACCCCGGGATATTGTTTTAACAGTTTGTTGGTATTGACGAGCCAGAATTTATCATCGCCGTCCTCGCGAATATATGCGTCATAAGTACCGGTGATCTTCAACAGATCATCTCCTCCCTTCGCAATGAGTGCCTGTGCGATGATCGCCATGTCTTTGGCGCTGGAGTAGTGGTCTTTATCATGAAGGCCGGTCGCATTGACAAAATGGGTATTGGTCAAACCAAGCGTCTGTGCTTTTTCATTCATCATTTCCACAAAGTGTTCATGACTGCCGCCGATCTTTTCTGCCATCGCTACCATGGCATCATTGGCTGATCCGATACAGATCGCTTTTACCAAATCTTCCACTGTCATCGTTTCATTTTCTTCTAAGAAGATCTGACTGCCTCCCATCGAAGCCGCATGCGCGCTGGCACTGACCGTATCATCCCACTTTAAGCTGCCCTCATTTAATGCCTCATAGATCAAAAGCAGACCCATCATCTTCGTCATGGAAGCCGGATATAACTTTTCATCCGCATTTTTTTCAAACAGGACAGCACCGCTTTCATATTCCATCAAATAAGCTGACTGTGCACCGGAAGCGAGGGTCGTCTGCGCTTGGGCTTTTGGCGAAGCCGGAAAGAGCCATAACTCGAAAAACAGCACAAAGGCCATGAAAAAACCAATTTGTTTTTGTATGCGTTTCATTTCTATCTACCTCACTTCAATGTATGAGGAAACGGCAGAAAATATGAAAAAGATGGCGCTAAGCCATCTTTTCATGAAAGACGATTACCAAATCATCCTTGATTATTGATATTCAGACTGCCTTTCAAAGCAGCGCCTTTTTGAATTTCAATGCTGCCGGCGTTGATCTCACCGATCAGCTCAGCCGTACTGCCGACGATCATATCGCCCTCAATATGACAATCTCCTTCGATCTTGCCGTTTACGATACAGTTTGCCACTGCCACCTGTCCATAGATCGCCCCGGCTTTCCCATTGTTCTCCGCCTTTCCATGGACCCGCAATTCTCTGGCCTCGACATCGCCCTCGACGCTGCCGCCTACCACCATATCGTTTACGCAATTCACATTGCCTTTTACTTCTCCATATACCAATAAATCATCATTGGCGCTGATCTCACCTACGATCTTGCACTTGCGGGCGATGATCGTTTTATTGTTTGCAGTTTCATTCATCATACTATCCATTCCCCTTTATTCAACAGCCGCGTCCTGCGTAATATCCAGATGACCTTTGATGACGGCACCGGCTTCGACTTCGATCACTTTGGCGCTGATATCGCCGATCACCACAGCCTGTGCGCCGATATGACAGCGTTCATTCACGCTCACATTGCCTTTTACTTTACCTAAAAGATTGACCGACTGCGCCGTAATATTGCCGACTACGACGGATACTTCACTTCCCAGCGTGATTTCTTTTGCACAGCGGATATCGCCCTCATGCTTGGCATCGTGCAGCACAACGCTCTCCGCTTCGATCGTACCGTTTGTCTTCCCACCGGACATCACTTTTCCGCTTACCGCTAAATCACCGTTGATCACGCCTTTGACATGCAGATCGCCCTCACATTCGATATTGCCGTAAACCGTCGTCTTGGCTTCGATCACCGACACTTCTCTTTCTGCAGGCGTTTCTAAATTGCTTCCTTCCTCATAGCGATTGATTGCGGCCATCAACTCATCGCTATCATTTACAGGAATATCATTTGCAAGCATTTCATCCAATTTTTCTTCCGTGCGCAATGCTGCCGCATCTTCTTCTATATCTTTATTCTGTCTGTTTTTGTTGATATTGTTCATCATCTTGTTATTTACGTTCCACTTCACAAATCCATCTCCTTCTAATTCTTACAGATCCAGCATTCTGTAATACTTTTTCCTGCTGTGATCCTTCCAGCAAAACCCTCTTTATTCTACATAATGATATATGATTTGTCTTATTTTGTCAATTTATTCCATCTTTTCATACGTTCCTAGTGAAATGCTGAAAAAAAGGAGATCTATTCGATGATCTCCTCGATAAGCTGTGGTTTTTCACAGGCAGTTTCATGAAACGTATATGCCGCAAGACACGCATCCATGAAATCCTGTGAAAGCGGTGTACGATGGTGGATCGTGGCAAGGGAATCGCCTTTTTCCACATGATCGCCTACCTTTTTATGCAATACGATGCCGACTGATGGATCGATCTGATCTTCCTTTAACGCTCTGCCGGCGCCTAAGCGCATCGCCGCAACACCAAGCGACAGGGCGTTCATATCGCAGATATAGCCGCTTTCCTGCGCTGTTAATTCACATGTAACAGGTGCCTGCGGCAGCTTTTCAGGATGATACAGTTCTTCTACATCGCCCGACTGCGCCTTTACCATTGCCGCGAATTTCGCAAATGCACTGCCGTCTTGAATCACCTGTTCCAGCATCTTTCTGGCGCTCGCATGATCGTTTGCAAGCTTTGCCTGCATCAGCATCACGCTGCCTGCTTCCAAACACAATTCCGTAAAATCCGCAGGCCCTTTTCCATGCAGGGTGTCGATCGCTTCTTTTACCTCCAGCGCATTGCCGATCGCATTGCCCAAAGGCTGATTCATGTTTGTGATCATCGCTCGTGTATCCTTGCCCAGTCTTTTGCCGATGGCGATCATCGTCTTTGCCAAGGTGCGTGCCGAAGCCACATCGCTCATAAAAGCGCCTTCTCCGTACTTGACATCCAATAAGATCGTATCAGCACCGCTTGCCAGTTTCTTCGACATGATGCTGCTGGCAATGAGCGGGATCGCATTGACGCATGCGGTTACATCTCTCAGTGCATATAGTTTTTTATCTGCCGGTACAACCTGGGTCGTCTGTCCGATGATCGACAGACCGATCTCATTGACCTGTTCGATGAAGCGGCTTTCCTCCATATCGATCTGAAAACCGCTGATGGATTCTAACTTATCCAGCGTCCCGCCGGTATGCCCAAGACCACGGCCGCTCATCTTTGCGACCTTTGCGCCGCATGCCGCCACCATCGGGGTCAAAGCAAGCGAAGTCTTATCCCCCACTCCGCCGGTGGAGTGCTTATCTACCTTTACACCGTTGATCTTGCTTAGATCGATCACATCACCGCTGTGCAGCATGGCATCGGTAAGCCAAACGGTCTCATCGATCGTCATGCCTTGGAAGCAGATCGCCATCAACAGCGCCGCTACCTGATAATCCGGTATTTCCTGTGCCACATAGCCGTTGATCCAAAAGTCGATCTCCGCTTTATTGAGCGCCTGTCCGCTTTTCTTTTTTTCAATGATATCTACAAAACGCATCGTGTCATCTCCTCACTTTGTTTTCCGCTGCAGCTGATACGCGTCAAATGTCGCATACTGCCGTTTTTCGATCAGTTCCCACATTTCTTCATCAAATGCGGGAAAGAAGCGATCACCTTCATAATTCGTTTTCAATATAGAAAGATAGAGCCGCTTTGCATAAGGCAGAAACTGCTCGTAAATACTGGCGCCGCCGCACACCATCAAGATATCATCACTGTCTTTCCAGCGATCCAGCACCGCCGCTTTCTCGCTCCATAAAGTGATCGCTTCTTTCTGAATGATGTTTGTATGGCGGGTCAAGACATGGATCTTTCTGCCCGGTAACGGGTTTGGCAAATGCGCATAGGTCACACTTCCCATCAAAATGTCTTTTCCCATCGTCTGCTCCTTAAAATAGTGCAGTTCCTGTGGATCATGCCATGGCATGACGCCATCTTTCCCGATCACGCCGTTGGGACTCATGCAGACGATACAGCCGATCATGATCTTTTCCCCTTTCCACACTCACGCAGCTGTGCAAGCTCCTCGTCAGTTAATAGACGATATTCCCCCTCCCCCAGCGTTTCATCCAGCGTGAGCGGTCCCATCGCCAATCGCTTCAAAGAAACGACCTGATTGCCGCAATGGGCAACCATGCGCTTGACCTGATGGAATTTCCCTTCGGCGATCCGCATCCACATACAGTGCGTATCACGCACCTCGACCTTTGCCCCGCGGTAACAAACATCTTTTAGCTGTATGTCTGCAGAAAGCATTGCCACCTGCGATGAAGTGATCGCTTCTGCCGTATGCACTTCATACAGCTTATCCACATGATGGCGCGGCGACAACAGCTGATGCGCCAATTTTCCATCATTGCAGATCAGCACCAGACCGGTCGTATCTTTATCCAGTCTGCCGACCGGAAAATAATCGTTTGGAAGCGGTGGCTCAAATAGATCCATGACGGTCATCTGATCGGGATCGGCAGTTGCGCAAATGCAGTCCTGCGGCTTATGCAACATGATATAGAGATGCGCTTCATAAACGACTTCCTCCCCATCGACCATGATCACATCATGATCTGTGTCGATCTCCAGATCGCTTTTCACTGTGACCACACCATTGCAGGTTACGCGTTTTTTTCGCACCAGTTTTTTCACTTCGCTGCGCGTACCGATCTGCGCATGCGCCAAAAACTTATCTAATCGCATCTGATTATCCTCTCTTCAAGATCTTTTTGAAATCAATATGAAAGATCGTCTGCGGCAGGCGGAAATAACAGGACAGCGCCGCATAAGCACCTACTGATAAAAGTCCGGCAATGCCTAATTGGATGAGCGCCATAAACCGTCCACAGTCATAGCCTTTCAAACCGATGAATGGGCAAACAAGTGAAACTGCATACAGTGCACCGGTACAGATCAGCATTAAAATCATACGGCGATTGACATAGCGAAAGGAAAAATGAAAATATTTTTTGAAGGCATACACATCCAACAAGATATTGATCGCATAAGCGATGACGGTGGAAAGCACGGAACCGCTGTAACCAAACAGCATGATCATCGGATATGTCAAAATGATCTTTAACAAGGCGAAGATTCCCAGATTGCGCAGATTCAGCTTTGCCAAGCCGCCCGCCATCATAAACGCGTTAAAGATCGGTCCGATCGTATTCAAAAACGCCTCCAGTGCATACCAGCGCAAAATATCACCATAGATCGGCAGCATTTCCCCGCCGCCATACATCACATAATAGATCGGCGTGGCAAAGGCAAACAGGCAGAAAGAGATCGGAATGCCGATATAGAGCACCGAACCTAAACAATCATCAATGTTGCGGCGCACCTGTTTCCAATCTTTTTTGGCGATATTGACCGTCAGATAAGGAACGATCGCTGCGGAAAACCCCGGCGCCAACACCATCGGGATCGACATCAGCTTCTGGATCTGTCCGGTAATCGCGCCGCTGATCAAACTGCTGGCAGCTTCGCTATAGCCATACGCAAGCAGTCCTTGATTCAAAAACAGCGAATTGACGATCATATCACTGTAGCCAAGCGCTGCCATGAGCAGATAAGGAAACGCGATCCACAGCATTTCCTTTAACAGTGCCTGCTTATCGTCATTGCCCTTTGTTTCCTGTTCTTTGGCTAATTTTCTAAGCCTCGGCATCTGCTTGCGGTCATAAAAGCGCAGATGAAGCAGCGCGGCAATCGCCGCTATGCCCGTAGACATTACGCCGAAATAAGCTGCCCAGATCTGATCCTGATGGAACACATACACACAGAGGGCGCCTGCACACAAAACAAAGGCAACCCGCACGATCTGTTCCAGCGTCTGCGACAAAGCATTGAGCTCCATATCTTTTAACCCCTGATAAAAGCCTCTGCCCGCACTGAGCATCGGCACAAAGATCAGCGCCGCTGCCAAGATCAAATAACTGTTGCGCAGCTGATCCGCATATTCTTGCGCAACCTGAAAGGAAGAGATCAAACCGGAACAAAGAACCAGCAGCAGCATCGATACGACGCCAAACGCAAACATGACGATATGCGCCAGTTTCTTGATCAGCAGGCTCGTCTTATAATCATCAAAGGTAACGGAACGCGCCACCATCGTCGCCACCGCAAAAGGAAGTCCCGCAGTCGCCACATTCAGGATATACGTATAAACATTGAGCGGCAGTGAATAAAAGATCATGTTTTCCGAACCGACAATAGCGGTAAAAGGCACCATATAAAGCAAGCCGATCAGCTTGGATACAAAAATACCTGCGGTACTGATCAGTCCACCGGCCAGGATCGACTGCTTCCGCTTTTCCCTATTCATATGACATCACTCTCTATTCCTCTTTTTCCTGCGCTTCATCATTTTGATAAGCATACGTAAAATACACGCGATGGGTATTCAGTTTCGCATAATCCTTCCATGCGACCATCACATACAGCGATCCTTCGCTTTTCTTTACCTTCCCTTTCAAGGAAAGCGAACGATAAAAGTCTTTTTCTTGATCTTCCTGATAAGGCACCATATGATACACCTCATCGCTGTCCAAGATACCTAAGCTTGGATGGGTCACATCATCCGCCTTGATCTGTTCGCCGTCCACTGCCATGAATTCAATCTGATACATGGCGGTAATAGGCTCTTTTATCGTGATCTCATAAGCATAGCCATCTGTTTCCTTTTCCATCGTTATATCATGTGCAAACGGAATATCGCTGCTTTCCGCACCTTTATTCGCTGCGATCGCCGCTACATATTCCTGATATTTTTCCTGTGCTTCTTCATCATAGCGCTGTGTGCCGGAACAGGCGCACAATAAGCATGCCAATACAATCAAACCGATGCTTTTTCGCATAGCGTTCACCTCATTTTCTATTATAGCACACTTATTTCTACACCTTCATGTATTTCTTACTATTTTACTATAAAAAAGTCAAACGTCTGCCAAGACACTTGATTTCATCGGTGTTCGAGCACCTCACGACGCTTGACGCTTTGGCGCAGAGACGTGATTAAGACAAAGGCCAATCCTTCGCCAATGAAAAAAACAGCAGTCCAAACAAAAATCAAATTGCGATACATTTTCAGTATTTCACGTTGATCGCTATCAGGACGTATAGACAATCCCACCTCATACTAAAAGAAGACTACCCTATTTTCAAAGGTTCTTTATCCATACCGAGACATTCCCCTTTTTCATGGCATATTACATGAAAGTATATCCGCGTTACAGATAAAGAAAAGCCTATCTCTTCGATTCATAGACATAGGCCTTCTTACATTTTTATTTATTGTATTTTCTCTGCTTTGTCATTGCGATGCTCATTACCGCCAGTGACACAAGCATCAGGATTCCCCACATCATCAAATGGCTGTTTGCTCCTGTCTCTATGATGGAAAATTCCTCTTTGTTTCCATCCTCGCCACTACTTGGTTCGTTTGGCTTCGTCGTTTTCTCAGTAATCGTAAACGTCTTGCTTGCGGTAGCTTGGGTGTAATTGCGATCCGGTGCCAATGTTGCCGTTACGCGATAGTGTCCTGGATTTGTCGGCGCACCATCTAAAACTTTCCATGTACCGTCTTGCTCCACTTCCCACGTAAAAGTAACTTTACCTGTGCTTCCGTGTGTGTCCACCTGCGGATCTTTTACCGCTTCTCCATCATATAACTTATCCAAATCTTCGATGATTGTCACTTGACCGTTTGCCTGTTTAATGACAAAGGAAACCGGATCACTTTCCAATCCCTCATACTCATCGGTGGCTTCCACCGTTGCTTTCACATAATATGTTCCCGCTTCCGTAGGCACGGTTGTTGTCCATGGACCATCTTCGCTATCACTGTACCAATAGGTAGGCTCTCCATATTGGGATTCAATCTTCGGCGCATTTTCTATAGCGTCATATTCTCCATACGTCCAGCCATCGATTGTCAGTTCAGAGTTCCAATCATTTGTTGCTTTTTGATTTGATAAATCAATTGGTTGAAGCGGACTGGCATAATCGGTTTTCTTTGCATCGTTGCATTGTTCATTGAACACATACAAAGTTTTATTACTCATATCCACACCAGTCAGATCGACTCTGACTGTTCCATTTTCTCCGGTTACTTTCTCTAACTTTACATAATGCGTATATTCCTTGGTCGTGTTATCTTGCACAATCACGGAGATATAACCGTTGGTATCGGTAGTATTGGCATTCTCATAAGATATCTTAACCGTATTGCCATCCGTACTTTGATACTCTGCTTTGAAGTTTGCGTGTGCATCATCTAAAACGGTTAATTTCCATTCGTTGGTATCGTTGGCTGACTCGTTTTCGAAAATCGGATTGTTTCCTGCCAATACATCTGACTTTCCGTTATCTGCAGCTGATGCAAACAAGACTTGATTCAGATTCAAATAGAAAGCAGGACGTACTCCAAGTACATTGATGTCGGCGACTAATCGACCATTTTCATCAACAACACCCGCACCGGAGACAGCGCCGGCAAGAGCATTACCAAACATGGGATTACCGGGGGAGCGAGTCCACCAATCGAAGCTCGCCTGTAAAATTGAACCACCGACAGCGGTGTTCATGCTCATCACCTCTTTCGTTGATAACGGCCATAACAACTGGTCATCCACCGGTTCTCCTGCTATTCCGTCTGTATCATACTTGTTAAACTCACTCACCGTTAAATCTCTTTTGACAACGGCAGTCTTTTCTGCTGCGCTTAATTTAGCATCGGCTATTGCTGTGATCGCCTGATGCAAATAGCTGTCCTTATAGGCATTGGTATTCGTTGGTCCAAACTCAGTCATCCCCTGGATATCTAACGATAACAGAGTAAGCTGACCATCTCCTGCTTCAACGACACGCCATTTAATTGGATCGCCCTCACTTCCGAAATACACCATCGCCGCATCGTTTGTTGCTGCATTGATTGCAAGCACGCTTTTATCCGCGATGTGCGACGTGCCACCTGTTGGTCCCTGTGCCAATACTATGCCCGGAAGCAAGCATAGTACCATACCTACTCCTAGCACGATCGCCAAAATTTGTTTTTTTACTTTCATCATTTGATTTTCTCCTCTCTTTATATAGCAAATCTTTATATGCGCCTATTTACAAAATGCGGACAGGCGCATTTATTGAAACTTTCAATCAGGCATAAGGTATGCCCGTTACCAAATTCAGCGCAAAAACCATTCTTGCGTTGTTACAGCCTATTTTTTATCCACGCTGTCCTTTAAGCCCTTGCCAGCTTTGAAAGCCGGTACGGTAGCAGCGGGAATGGCAACAGGTTTCTTTGTCTGCGGGTTCATGCCGGTGCGTGCGGCGCGCTGGCGGGTTTCAAAAGTTCCAAAACCCGGAAGCTGTACCTTGCCGCCCTCTGCCAGACAATTTGTGATTGCGTTTAAGGCCGTATCCAAAGCCGCCTTTGCAGAGGCTTTTGTAATTCCGGCTCCTGCTGCCATTTGTTCAATCAATTCGTTTTTCGTCATAGTTATTTCCTCCAATCGTTTTTTATTGCGGCGGTCAGGTATGGAATGTTTTGTACCTGTAACCGCTACGTCGTGTTACCGTCTGTGTTTTGCGTACTTTTTCTGTTTCCTATTGAGGAAAAGGCTTGCGATAAGGCCAATCATTCCTGCACCCATGAGAGCAAAGTACAAAGCTGGATTGCTTTTATCACCAGTTTGGGGTACGTCCGAATTGCCCGACTCACTCGGATTTTCAGGGTCGCTGGGTTCCGGGTCGGTCGGTTCTTCCGGATCTACCGGTGGTTGTTCCTCGTCCGCTTTGTAAACTGGTGTGGTTGCCCTATCCTCCTGCGGATCTAACGGATTTGTGCCGTCCGGGTTGTCCGGGTACTGTGTTTCGCCGTCCTTTGGATCGGGGGAATAGACAATGGTTTTGTCATTCCCTTGTTTATAGATCCCCTTGACGTTGGACGCTTCGGCAATGTTTTCATACCCTTTGCCATCGTCTGTGGCAGCATTGGACAAGATTTCAATGTCCGTTGCTACTACAGCACTAAAGGTAATCGTCGCAGTTTCTCCGACTTTGACGGTGATGTTTACGCCTACCTTATCGGTAAGGTCGCTGTTCCTTGTTGCACCCTCTACTTTGGTTACTTTCAAATCAGTAAATTTGTCCGCGTCAGTGAATTTATCCGTTACGTCCATCGTAAGCTCACAGTCGCCGGTGTTCTTAATGGTTATGGCATACTCTACCGTATCGCCTTTTTCTAAACCATACTGGTCTGTTGTTCCGGGCTTTAACTTCGCCAGAGTGAGACGGTTTTTGTCCATTGTGTAGGACAGCTCTGGGATTTTGATATTCACAAAGTCCGCGCTGGTCGCCGGTTCCGCTTTTCCCTCCGTTACCTTGTCCGCTTGGGTAACGCCGGAAATGCTTTCCTGTTCGGCCTGCCAGCCCTCGATTTTGTTTTCGGTCACTGTGTACTCGGTGCCCTCGTCCAGACTGCCGATGATAACGCTTTCGCCGCCTTTCAGCGATACCTCAAAGCTACCGTCCTTATCCGTTCCGGCTTCGCCGTCAATGGTATAGTCGCCGGTATAGGGCTGCCCGTCTTTTTCAAGCGTTACCGTGAAAGAAAATTCCTTGTCCTTATCTTCCTTTGCACCGCCAACTGTTTCCTTTGTAATCTCAAAAGAACTGGAAACCTTGTCGCTCTGTGTTGCCGTGGCGTCCATTTCAAATTCAGCGGAAACCTCCACATGAGCGTATTCCGTGACCGCCTTTGACCGCCTTGTTGATAAATTCCAACGCCGCTTCTTCTACTTCTTCTACGGAACCTGTGAAAGTTTCCTCCATCCCCTGTTCCGTAATCGTGGTATTGTTGCCTTTGGTACGGGTGACGGTCAAGGATTTTAACGTACCCTTTTGCCCGTTGACTTCCGGCAGGATAATTTGTAAATCCAGCCCAGCCGGGTCTACGGTTATACTTTGTCCGGGGTTATTCGGGTCGGGCATAGTGAGCATACCCCCGCCAATGGCAAACACGCCGTTGTCGCCTAAATCATGTTCTTGCGTGGTGCTTCCAGTATTTTCCGTCACCTTGCTGCCTGTTTTAGAAGCGAGTGCAATCGAGCCGTTTTTCAACGTCAGTGGGATTTTTTCAGGATTTAGCTGGTGTCCCACCGGCGCGGTAATCTCTTTCAGGTAAAATTTTTCGCCTTGCAGCTTGTCGTTGGGAATGGAAAAGGCTCCGTCGTCGTCGGTGGTATAGCTGCCGATCAGCTCGTCTGTTCCGTCCCGGTACAGGCCGTATGTCGCGCCCGGCAGGACTTGATTCGTTTTCGCGCTGGTCTTGGTGAAATCAATGCTAAAATCCGATTGCAGCGTCCCTTTTTCCACCTTGCTTATGATTTGGGTGGCAATGGGGAGCAGCCATTCCCTTGATTTGCTATTAGGCGTTACATTGCTTATTATTGCTTTTTGCCAGTTGACTTGTAGTACGCCGCCAGTGCTCGCATTAACTTGCGAAAACCCTCCAAAACCGAAACCGGTCGATTTGATATGATTCAAAATATATAAATGGTCTGTATTGATTTGGGTACGATCAATCTCAGCATTGGTTTTCGACAGGTTTTCATAAAGGTCAAAATTTGTCGTCACAAATTGACCGTCTTCAAAATATAAACTAAGGGGTGCTTCATTTATTGTGGCATAACCGTCGCCAATTTGGATGCTCGCATCAATATTTGCGTTAAAATCGGGGGGTCTCCCCGGTTGAGATAAAGGTGTATACTTCGGAAATAAACCCTGCATCGGAAAAATCGGGAAAATCCAAAGCGCCTCCGAAATTTTCAGGAAACTTCGTTGCCGGATTCCCGGCGATATATACCTCTGTATTTCTGTACTCAAATCTTTTTCTTACATCGCCATAATAATTTTGTTCTTCCACTGCGATAGGTGTGAGGTCGTTAATCTCGTTGTTCTCCACATGCACTTCCAGCGCATGGCGCAGGTTGGGGAACCCTACCAGCGATGTAATTCCTCTATCCCTTGCGTCAATAACGCCGGTGAAGTTTTGCAATACATCTTCCAACGTATCGTAGCTTTCAATGGTTTTACTGGTATCGCCGTAGTAGTCCCCGTAAAAATTATCCGTATCTGCCATAATGGATTCTGCAATCGCGTTGGCAAAGTTGATGTCCTCGATCAGTCCCTCGTTCACCAAATCCTGCCCGGTGAATGAGGTAATGCCTTTGGGCTGTATCGCCTGTGCAAATACCGACACGGGGATAACCGTCAGGCACATCACACAGCAGAGCAACAGGCTTAACAGTTTCTTGTCTTTTTTCATTGTCATGATACATCTCCTTTTTTCTGTTGCAATAAAGCAGCAACCGTAATAGAAGAAAGTTTGCTTTCCAGCTCGTCCTGCAAAACACAGTAGAACTGCCTTACCGGGCAGGTTTCCGTTGCAAAGCGGCTGCAATATTTGTCCTTCTCCAAATAGCGGTTAATTTTGGCCGTGCTTTCCATGGTTTGAATAATGTCCAGCAGGGAAATATCGCCCGGCTTCTTATTCAAAGATATACCCCCGTAAATCCCCGTGCTGGTCGTTACAATCCCCGCCGCTGCTAATTTACGGACGATTTTCAGCACATAGCCGTAAGGAATACCCATGCTGCCGGATATATCCCTTGAAGCCGCAAAACCGCCTGTCATTCCCAAATAAACAACAATTCGGATTGCGTAGTCTGTTGTGATATTAAGCTGCAACATATCCCTCCTTTGCAAAACTCAATCCACACTGGTCTTGGTTTGATTTTTAGACAAACAAAGGCGCGTCGCGTCCGTGATAGTTTCTACACGGGCGCAACACGCCTAATAAGCTATTAAATAATGTAACTACGTAAAAAAGGGCGCAAAAAAGCGCAGACTTTACCTTACTGTCTGTCTGTCTGTCTGTCTGTCTGTCTGTCTGTCTGTCTGTCTGTCTGTCTAATTGTCGCAACCATCTGCATTGCTGTCAACCCCTTTTCGCTTTTTTTTGGCAAGATTTCTCTCCCAGTGTTATTCTAACATTTTTTACACCCTTTTACAACCAAAATTTTACAGTTTAAGTAGAAAATCAATCAATTACTAAGAAAAACTACATCATTCATTTGTGACATAGGACTTCTTACGTTTTTCTTTATTGTGTTTTCGCTGCTTTGTCATTCGCTCATTTCCATCATTCTTGAAAAGTTTTTTACGACTTCTCTTTTCATGTGTACGCCCTCATTATATGGAATATTTGATACACTTATAAGATAGTGTTTTATCCTCGCATCGCTTATGTGCGCTTTCTTAATATCTTTCAATATCTCATATGAAAAAAACGCATCCGTCTGTACCAAGAGGTTGATCCGTTTTGTTTAAGGAGAAAAAATGCACTGCCGCTTGATCACCGCGGCAATGCATTTTTACTGTTCGTTTTTACAGCGGAATGACTGACAGGCAGTTTCCGAAAAACAGTGCGGTTGAATCGCTCGATCGCAGGTAACCGAAATGGTCTTTGCCTGGCAGCGATCATCATCTGTGTGGAAAACACAGGAATGCACGTTACATAAGATTTCTGTTTTCATCTTTTTACGACCTCCTGCCTGTAGTATGCGCAGCGTTTTCGCATTTATTCCTCCTCATAGAGAATGAGTGCGGAAAAACAGTAGATCTGTTCTTGTTGTAAGGCAAACGCACAAGTGGAAAAACGAATTTCACAGATCTTGGGCGCGTTGTCTTCAATCCACGCATTGATCGCGTTGGTGAGGTCGTCTTCATGCTGTTCGTCAAATACGATTACTTTCATGTCTCAAGTATGCGCTTAGTCAAAAAAGAATGTTGTCGAAGCAAAGAAAGCATCTAATGTTTTTTGGGTTTGCGCCGATACGCCGACTAAGGGCAGCCGCAGCACATTCTCACATTCTTCCCGCTTGGATAACAGGTATTTTAACGGCGCCGGACTGCTTTCCATAAACAAATGCCGTGCATAAGCCTTGATCTGTAAATGCAGAAGCGGATCGATACAGCTTTGCTCATACTGTTCCATCAGCTTTTTGATCTGTGGCAGGATCAGATGGGCACTGACTGAGATGATGCCCTGCATGCCTTCCTCTAACCCTTCCAGCAGCATTTCATCCTCTCCGCTGTAAATCGTAAGATCACAGTTTTCTTTGACTTTCCTGATCAAAGCGAAATCACTGCTGGCAAACTTAAGCGCCTTGATAGTTTCATGATCGTGCGCCAGACGAATGATCGTTTCCGCTTCCATTGCGACGCCGCAGCGTGCCGGTACCTGATAAAGCATGATCGGCAGTGTAGTTGCCTGTGCGATCGCACTGAAATGACGATATAGGCCTTCCTGCGATGGTTTATTATAATAAGGGGTTACTAATAACACGCCGTCGATCGCTTCCTTTTCGACTTCCTTGCATGCCGCAATCGTCGCTAATGTGTCATTGCTGCCGCAGCCATAATAGATTGCTGCTTTCCCCTTTACCTGGGAGATGACAAAGCGCAGGATCTGCCTGCGTTCTTCCTTGCGCAGCGTCGGTGTTTCAGCCGTAGTGCCGCATACGATGAAGCCATCGCATCCTTCTTTTAGTAAACGTCTGATCAGTCTTGCCATGCTCATGTAATCGATCGAGCCATCCGCATGAAACGGGGTAATCAGCGCAACCATGCAGCGTTTAGTCATCGCTTTCACTTCCTAACAAAAGCGGCTGCAGCTGCTCGTTATGAAATGCCGCATCCAGTGTCTGTTCCAGTTTTTGCCAGTCGGCGACAATGCTGCGCGGCTTTGCGGACGGCGCGTCCTGACGAAAAGGCACCGCATAAAAATGCTTCATATTCAATAGACGCATCAAATTGGTACCGGAGATGCCCAGCCCGTCATTGCTCGCAAAGCCAAACACGATATTTTTCTGATTGCGGATCATCGCTTTGGCCGCCAAGGTTACCGGACTATCGTAAAGGCCATGCACCATGCGCGTACACATCGTTGCACTGAGCGGTACGATCGCCATGATATCAAAAGGATCCTGCGGTCCTAATACCTCTGCCTGCAATAAATCATCAATGATCGCTTTGCCGCTGATCGTGCGCAGTTCTGTTAAAAAAGCCTCTCTTTCAAAAAAACGCGTGGACAAGTTCTTTACATTTTCGCTGATGACAAAGGTAATATCATTATCCACAGCCAGCTTGCGCACTTCTTCCAAAACCGCGCGGTGATTACAAAAAGAGCCGCTGATACCGATCAAGATTTTTTTATTCTTCATGCACTTTCCCCCATATCCACTCAAATAAGATCTTACCGGCACTCTTTGCCGCAAAGATACTCGGAATGCCCAGCGCCTTTACATAAGGAAAGCCAAGCTTCCCCGCTGTATGTGCGTCCACTACCTTGCCACTGGCAATGTCGATCAAAAGCGGATGATGCTGCTGGGCGTACAGCCATGCTTCATCAATGATCTCGACCGGCGCAGTTATGATCACCACATCGCCCGCTTTGCTTTGCTTCCATGCTTCGATCGTTATCTCATCTTCCCCTTGCGCCGCTCTTCTCACATAGCGATGGCGAATGCCCAACTGACGCAATAATGTGCCGAATGCACTGCCGCATATGCCCTTGCCGATGATATCGACTTTTAATGCAAAGATCGAAGTCGCAGTATGATCGATCATATAATATAAGATTCCCTCAGCCGTTAAGATCGCATTTTGTTTCTTTAACGCTTCCTCCTCCATGTAATAATAGATCTGATTATCGAGCTGATCTAAAAAAGGACAGCGTGATCCTGCGAAGATCATTCCCTTTTCCGCCTGTTTCCAAAACGCCTCATCGCTTTTTACCAGCGTGTTTGGAAAACACAGGTTTCCTTGTGCATCGACTGCACGTACCGGCAGCACCAATACATCAAACCCTTTTATCTCATGAAGATCGCTTGTTTCATTGATCAAAATGGTTTCCACATAAGAAGCAAAACGGTAATACACTTCCCGCATCCGATAATCACTTCCCATTACCACTACTTTCATGTCTATGCCTCCTCACATTGCTATCGTATGTAGAAAGGCGGGCAATGTGCCTAGAAATAAAAGAAGATGCGTATAATAAAAAGGAGCATTTGCTCCTAATGCTGGCGGATAACGGAATAATTGCGTTTCCCCCGCTTTACCAGATGCAGATCATCCACTAAAGCATCTGCTTTGGATATGATCTGATTCTCATCCTGTACCTTTACCCCATTGATCTGGATCGATCCCTGTTTCAGCCATTCTCTTGCTTCACGACGCGAAGCGGCCACCTTGCCGTTTACTAAAAAGTCAATGCATTTGATCGCATCATCGACATCTACTGCCGCAAAGCTTTTCAGCGCATCGCGACGCTCTGTTAAGCGCAAAGCTTTTACATCACCGCCAAATAAGGCATTGGTAATGCGCATCGCCGTTTCATAAGCTGCTTCCCCATGCAGAAACGTAACCACTTCTTTTGCCAGAGCTTTTTGCGCTTCCCGCTTATGCGGCTGCGTTTGAACCGCTTTTTCCAGCGCTTCGATCTCCGCTTTTGACAAGAAGGTCAGTTTTTTCAGATAGTCGATCACTTTTTCATCTTCGCTGTTTACCAGAAACTGATACATTTCATAAGCAGAAGTCTTTTCCTGATCCAGCCATACCGTTCCCGCTTCGCTCTTGCCGAATTTCGTACCGTCCGCTTTGGTGATCAGCGGCATCGTCAAACCATAGCAGGCGACATCCGCACCATGCTTCTTGCGAATCAGCTCTAAGCCGGAGGTAATGTTTCCCCACTGATCCTGTCCGCCTAACTGCAATGTGCAGTTGTAATGTTCATACAGGTGTAAAAAATCCAGTGACTGCAAGATCATATAAGAAAACTCAGTATAGGAAATCCCGCTTTCCAAACGCCTTTTTACCGTATCCTTGCTCAGCATATAGCCGACGTTGAAAAACTTTCCATAATCCCGCAGATAGTCGATCACGGTAATGTCTTTGGTCCAATCTAAATTGTTTACCATCGTAAAGCCGAATAAACGCTCGATCTGCTCACTTAATTTTTCATAGTTGTGCCGCAGAACTTCTTTGCTCAGCATATTGCGCTCTCCGCTTGCCTTCGGATCACCGATAAAGCCGGTTGCTCCGCCGACCAGCATGATCGGATGATGTCCGTGCTCCTTTAAGCGCTTCGCACAAAGCAAAGAGGAAAAATGACCGATATGTAAACTATCGGCAGTCGGATCGGTGCCGATATAAAAGGTTAATCCCCCCTGATTCAGCTTTTCTTCCAGTTCGGGGCTGGTGACATCATTGATCAGTCCTCTCCACTTTAATTCATCATACAATTTCATTTCTTTTCTTCCTTCCTTTTCCATAAAAAAACGTCCCTTTCTAAGGACGTCTGTAACGCGGTACCACCTTATTTCATATGATTGCTCATATGCGCTCTTGTCTGTAACGTAAGACCTACGGCTTTACTTTGCATAAAGCTGCTCCGAGGTGTATTCCCAAAACTTCCTGAATGATTTTCACCGGCCATCATCTCTCTATACATTTCATTTTGGTACTCTTTCTCTTCATTGCATGTACGCTAACAGTATAACCTGTTTCTTTTATTTGTCAATCCTTATTTGGTAGACTGACGCGGTGTATAGATGCTGAACATCTCCAATTCTTTTTCAAACGGCTCACTGTTCTCCGCCAGCATCTTGGTAATCATACGCATTGCCATCGCACCCATGTCATAATCCGGAATCTTATAACCGGAAATCTGCGGACGCGCCATCGCATTGTATTTGCTGTCAAGGATACAAACGACTTCCATCTCCTGTGGAATCGCAATCGGCTGCGCCTGCTCTTTGGCTGAATTCAGCACCGCCAGCGCTTGTGAATCACGATACGTCAGCACCAGCTGATGACGCTTTTTGGCAAAATACTCTTTCAGATACAAGTAAGAGGAGCGATATTCCTTCGGAATCTCAATGAAGTTGTCATACTTCATCCCCCGTTTTTCAAAAGCCTTTGTCAAACCGCTTAACATCTGCGCGATCACCTGCGGATTTTTGCGGTCCTCCACCAATGCGATATCATGCACGCCGCGATCCATATAGCTGTTTACCAGATCATACACCAAACTTGCATAATCCACATAGACCGAACCGATCATATCATCGTGCATCTTATTACCGATCACAACGATCGGCACCTGATAACGCGTTAAGGTATTCAATTCATCCTTGCATAATTTATCATTGAAGATCACGACGCCATCCACTCTTGACTTGATGATCGTTTCAATGATCTCATTCATCTCGGTGATCCCTTCGGTGGCGGTATGTAAAACAATATTGTATTTATAGATCTTAGCCACATCGATCAAACCGTTGATGATCTGTCCGGTGTAAAAGAAACTAGCTTCCGGCACGATCAAAGCGATGGTCGTCGTTTTCTGCAACGCCAATCCCTGCGCGATCGCATTCGGCTTATAGCCCAGCTTTTCAATCGCTTCCTGCACTTTGACCCGCGTGTCTTCCCTTACGACATCGCTGCCGTTGATCACACGGGAAACCGTCGCTAAAGAAACATCCGCTTCCTTCGCAACATCATAAATCGTAATTCGCTTCATACCTCTCCTTCTTCCCGCTACGTGCTCATTTCCGTAGACTTTTACTCATTATCTTCATCGACCGCATGTTCGATGACCTTGATTTCCACCTCGTCATCTTCTTCCTTTAACAGTCGATTTAAGCCCTCGTAAGCATAATCCGCCGCTTTCAGCGTACCTCTTTTCAATTTCTTGATGCCGCTTTGCACCTTTTCATCTGATTTGATCCGCTGTACGCCTGCTTTCGTTTTTTCCAGTGTCTCCTGTACCGGCTCACTGTTCCATACCTTTGCTACGCCGTCCTCGCTCTTGCGGATGACCGTCTGTACTTTTTCATGCTCCATCAGCTCTTCTACACCGTCTTCCAAACGATCTACGACGTTTTTCGTAGTCTTGGCCAGCTTCTCTTTGCTCTGTGAAAATACTTCGCTCCATTTTTCCTTATTGATCTGTTTCATAAAACGGCCTCTTTTCTTTTATTCTGAAACATCTTCATCCTGCTGAGACATTTTGTGATCGGGATTTACCTTAGCCTTGATCCAGTCACGGATCAGTGATAAATTCTCCAGTACCGCCACTAATGCCGAACGCACCAGATTGCGGCTCACATCATGGATCTGATCCACTGTTTCACTTAATTCATTTAAGGTGTGCAGCGGTCCATCCAGCGCATTGATCTGACGATCGGCACTGCGCAGCGTCTTTGACAGATCATCCATCATCAGCGTGCTTTTCTTGACCGCTTTGATTGCATGATAAAGCAAAACGATCAAAAAGATCAAAGCGACCACCGCAACGATCGGCAACAATACGCTGCAAACATTGCTTGCGGCCTCTACCAGTAAATCTAAGCCCATACAAACACCTCTCTTGATTATTCTACACTTTTTTGAAAACGATTACAACAGTATTTGAAAATTTAATGAAACTCTTTCACTTTATTCTTAAACTTATAAATATCCTTGCTGCTCATAAACAGATATACTGCCGGTCCATGCGCCGCCAGTTCCTTTGCTGCCGCCTCATCCTCAAGGGTGATATGACTGCCTTCGATCTTTTCCGCCAGATCCGCGATCGTAATGGAAATGCCTTCCTCATGTGCCGCATTTTGTGGAAAATGGCATAAAAACACTTCATCTGCCTGCTTTAATTCTTCCGCAAAGCGATCCATAAAATAATAAATGCGTGAATAACGGTCCGGCTTAAAGATCGCAATGATCTTACGGTCCGGATATTTGGTACGTGCCGCTTCGATCATGTATTTGATCGCCGTCGGATGATGCGCATAGTCATCAATATAAACATTGCCGTTTTTTTCCTCGATGATAAAGCGGCGCTTTACCCCGCCAAAACCGGCGATCGCATCCTGAAGCAGCTTTGCGCTCAGTCCCTCCATGATGCCGATGGCAATGACGCCAAGCGTATTCCAAAGCAGCGGTTTTCCGACAAAAGGAAAATCAAAATGACCGAACAAAGCGCCTTTGTAATAAACATCGTAGGAAGTGCCGTCTTCTCTTTCCTCCACATTTTGCGCCCGCACATCGTTATACTCGTTTAAGCCGTAATACAGATGCGCGGTTTTTACCTTTAGCTGCATGACGTTTTCATCATCGCCGAATAAAACGACGCCTTTTTTTACCTGATTGGCAAAATCCTCAAATGCCTGACGATAAGAAGTCAAGTCCGGATAATAATCGACGTGATCGAGCTCAATATTGGTGATCATCGCATAATCCGGATGATACGCCATGAAATGACGCTGGTATTCGCATGATTCCAGTACGAAATAATGACTGTCCCGCGGCATTTTTCCACTGCCGTCCCCGATCAGATAACCGGTAGGACGCACGTTTTCCAACACATGCGAAAGCAAGCCGGTCGTCGTCGTTTTGCCATGCGTGCCGGCAACCGAGATCGATACATATTCTTCTAACAGCTTGCCCAGAAACTCATGATAATAATAACAGGTAACCGACGGCAGCGCTTTTGCCTTTTTCACTTCCACATTGTCATCGCCAAACGCATTGCCGATGATCACGGTCATGCCCGGCTGAATGTTAGTTTCATCAAATCCGGTAATCTTGATCCCTCTTTCTTCAAGAGGCTTCTGCGTAAAGATATATTTTTCAATATCCGAACCGCTGACCGTTTCACCGCGATCGGCGACGATTTCCGCAAGCGACGCCATGCCGCTGCCTTTGATTCCGATAAAGTGATACATGCCTTATGCCTTCTTTCTTTCCTCATCATCAGGATCATATGCGCTGAACGCATGCTTGACGATCTCATCTTCGCCAAACAGCGAAAACTGTAAAACATCATCGCTTTCCACCGGCACATCTTTTACCAGCATCTGATCCAATGGTATATCGACCAGTGTTTCCTCTACGATTTCCGCACGCTCTGCTTCTTTTTCCTTAACGGCAAGCTCGCTTTGCGCCGCATCGCTCATCGCTTCCAATTCCTTTGCGCCATACATCGGTGAAATGATCGTTCCTAACGGATTCTGTTTCTTCGGCGATTTTCCTTTGCTTTGCGAAATGCCGTCCTGTACCTTGCCAGTGCCGTACATCGGTGAAATGACCGGCGCCACTTCATATTCCTGCTTCGGATTACGCTCTAACGGTTTGCGCTTAACGCTGCTTTTCGCTTTCGGTGCATCAGCCGTGATCGAGCCGAGATGATGCGCAGCCGGCATGCTTTCCACCGGTTTCGCCGCTTCTTTGTTTTCTTCCATACGCATAGAAAGCTCCACCTGTTCCTGCGGCTCGCTCTTTTTTGCTTCTTGGGCAAAAACGACCGGTTCCAGTTCATCTTCCGCGATCACTTCATCTTCCACTTCTTCTTCCTCAAACAAATATGATGCGATTTTCTTCAATACGTTCATACACTCTGCTCCTTTGTCATTAAGAATGGAGAACCAATGGTTGCTGCATCATCAAGGATCAGCAATCCCTTTCCTT
>ERZ506950.450-NODE-450-length-28085-cov-5.133036_pt1 | contig 28085 bp, 18 predicted proteins | sample MGYA00512897_ERZ506950 | MGnify/ENA metagenome assembly ERZ506950
CAGACGTGTGCTCTTCCGATCTTAGCACCAAACGGCAGAGAATAGGCGAGGATCCGAAGCAGCGGTGCAGTACGATATTCGTGGATTACATGATAAGCTAAAAAGTCAGCCTGTGTATATAAATAGAAAGCACACAAAAAGGACAGACTAAGGGATAGCAGTAAACCGGCTGCCAGATAGCAGCGTCTGCGGCTCTCGTTTTTATCATCGGAGACTTCGGCAACGAATTTAGAAATAGCGGTCTGTATACCGGCAGTAGTAAAAGAACTGCACAGGGCAAGAAGCGGAAAGATAAGCTGATAAATTCCGATTCCTTCCGCACCAATCGTATGAGATAAGAATATTCTATAGAAGAAGCCTATGATTCTGCTCAAAACGCCGGAGGCAGTTAATAAAAATGTGCCAAGAACCAGAGGATTTTTCATATAGTGCCTGATATAACGGGAAAGATTCATTTTGACCTCCCGAAAGAACATTTATCTTAATATATGCAAGATGTCCTATTGACAGAACCGGAAAACGTATTATAATATACATATAAAACATATAGGAATAGTAGGAGATAAAAATATGATTTATTTGGATAATGCAGCAACAACAAAAACGCATGAAGACGTTGTCAAAGAAATGCTTCCTTATTTCACAGAGAATTATGGAAATGCATCAAGTGTATATGATTTAGGTTCTAAAAGCAAACTTGCCATTACAAAGTCCAGAGAGACGATCGCAGCAGCATTAAATGCAAAGCCGGAGGAAATTTATTTTACAGCCGGTGGTTCTGAAAGTGATAACTGGGCATTAAAGGCGACAGCAGAGGCATACAAAAACAAAGGAAAACATATTATTACGAGTAAGATTGAGCATCATGCCATCCTGCACAGCCTGAAGCGGCTGGAGAAGCAGGGCTTTGAGGTCACACTGCTCGATGTTCATGAAAACGGCCTCGTCACGGCCCAGCAGGTCGCGGACGCCATCCGCGAGGATACCTGCCTCGTGACGGTCATGTATGCAAACAACGAGATCGGCACGATCCAGCCGATCGCCGAGATCGGCGCCGTCTGCCGCGAGCGCGGCGTCCTGTTCCACACCGATGCGGTGCAGGCTGCCGGTCATCTGCCCATCAACGTCCGCGAGCAGAACATCGACATGCTTTCCCTTTCGGCCCACAAGTTCCACGGCCCGAAGGGCGTCGGCCTTCTGTACGCGCGCAAGGGCATTTTCCTGACGAACCTCATCGAGGGCGGCGCCCAGGAGCGCGGCAAGCGCGCCGGCACCGAGAACGTCGGCGGGATCGCCGGCATGGCTGCGGCCTTCCGCGAGGCCTGCGAGCATATGGACGAGAACATCGCCAAGGTCACGGCCCTGCGGGACAAGCTCATCGACGGCCTGTCGAAAATTCCGCACTGTGCGCTCAACGGCGACCGCGAGCATCGCCTGCCCGGCAATGTGAACTTCTGCTTTGAGGGCATCGAGGGCGAGTCCATGCTCCTGCTGCTCGACGGCAAGGGCATCTGTGCCTCGTCCGGCTCCGCCTGCACGTCCGGCTCACTCGACCCGAGCCACGTTCTGCTGGCCATCGGCCGCCCGCATGAGGTCGCGCACGGCTCGCTGCGCCTGACGCTCTGCGAGAGCAACACGGAAGCGGAGATCGACCATATTCTGGCCTGCGTGCCGGAGATCGTCGCCTATCTGCGCGGCATGTCCCCGGTCTGGCGCGATCTGGTCGAGGGCAAGAAATCGTTTATTCTCTGAGGAGGAATCAGTTATGGCACTGTATAGCGAAAAAGTGATGGACCATTTCCAGCATCCGCGCAATGTCGGCATCATCGAGAATGCCGACGGCATCGGCGAGGTCGGCAATGCCAAGTGCGGCGATATCATGAAGATCTACCTGAAGATCGACGACGACAAAATTTCCGATGTCAAGTTCGAAACCTTCGGCTGCGGCTCCGCCATCGCCTCGAGCTCCATGGCAACGGAGCTCATCAAGGGCAAGCCCCTGTCTCAGGCCCTTGAGCTGACGAACAAGGCTGTTGCCGAGGCGCTGGACGGTCTGCCCGCGTACAAGATGCACTGCTCCGTTCTGGCGGAGGAGGCCATCAAGGCGGCGGTGAAGGACTACTACGACAAGCACGGCATCGCCTATGACGAGTCCAAGTTCCCGGACTGCTCGCATTGTGACCACTGTGAAGCCTGAGAAGATCTTGATCGCGATGAGCGGCGGCGTGGATTCCAGCGTCGCCGCCCTCCTGCTATCTGAGGCAGGCTGCGAATGTGTCGGCGCGACGATGCGGCTGTTCCACAATGAGGACGCCGGGGTGTCGCGCGAAAAGAGCTGCTGCTCGCTCGAAGACGTCGAGGATGCGCGCAGCGTGGCCTATCAGCTCGGTATGCCGTTCTATGTGTTCAATTTCACGGACGGCTTCGGCGAGCAGGTGATGGACCGCTTTGTGGATGCCTATGAGCACGGCGCGACACCGAACCCCTGCATCGACTGCAACCGCTACATGAAATTCGCCAAACTCGTCGAGCGCGCGGAGCTGCTTGGCTGTGATGCCGTCGCCACGGGGCACTATGCCCGCATCGAGCAGGAAAACGGCCGCTGGCTCCTGAAAAAGGCCGTAGACGACAGCAAGGACCAGAGCTATGTGCTGTATTTCCTGAATCAGCACCAGCTGGCGCATCTGCGCTTCCCGCTCGGCACGCTGCACAAGACCGAGGCGCGTGAGATTGCCGAGAAGCATGGCCTTGTAAACGCCAGAAAGCGCGACAGTCAGGATATCTGCTTCGTACCGGACGGCGACTATGCCCGCGTCATTGAGCTGCGCACCGGCCAAAAGGCGAAGCCCGGCCCATTCGTGGACCGGGAGGGCCATGTGCTGGGCGAGCATGCAGGCATCATCCACTATACGATCGGCCAGCGCAAGGGACTGGGCCTCGGCATCGAGCATCCGTATTATGTCTGTGAGAAGCGCCCGGAGGACAACACCGTCGTGCTCGGCCCGAATGAGGCCCTGTTCACCACGGAGCTGGATGCGGGCGATTTCAACTGGATCGCTTATGATACGCCGCCCGCCGAGCTGCACGTCAAGGCAAAAATCCGCTACCGCCAGCAGGAGCAGCCTGCGACCGTCACGCAGAATCCGGATGGCACGGTGCATGTCTCGTTCGACGAGCCGCAGCGCGCCATTGCACGCGGGCAGGCCGTTGTGCTGTATGACGGCGATACCGTCGTTGGCGGCGGAACGATCCTCTGAGGAGAAATACGCAATGATGATTTCAACAAAGGGCCGCTATGCGCTGCGCGTCATGATCGATCTGGCGGAAAGCGGGCCGGAGGAATATGTCCCCCTGAAGGAGATCGCAGACCGCGAGGAGATCTCCAGAAAATATCTGGAGAATATCATGACCGTCCTGTCGAAGGCCGGGCTCGTCGATGCTATTCACGGCAAGGGCGGCGGCTACCGGCTGAATCGCCGACCGGAGGAATACACCTTGGCAGAAATTCTGAACCTGACGGAGGGCACGCTGGCCCCTGTTTCGTGCATGGAAAACGGTCAGTGCTCCTGCGACCGCACGCAGGACTGCCGCACGAAACCGATCTGGACGGAGCTGGACAATCTCATTCAGAATTATCTGGAAAGCGTAACGCTTGCGGCGTTCCTGACACCACATTTGAGCTAAATTTGCCCGGCTGCCATCATTTGGCAGCCGGGCTGATTTTATGGGTCAGACGAGCGGGATGAGCTCGGTGCCGCCTTCCTCAATGGCATGGGTCGCGCCGCCCTGATCCGCGTCCGCGAAGAAGTACCAGCCGTTCCCGGCATAGGTGATGCTGAAGAAGCTGACGAGATAGTCGTCCGTATAGTAGGCGTTCGGATAGTATTGGCTGCTGCCGTCTGAGAACGTCCCGAAGGGATTGAAGCGGAGACAGTTGTTGAAGCAGACGATCTCGTCCCCATTTTTGCCGAAGCAATATCCAAGACGCTGCAATTTGGCGCTGTCGAGCATGCTGTTTGTCGCGAGCTCAAGCGTCGAAAGGTCGTAGACGGAGTACTCGGCGCCGCGGTCGATGAGCTCATAGCGCGAGACGAGCAGCAGGGGCGTCCCGCTCCGGTCGTCCGTACCGGCGAGCATGGTCGTCGGATAGGTGCCGTTGCCCTCGATCGTGAGCAGCAGGCTGTCGGGATCGTCTGCCAGCGTGACCTGCAGGTCGGCGCGGCTGCCTCTGTTGTAGGTGTAGATCAGGTAATCGCCGGTCACGGCCGCTTCACGGATGTCCTTGTCGAAGACGATGCAGTTTTCCTCCTCGGGTACTGCGCCGATCTTTGCGCGGAACAGACCGATTTCGCCGGACTTCGTGTAGTACATCCAGCCGCCGCGCAGGGCGCGGATGCCGATGGAGAGGGCAGCGCCTGTGAACGTCTGCGACTCGACCATGCCGTAGTCGGCCGCCATGCCGTCCCGGCCCTCGGCCAGATCGACATAGCACGACTGCCCGCCGCTGCTCAGGTACATCCTTCCGGCGTCCGTGATGCCAATGATGCGGACGTCGCCCCGGATCTGCGCCTCGCAGAAGAGCGTATAGTCCGTCATGTCCGTGGTCGTGCGGCAGAGATTGTCGTCCCGGTCCACATAATAGAAATAGCCGCCGTATTCCACGGCCAGCGCGTCATAGGGCGCGAGATATACTACGGTTTCCGGCCCCTCCCACACAGGCGGGTCCGTCTCCACGGGCGCCGGATCAGAGGACTCCTCTTCGCCGGCCCAGTCCTGCTCACCGGTGTCTTCTGCATTTTCCATGTTCTGCGTGTCTTTGGTGCCCGTTTGCGATCCTGTGGCCGCAGGCTCCGTGGTGTGGGGTTTGTCGCCCCCACTGACGATCGGGGCAGGTATGCTGCAGCCGAAAAGTCCGGCTGCAAGGGCGAGGGCCAGCAGCAGAGCGGCTGCTGTGCGGATGCATTTTCTCATGATTTTCTTTCTCCTCGTTCTGATTTGCGGGATACCGCGGCTATGATTATAGCGGAAAACAGGAGAAAGAAGAAAGTACAGGCGCATCATCCGCGTTTTTTCCGGCATAAACAACAAACGGGCCGACGAATGAATCGTCCGCCCGCCTGATCCGGAGATGGCACGCCGGAAGGGACTCGAACCCCCAACCCTCAGAACCGGAATCTGATGCTCTATCCATTGAGCCACCGGCGCATTTGCATCCATTATTATAGCAGATAGTTTGGACAAAGTAAAGAAGAAAAATGGGGAAACTTGCCGGGCAGGGGAGAGAACATCCGTCAAAATTCCGTGGTATATATTGTTTTTCGCCGTTCCGCGTGCTATAATGAGAAAAAACTCCCGAATCGGGAGAGAATCGGGAGGAATGGCAATGGCAGCGACGACGGATAGCTTCCGCAGCTCTCTGCACGGCTTCAACCGCATGGATGTGGTGCAGTTCATTCAGAAGACGACGAGCGAGCATGAGCTGGAGCTGCGCCGCCTGGCGGAGGAGCGCACCCGCCAGCAGGAGGAGCTGGAGCAGCAGAAGAAGGAGCTTGCCGCTCGGCAGGAGGAGTCGGAGCGGCAGAAGCAGGAGCTTTCGCAGCTTCGCGCCGAGCTTGCCGAGCTGCGTGAGCAGAACGCTGCGCTCCGGCAGGCGCAGGAGCCCGCAGGGCAGCCTGCAGCGGCCGTTCAGAAGCCGCGCTATGATGAGATGGAGCTGACGGCTTACCGCCGTGCAGAGCAGACAGAGCGCATGGCGCGCGAGCGTGCCGCGGCGTCTGCCGTCCGGATGCGCAGCGCGTTCGAGCAGGCCGAGGAAAAGCTCAAGGCCAGACGGCAGGACATTACAGGCCTGTCCGATCGGTTCCACGCGGATTATGACCGTCTGAAGCAGGCGCTTGACGGCGTGCAGGACGTGTTCCGTGAGTCCACGGAGCGGCTGCATGCGGCAGCAGAGCTCTGCTCGGAGAAAAAGCCGGAAGAAAAATAAAAGATCGAAATGAAAATCACGCAGGCTGACAATCGGCCTGCGTGATTTGCTGTTTCAGAAGGAACTTCAGCAGCCGAACAGGGCTGCGGCCATTTCCATCCGCTCCGCAATGGGCACGCCGAACGGGCAGCGGGACTCGCAGGAGCGGCAGCCGATGCAGGCCGAGGCGGTGTGCTCCAGCGCCTCGTAGTGCGAGCGCACGGTGGCGGGGACCTCCGGCTGCATGGTGGCGAGATCGTAGAATTTGTTGATCATGCCGATGTCGAGGCCGGCAGGGCAGGGCTTGCAGTGCCCGCAGTAGGTGCACTGGCCACGATAGGCGTGGAGCGGCGCGTTGGCGATGACCGAAGCGAAGTCCTTTTCCTCGTGCGAGGCGTTCTCGTAGGCAACGGCCTGATCGACCTGTTCCTTCGTGTCATAGCCGCATAGGACCGAGCTGACGGCGGGGCGGGTCAGGGCATAGTGGATGCACTGCACCGGCGTCAGGCTTACGCCGAACGGGGAGCGCTTCGCGTCGAATAGCCTGCCTCCGGCGAAGGGCTTCATCACCGTGATGCCGACGTCGTGCTGCTCGCAGATGCTGTAGAGCGCTGCGTGCTCGGGATCGATTCCCTTGAGCTCTGCGCTGAATTCCTCCGCGAACATCGCGTCGATATCCTCGCTTGCGGGCAGCATATCGAAGGCGGGGTTGATGCTGAACAGGATCATCTCGACATAGCCGGACTCCGCAGCCAGCTTTGCGACCTTCGGGTTATGCGAGCTGATGCCGATATGGCGGATGACACCGGCCTTTTTGAGGCCCATGATGTAATCCAGATAATCCGAGTGCTGGATCTGGGACCAATCCTGCTCGGAGTCCACATAGTGGATCATGCCGAGATCGATGTAGTCCGTCTGCAGGCGCTGCAGAAGGTCTTCGAACGCCGGGCGCACGTATTGTATGTCTCGGCTTCGGAAATATTGACCGTCCTTCCAGGTGGAGCCGATGTGGCCCTGGATATACCAGTGGCTGCGGTTGTCCCGGATGCCTTTGCCGATGATATCTCTGGATGTCGGGTCTGCCATCCAGCAGTCGAGAATGTTGATCCCCTGTGCGGCTGCGTGGTGGATCAGCTCAATGCTCTCTGCCTCGGGGTGCCGCTCCAGCCATTCTCCGCCGAAACCGATCTCACTGACCTTCAGCCCGGTCTTTCCCAATCTTCTGTACCTCATGATGGTTGCTCCTCCCACTATATTTGCTTCATTATACCATGGGAAATGCGTGGTATCAACTGTAAAAAAACCTGCGCAGGAGTTTATCCTGCGCAGGGGAGTATGTTCTGCTTTATCCGACGATGCGGCGGGCGCCGATGTACCGGGCTGCGTACCAGCTTTCCGAGAGGCTCGAGATCTTGACGCCGGAGCGGGAATTGGCCGCGTGGACGAATTCGCCGCCGCCGATGTACATGCCGACATGGGAAGCGGACGAGCCGCTGCCGAAGAAGACGAGATCACCGGGCATCAGGCTGTCATAGGAGACGTAGTAGCCGTTTGCGAGCTGAGCGGTCGCGGTGCGGTTGATGCTGTAGCCAAACTGGCGGTAGATGTACTGCACAAAGCCGGAGCAGTCAAAGCCGGAGGGAGAAGTGCCGCCGTAGACATAAGGATAACCGACGTACTGCATGCCAAAGACTGCGATCTGCTGGCCGAGAGACGTGCTGCTCGAGGAGCTGCTGCCCGAGGAATAGGAATTGTCGTAGCCGGTGGCGGAGGAGTAGCTCGAGCCGCTGCTTGAAGAACCGCTGTTGCAGTAGGGCTTTTCCAGCAGGGTGACGAGGTCGCTGCGGATGTAGCCGATCTGGCCGTTGTACTTCACCTTGTACCAGCCGCAGTTGAAGCCGAAGATGAAGACCTTCGCGCCGCTGCCTGCCTGATCGACAAGACCGGAGGAAGTGGACGGGCCGCTGCGGATATTGGCGAGATAGGGATCGACGGAGCCGTAACCCAGCTCGATATTCTCGCGCTCCTTGAAGGTGATATAGTCGGAATGCATGTAGCCGATCTTCAGGTTGTAGTTGACCAGATACCAGTTTCCGACCTGACGGATGACGACGACGTTGTCCCCGTTATGCGCCGTGGAGAGCACATCGGAGCTCGTCGATGCCTGAGAGCGAAGGCGAAGGCCGCCGTTCGCTTCGACAATGCCGATACCGGTTTTGAGCTCCGTGGCGCCTGCCGTGATCGCAAGAGCCGCAACAGCGGCGACTGTGGCGGCAAGGATCAACAGGACCTTGATCATCCGTTTCATGTAAAAGTACCTCCCAAACAGAAATTGTGCTTATTTTGCGTTCAGTGCACGTTCCAGCCACACACAGCCAACATCCAATGCCGTGTAGAAGCCGTCCTTTTCCGTCTTCTTCACCACGCGGTCGCGCGCCTTGGCGGCGGGATCCGTGCGCTGGAGCTGGACGGAGACCTTTGTTGCAAGCTCGAGATCGTCGAGCTTTTTTGTTTCGAGGATCTGCAGCATGACGATGAATTCGTCTGCCATGGAACCGTAATAAACCAGATTGTCCTTCCGCATCAGGGGGTGGCCCTTGTAGGTGAGGACTTCATTTTTTTCGGACATTCGGGAACCTCCAAATAAAATGTAACCGAATTGTAACACATAGAAACCGAATTGTCAATAGCAAATTCGGAATTTCTGCCGATTTGTAATCTTTGCGGCGGAAAGCGTTACAATGGTCCGGGGACGCGGTGCGGGAACTGTCGGATGTTTTTTGCTTGGGAGGGCAGAAAAAGAGGGGAGGCCTCTACTTGCCGCAGAAGCCTCCCCGGGCGGGGAACTAATCAAACAGGTAGTGCCGGACAAGCTCCTGAAGAAGCTCGTCGCGATCGAGCTTGCAGATGAGGCTGCGAGCGTTATTGTGGTTGGTGATGTAGGTCGGATCCTCGGAAAGAAGATAGCCCACGATCTGATTGATCGGATTATAGCCCTTTTCCGTGAGGGAGCGATAGACCTCCGTGAGGATCTGCTTCATCTCCGCACTGTTGTCGACCGGCACGCTGAATTTGATCGTGTTATGATCCAATTACGTCCGCCTCCTTTCTTCCTTTCCTCTATCATATCCGAAATTCGGGATAAAGTAAAGGAAAAATGCGTAAACAAATTGGAAACAAAACGGTGCTCAGCGGAGCTTGGCGTTCAGCTCTTTTTCCAGAGCGGCCAGAACGGCGGACACGACGCCGTCGGAATCGGCATCCGTCAGCGTGCGGTCGTCTGCACGGAGCGTCAGGCGGAAGGCCGCGCTCTTCGAGCCGGAAGCGATGCCCTTGCCGCGGTAGATATCGAACAGCTCCACGCTGCGCAGCAGCTTGCCGCCTGCGGCGCGGATGCAGTCGGACAGGGCGGCGACCGTTACGGCCTCGCCGCAGACGACGGCGATGTCGCGGGTGACGGCCGGGTACTTTGGCAGCGGCGTATAGGTCTTTTCCGGCAGCTGCAGGGACAGCAGGGCCGTGAAGTTCAGCTCTGCGGCGAAAATCTCGCCGTCAATGCCGTAGCTGCGGGCCACGAGCGGATGGATCTGGCCGAAGCAGCCGAGGTCGACGCCGCCCACGCTGACGCGGGCGCAGCGGCCGGGATGGAACGTCGGGTCGTGCTTCTCGGCGGTATAGCGGGCCTCGGGGACATTCATGCCGCGCAGGAAGGCCTCGATCTCGCCCTTCATCTTGAAGAAGTCCTCGTGCTCGCCGTAGGTGCCGAGCACCAGATGCTTCGGTTCGTCCGGCAGGATCTGGCCGGGCTTCGGCAGATAGACCTTCGCCAGCTCATAGAGCTTGACGGCATCGTTGTGATAGGCGTTGTTGCGCGCCAAAATGGCGAGCATGGACGGCAGTGCGACGGTGCGCATGATGGAGGCATCCTCACCGAGCGGGTTCTGGATGCGCATGGCATTGCGCAGGGAAGAGTCCTCCGGCAGGCGGATCTGATCGAAGATGGACGGGGAGACGAAGGAATACGTCAGGATCTCGCTGTAGCCGAGGCTGCGGCACAGGGAACCGGCGCGGTTCTCGAGCTTCATGGCCTCCGTATAGCCGCCCTCCGTGGCAGCGCCGCGGAACGTCGTCGTGGGGATGTTGTTGTAGCCGAACAGGCGGCCGACCTCCTCGGCGATGTCCGCCATGCCGACCAGATCGGGACGCCACGACGGTACGCGGATCTCATGGCCCTCGACGGGGATCTCCAGACGGCGCAGATATTCGACCATGTCGGCCTCGGAGATGTCCGTGCCGAGCAGGGCATTGATGCGGTCCGGCTCCAGCTCGATGGTGCGCGGCTCGGGGATGTCGTTGAGCACGTCGATGACGCCGTCCATGACCTCACCGGCGCCCAGCAGCTCGACGAGCTCGCAGGCGCGGTCCACGGCGGGGAGCGTCAGCAGCGGATCGATGTTCTTTTCAAACTTGCCGGAGGCCTCCGTGCGCATACCGAGGGCAAGGGCCGTCTGGCGGATGGACGTGCCGTTGAAGTTTGCGGATTCGAAGACGACATCGACCGTGTCGTCCATGATCTCGCTGTTCTCGCCGCCCATGATGCCGGCAAGGCCGATGGGCTTCGTCTCGTCGGCGATGACGAGCATGCCGGGCGTCAGGGTGCGGACATTGCCGTCGAGCGTCGTCAGGACCTCGCCCGGTTCGCTGCGGCGGACGATGATCTTGCCGGAGCCGACATAGCGGTAGTCAAAGGCGTGCATCGGCTGGCCGTATTCCAGCATGACATAGTTCGTGATATCGACGATGTTGTTGATGGGGCGGACGCCGTTGGCGCGCAGGCGCTGGCGCAGCCACTTCGGCGACGGGGCGATCTTCACATTGCGCACCATGCGCGCGGTGTAGCGGCGGCACAGGTCCTCTGCGGGGACCTCGACTTCCAGCAGCTCGGACAGCTCGCCTGCCGCGCCGCCGCGCACGACCGGGTCGTGATGGCGCATCGGCTTGTTGAAGGCGGCAGCGGCCTCGCGGGCCAGACCGAGGATGGAATAGCAGTCCGGGCGGTTGTTCGTGATCTCAAAGTCCACAACGGTGTCGTCGTTGCCGATGACGGTGTTGATGTCGTCGCCGGGCTTGCAGTCCTCCTGCAGGATCCAGATGCCGTCCTCAATGGCATAGGGGAAGTCGTTGAGCGTCAGGCCGAGCTCCTTCAGGGAGCAGAGCATGCCGTTCGATACCTCGCCGCGCAGCTTGCCCTTTGTGATGTGCACGCCGCCGGGCAGCCAGGAATTGTGCTGGGCCACGGGGACAAGGTCGCCCTCGTGTACGTTCTGTGCGCCGGTGACGATCTGCACGGGCTCGCCCGCGCCGACGTCGATCTGGCATACCCACATGTGGTCGGAGTTCGTATGGCGCGTGATGGACACGACGCGGCCGACAACGACATTGCGCAGCTCGGCATCGAGCCGCTCATAGGTCTCGACCTTCTGACCGGCGATGGTCATGGTCTCGACAAACTCCCGATCCGGCACGCCGGAGAGATCCACGAATTCTTCGTTGAGCCATTTTCTGTTCAGTTTCATTGCTCTACCTCCTCAGAACTGCGAAAGGAACCGCACGTCGTTGTCAAAGATCAGGCGCAGGTCGTTGATGCGCAGACGGCCCATGGCCATGCGCTCCAGACCGATGCCGAAGGCAAAGCCGGAGTACTTCTTCGGGTCAATGCCGCAGCCCTCGAGCACCTTCGGGTGCACCATACCGGCGCCCAGCAGCTCGATCCAGCCCTCGCCATGGCAGGTGGAGCAGACCTGACCGGCCGTCTCGCCCGTGCCGTGGCACTTGAAGCACTGCATGTCGACCTCGCAGCTTGGCTCCGTGAACGGGAAATGATGCGGGCGGAAGCGCACGACGGCGTCCTCGCCGTACAGGCGCTTGATGAGCGTCTCCAGCGCGCCCTTCAGGTCGCCCATCGTGATGCCCTCGTCGACGACGAGGCCCTCGATCTGATGGAACATCGGGGAGTGCGTGGCGTCGGCCTCGTCCTTGCGGAATACGCGGCCGGGGGCCAGCATGCGGATGGGCGGCTTCTGCTGCTCCATCACGCGGATCTGCATGGGGCTGGTCTGCGTGCGCAGCAGGACGGAATCGTCGTCGTCAAAGTAGAAGGTGTCGGAGCGGTCGCGGGAGGGATGGCCCTCTTCGATGTTCAGCTTCGTGAAGTTGTAGGCGGCCTCCTCGATCTCCGGCCCGTCGACGATCTGATAGCCCATGCCGATGAAGATCTCCTTGACCTCCTGCAGCACGCGGTTCATCGGGTGCTGGTGGCCCATCTCCACGGGTTTGCCGGGGATGGTGACATCCACGGCCTCGGCCTCGAGCTTTGACTCGAGCGCAGCGGCATCCAGCGCGGCACGGCGCTTTTCGAGCGCGTCCTCGAGCTTGGCACGGACGGCATTTGCCATCTGGCCCATGACGGGGCGCTCCTCGGCAGACAGCTTGCCCATCTGCTTCAGGACGGCAGTCAGCTCGCCCTTTTTGCCAAGCACGCGCACGCGCACGGCATCCAGCGCGGACATATCTGCCGCCGCTGCGAGGTCAGCCAGTGCTTTCGCCTTGATCTGTTCCAGTTGTTCTTTCATGTTGGCTCTCCTTTTTGCAAAGAAATGTTGCAGGGAAAAGAAAAAGTCCTCCGTCCGAAAGGGGACGAAAGACAGAACTTCCGCGGTACCACCCGCCATTCGCCGCTGACACGGCGCACTCAAACCGATAACGGAGCGACCCGTCCGTGCCTAATTGCCGCGGAGCGTATGCTCCGCAGGGCGTTCAGCCGGAAGCTCACGGGGGAAGGCCTGCACTGCCTGCGGGGAGTGCTCACAGCAACGCACCCTCTCTGAGCCCGCATTCTGCAGCCGGCGGCCCGGTCACAGCTTTTCTTCTGTATCGCCAAAATTCTAACATATTTCTTCAAAGGTTGCAAGGGAAATCCGCCGGGGATTTGACTATTTTTTTGCGGTACATTATAATCATATCGAAAAAGGCCGCATTGCGGCAGATGGGGGAAAGAAAAATGGCGGATATTTCGTTCATGGACGCGGAGCGGCTCTGCGGCTGGCTCCCGCGGCGGGCGCGCGAGACGCACAAGGGCGATTTCGGCCGCATCCTGCTGCTGTGCGGGGCCGTCGGCTATACGGGCGCTCCGGCACTGGCTGCCATGGCGGCGGCGCGGTCCGGCGCGGGGCTGATCTTCGTCGGCGTGCCGGAGCCGGTGTATCCCATCGTGGCGGGAAAGCTGCTCGAGCCGATGGTGTTCCCGCTACCCGCGCAGGGCGGCATGCTGGCAGAGAGCGCCGTTCCGGAAATTCTGGCGCGGCTTTCCGGCTGCGATGCCTGTCTGATTGGCTGCGGACTGGGCAGAAGCGCCGGGACGTTTGCCGCCGTGCAGGCTGTGCTTGCCAATGCATCCTGCCCTGTTGTGGTGGATGCCGATGGCATAAACGTGCTCGAGGGGCATATAGATGTACTGCGCGGCGCGGCCTGTCCCGTGGTGCTCACGCCGCACGACGGCGAATACCGCCGCCTGATGGGCAGGCTGCCGAGGGAGGACCGCGTGGGCGCGGCTGCGGCGCTTGCGGAGAAGACCGGCGCGACGGTGCTGCTCAAGGGACACCGGACTGCCATCTGCGGCGCGGACGAGCGCTGGGAGAACCGCTGCGGCAATCCGGGCCTTGCTACGGGCGGGAGCGGCGACGTGCTGGCGGGCATTCTCGTCTCACTGCTGGGGCAGGGCCTGCCGCCCGTGCATGCAGCGGCTGCGGCTGCGTGGCTCCACGGAACGGCGGCCGACCGCTGCGCCGCCCGGATGGGGGAGTACGGCCTGCTGCCCTCGGACGTTGCGGCGGAGCTGCCATATCTATTGCCATAGGAGGGGATGCGCGTGCGGCGAGGCTGCGCCGTACTGATGATGTGCCTCTGCCTGCTGCTCGGCGGCTGCGGAGGAAGAAGCCAGGGCGTTTCGCCCGCCATCGCGTTCCGCGCCTCGCTGGTGCAGGCCGGGGGATGCAGCTTCCGCGCGGAACTGACGGCGGATTACGGAGACTATGTCGTCCCGTTTGCGCTCGACTGCGAGACGGAGGTGAACGGCCCGACGCATTTCACCGTCGTCGCGCCGGAGACGCTGGCCGGAATCACTGCAGCGGTGGACGAGACCGGCGGAACCGTCACCTATGATGGCCTGATGATGGACTTCGGCCTGTTGGCAAACGGAAGGCTCGCTCCGGCGGCCGGTCCGGCCGTCATGGCATATTGCTGGTCCTCCGCTTATCTCGCCGCGGGCGGTGAGGAGGACGGCCGGTTCCGCGCGACCTATGAGAAGGATTATGAAGAAAAAATGCTCAAGGTGGACACCTGGTTTGAAAATGGCATACCAATTTATGCGGAAGTATGCTATAATGGTCAGCGTATTCTGAATTTGACGATATCAGAGTTCAGTCTGAAATAACGGAAGTAAATTTACATGGATTATTTAAAGAGAACCTGGGCGGATATTTCGCTCGACAACCTGAATCATAACTACCAGCAGCTCCGGGCGAAGATCCCATCCGGCTGCCGCCTCCTCGGCGTGGTCAAGGCCGACGCCTACGGCCACGGTGCCGTGCCCATCAGCCGCCATCTGTGTGAGCTGGGCGCGGAGTTCCTTGCTGTCTCCAATCTGGAGGAGGCCATGCAGCTCCGCCGCGGCGGCATCCGCCGTCCCATCCTGATTTTGGGCTATACGCCGCCTGCCTATGCGCGCGATCTGGTCGCCATGGGACTGCGGCAGGAGGTCCATAGCCTCGAGTATGCCCGCGCGCTGCACGAGGAGCTCAAGGGCTCAGAGCGCCGTCTCAAGGTCCACATCAAGCTGGATACGGGCATGTCGCGCCTCGGCTTCTTTGCCTATGACCACCCGAAGACGGTCGAGGAGCTGAAGGAAGTTGCGCAGATGCCCAAGCTTCTCATCGAGGGAATTTTCATGCATTTCCCGGTCGCGGATTCCATCGACGGAGCCGACGCGAATTTTACGCATACGCAGTTCGAGCGCTTCACGCAGATGCTGAGCGCCCTCAAGGGCGTGGGCATCGAGCCGGAGATCCGCCACTGCTGCAACAGCGGTGCGACCATTCTCTATCCCGAGTATGCGCTCGATATGGTCCGTCCCGGCATCGCGACCTACGGTGTGCTCCCGTCGGAGGACCTGCGCGGCATGATCGATCTGCGGCCCGTGATGTCCCTGCGCTCCACGATCTTCCAGATCCGCGATTTTGAGCCGAATATCACGATCAGCTATGGCCGCACCTACACGACGGAGGACCCTGCCCGCATCGCCGTCGTCGGCATCGGCTATGCAGACGGTTTCCCGCGCAGCCTTTCGAGCAACGTGTCGTTCCTGCTGCATGGCAGGCGCGTGCCGCAGGTCGGCCGCATCTGCATGGACATGTGCATGGTCGATATCACGCGCGTGCCGGAGGCAAAGGTCGGCGATGTCGTCACGGTCTTCGGCGAGGATGGCGGCGACAGCATCGAGGTGACGAGCCTTGCCAACCGCCTCGGGACCATCCCGTATGAGCTGATGTGCGGCATCAACAAGCGCATTCCGCGCATCTATCTCAACGGCGAGGACGAGACCGAGGTCCTGCAGTATATTGTCTGATTCTGACCTGCGGCGAACCGAGTGTTCGCCGCAGGAAAATTTTACACAAATCCATCTTGACAATACCCGATGTCTCCGGTAAAATACACTAGGATATACGGGAAATGAGAACCGGATATCCGGACCGCCACTGGGCGGATTTCTTTCCAACATGAGTTAGTACTGCCTAACCAAAACCTGCGGCAGAACGGAAGCGAGGCCACCCCCTCCGGACGGAGCATGCGTCGATGGGATGCGGCCTTGAGTTAGGCGAGACTAACCAGAATTCACAGGAGGAAATAGCATGTTGAATCGATGGAAACGGCTTCTGGCTCTGCTGGCATCCGTGGCCGTGCTGTTCTCGCTGTGCACCGCCGCTTCGGCAGCGCCGGGCGAGCAGGCGGAGCCGCGGGAGCTGACGGAGGCGGATTATGCCGCAGCCGACGCGATCTTTGCCTCGCTGCCGTCGGCGGACGGCACGAACAGCGGCGCGGCGGGTGCGGCCGACACCGGGGCGCTCTGCAATTGGCTGGAGACAGCCGACGGCGTCCGGCCGGGCACGGTCTCTGCGAACGGCAGCTGCGTGACCTGGCAGACGGATGCGGGCATCACCTGCTCGTATAACCCGCAGCTCGAGCGCATCAGCGAGCGTGCGCAGGAACCGGCGCAGACGGAAACGCTGGAAAGCATTCCCGCCCTGCGCGGCGTGCAGCACGGGCGCGACGTGTATCTCTTCCAGCCGTACTACGGTCTGGACAGCTCATTCACGCGCCAGTACTACGAAGAGGGCCAGCGCATCGCCGCGAAGTCCGAGGGCACGTTCTACTATTATAAGACGGAGGCCGCGACGGTCGACGCCATTGCCGACGCGGTCGAGTCCGGCGGCGTTATCCTGTTTGACAGCCACGGCACCACGGATTATACCGGCGACAATGAGGACTACACCTCCAAAGCGACGACGTCCTACCTCTGCCTGCAGAGCGGCGAGGGCCTGACGACCGAGGACTATGCCGACGGCCACGCCGTCTACGGCGGAAGCGGCATCAACGGCATGCGCTACTATGAGGTCGACGGTACGGTCATTGCCAACCATATGGAAAGGCCCGCAAACGGCGGCCTTGTCTGGATGGCGATCTGCCTCGGCATGGCCACGGACGGCCTCGAGGGCCCACTTATGGACGCGGGCGTCGGCGTGGTCTACGGCTACAGCCAGTCCGTTACCTTTATCGGCGATTACTGCTTTGAAGAGGAATTTTTCAACAAGCTGCTGCAGGGCGGCACGGTCGCGGAGTCTATCCGCACCATGAAGGCCCGCTACGGCAACTGGGACTGCTCGCCCGCCATTCTGGGCAGCGATTCCTCCCAGACCGCCGCATCGCTGGAGGAAGCCGTGCGGAAGCATGCAGCCTTCCCCATCGTCGTCTCGGCGGAGGACGCCTATCCCGGTCACGGCAAGGTCGACGCCGTGCAGGAGGTCAGCTCCGTCTGGAGCCTGCTGGAGAGCTTCACCGCGACCGTGACGACGGACGCCCCGGAAACGGCCGGAACGGTCGTCCAGAAGGGCATGACGGTCACGGCCGTCCCGGCCCGCGGCTACTATGCCGACGGCGCAACGGTCACCCCGGAGGGGGCCGCTGTTGTGACGCAGGAGGGCGACCTGTTCCGCATCTCGTCCCTGCGCGCGGACTGCACGATCACGATCCACTTCTCTGCCAAGACGCCAGCTGTGCTGCACTTTGTCGTGCCGAACGGTGTCATGCAGGCCGGTATTCAGAGCTATGTCGACGATGTCGAGATCCTGCCGCTTCCCGTCGGGTCTCCGGCAGCGGATGCGCAGGACTATTCCTTTGCGGGCTGGTCCCTGCAGGAGCAGGCGGAGCCGGTCGGGAGCCTGTCCTATCTCCGCGCCGGGAGTGAGTTTGCCGTTGCGCAGCCGGAGCAGACGCTCTACGCCGTCTATCGCTATTTTGCGACTCCGGCCGGAACGACGCCCGCCTTCCACGAGCTGACAGAGGCCCCGGAGGACTGGAGCGGCACCTATGTGCTCTCTGCCGAGGGCCATGCCCTCCTGTGTGACGGCTCGGTCACGGGCGCGGCGCTCGGCAGCAGCGAGGCGGCAGTCCCGTTTGCCGATGCCGGGCTTGCAGAGGAGGACGGCGCGCTGCGCGGCGTTTCCGCTGCGGTCGTTGTACAGATCGAGCGTGCCGCAGGCACGGAGCAGTATGCCATCCGCCTCGGCGGCACTTCTGATGCGGTTTATCTGGCCTGCCGCTCGAACAGTGAGCAGCTCAACACGGCGGAGGACACCGGAACGTCGCTGTCCCGCTGGGTCATTTCCATGGAGGACGGTCATATGACGATCCGCAGCGCGCGCTATCTCAGCCGCACGCTGCAGTATGATGCGGATGCGGGCTGCTTCCGCTGCTATGCCAAGACGAAGACTCCGCTGACGGTCTACCGCGGCGAGACGAGCAGCCTGTGGTATACGACGCAGCCGAAGATGCATGCTCATCAGCTGGTCGAAACGGGCCGTCGCGAGCCGACTTGCACCATGTCGGGCTGGATCGACTTCCGCTGCACGATCTGCGGCGAACTGCGCCGCCAGCCGCTGGAGCCGCTGGGCCACGAGGTCGTGAACGGCATCTGCGTCCGCTGCGGCGAAGTGATGCAGCTCCCGTTCCGGGATGTGCCGGAGGATGCCTATTACTATGACGCCGTCGTCTGGGGCTTGTCCCGCGGCGTGGTGAACGGCACGACGATGACGACGTTCTCACCGGACCTGTCCTGCACCCGCGCGCAGGCAGTCACGTTCCTGTGGCGTGCTGCCGGGAGACCGGAGCCCTCCGGCAATACGGCCTTTGCCGATGTCCCGGCGGACAGCTACTATGCCGCGGCCGTTGCCTGGGCGGCGGAGAACAACGTTACGAACGGCACGGGCGGCGGCTGCTTCAGCCCGGATGCCCCGTGCACGCGCGCACAGATCGTCACGTTCCTGTGGCGTGCGGCAGGGGAGCCGGAGTCTTCCGGCAGTACGGCCTTTGCGGACGTCCCCGCCGGGAGCTACTATGCCGCGGCCGTCGCGTGGGCGGCGGAGAACAACGTTACGAACGGCACAGGCAGCGGCTGCTTCAGCCCGGATGACCTGTGTACCCGCGCGCAGATCGTCACGCTGCTGTACCGGCAGCTGACGAAGGAAATCTGAAAAATCGGATCCATTTTTTGGTCCGTTTTTTAAGGCAGCACCGCACAATTCAGCGAGAGCATTCGGCGAAAAATATCCGGCGAAGGCCAAATTATGCGGTGTTGCCAAATAAAAAAAGGAGGAAACCCAAGAGATGACAAAACATCGTGTGACTCGCCGCCTGCTGGCGGTGGCGCTGTCCGTGCTTCTGGTGCTCGGCTGTGTCGCTCCGGCTGTCGCGGCGACCTACGAGAGCGGCACCTACACCGGTACGGGTACGGGCCGCAACGGGTCTGTGGCGCTGACGCTCACGCTGACGAATGGCGCGATCGCGAGCGTGGACAATGTGACCCATTCGGAAACTGCCCGCTATTGGGAAAAGGCCAAGGTGCTTCTTGACCGGCTCGTCGGTCTGCAGACCCCGGAGCAGGTCGAAAAGCTCGACGCCGTGACCGGCGCGACCCTGAGCAGCAATGCCATCAAGGAAGCTGCGAAGGACGTGTTCCGTCAGGCCGAATCGAAGGAGACTCCGGTCTTCGCGTCCGGCAGCGGTACGAAGAGCGACCCGTATCTCATCCGCACGGCCGCGCAGCTGCAGGCCTTTGCCGCAGCCGTCAACGGCGGCACGGGCTATGAGGGCCAGTACATCAGTCTGGATGCCGATCTGGACCTGACCGGGACTGCGTGGACGCCCATCGGCGCGACGGGCTCGTTCAACGGCAGCTTCAACGGCAACTATCATACGATCACCGGCATGACCATCGGCTCGGAGAGCGAGAAGGCTTCCTATACGGAGGCAGGCCTCTTCGGCTCGGTAGGCAAGGGCGCTGCCATCCGCAACGTCGGCGTTATCAACGCCGCGATCTACAACAAGACCACGACGGACCCGAGCGTCGGCCTTCTGGCGGCCGGGATCAGCGAGAACAGCATTGTCGAGAGCTGCTGGGCGACCGGCACGATCTACAGCGATACGACTTCTCCCTATTATTCCTACGTCGGCGGCCTCGTCGGCAGCATCGGCATCAAGAGCCTCATCTGCAACAGCTGGACGAACGTTGTCGTCTATGCCAAGGGCAGCTCTGACAGCTTTGTCGGCGGCATCGTCGGCGATACCGGCAACAACTCCGCCGTTGTGAACTGCGCGGCCCTCGGCTCCGTGGCAAACTACGGCAACACCTCCATGATGTATGGCGCGGGCGGCGTTGTGGGCTACAGCTCCGGCGCGGTCTATGCCAGCTATTCCTCCAGCCGCATCCATATGGACGCCATGTCCTATGATGACGGCGCGGATGTGCCGGTCGGCGGTGTCGTCGGTTCTCCGTCGGCTCTGTCTGCGGCCTACAACTGCTATTTCAACAAGGAAGAGAAGCAGACCTATTATGACGGCGAGGTCTCGACGCCGCTGGCCGTCGGTTACGACGTGCTGAACTACAGCGAGAGCGACAACGATCACTGCGAGGGTCTGACGGCCGCCGAGATCGCCTCCGAGACGCTTCTGAACAAGCTCACCGCGGCCCTGACGCCGGAGGAGCTGACAAAGGGCCAGGCCTACTTCAAGTCCGAATCCCTGCTGACCGGCGACATCACGCTCGACAGCCTGCTGAGCATGACGGAAAACGGCTGGTGCACATGGGAGCGCAATGCGGACGGCGCGCTGCTGCCCACGGCGGGCGGCTCCGTCACGCCGGAAGAGCCGGATTACTTCGCAGGCGGCGACGGCTCGGTCGGCGATCCCTATCAGATCGCGACGGAAGCGCAGCTGCGCGCCTTTGCCGAGGCCACGCAGGCCGGGAAGCTCGTGACGACGAACGTCTGCTTCGTCCTGACGGCCGACATCGCCCTGAACGGCGAGTGGACGCCGGTCCACAGCTTCGGCGGCACGTTCGACGGCGGTGATCACACCGTCTCCGGCATGACCATCGGCACGGCCGATGCGCCCTCCAAGCTGGTTTCTGCGGGCTTCTTCGATGTGCTGGCCAACACGGCCAGAGTGCATGACCTGCACCTGACGAACGCCTCCGTCTATGTGCAGCGCTCCGGTGCGGCACTGGATGACCGCATCTATGCCGGCGGCCTCGTCGGCGGCGCGGGCACGGCGGGCAGCAATGTGCGCATCGACAACTGCTCCGTCACGGGCAGCACGATCTCCGCTGCCTCCGGTACGTTTGCCTATGCGGGCGGCCTTGCCGGTCGTCTCGACCGCGAAAACGTTGTGACGAACTGCTGGACGGATATTGCCGTCACCGCAGTCTCCGCCAATTCTCCTGCCTGCGCGGGCGGCCTTGTCGCCACCATCGGCGGCAGCAGCATGATCGCCAATGCGGCCGCGCTGGGCGATGTCTCGGTCACGGGCGTCAGTGCGGAATACAACTGGTGCCGCGCGGGCGGCCTGCTGGGCTCCTCTGCCTATCTGACCCACAACTGCTACGCCTCCGGCAATGTCTCCCTGCAGGATTCTGCCGAGAGCGTCAAGAACGTCTATCTCGGCTGCCTCATCGGCGAGCAGAGCGGCGGCGTGGTCGTCTCCGGCCACTATTTCAATGGCGCAGTCCTGCGCTGCAACGGCGAGACGCAGACGGTCAAGGCGACCGGCTCCATCCCCGCCTCGTGGTATTTTGACTACAACAAGATCACCGCGCACGACAGCGTCACGGATGCGGCCTTTGCCGCGGCACTGAACGACGGCATCTCCGAAAGCGGCCTTGCCGAGACGGATGCCTACCTGACGAGCAGCGGCACGTTCACCTCCTACACGGCCGAGGGCCTTGCGTCCATGCGCCCGGCTGCCTGGCAGAGCTGGGGCCTCGCGGACGGCAAGGTCGTCCTCGGCGGTTCGCTGGATGATGCGGTGTTCGCAGGCGGCGACGGCTCCGAGACCGCTCCGTTCCTCATCCGTACCGAGGCGCAGCTGCGCGCCTTCGCAGCGACGACGGCGGACGGCGAGACCTATGCCGGTCAGTATGTCGCGTTGGATGCCGACATCACCCTGAACGGCGACTGGACGCCGATCCATTCCTTCGCCGGTACGTTCGACGGTCAGGGCCACACGGTCTCCGGCATGACCATCGGCTCGCAGTCCGCCCCGGTCGACGCCTCGGATTCGCCGCTCGGCTTCTTTGACATTCTGGCAAACAACGCGCAGGTCCGCAACCTGCATCTGACCGGCGTGAGCATCTACGGCTCTGCCGAGGGCCAGTGGACGCGCCCGTTTGTCGGCGGCATCGCAGGCGGCTCCCTGAGCATCGGCACGGACGTCCGCATCGACAACTGCTCCGTCACCGGCTCCGCCATCTCCCTGACGGCCGAAAACTGGGCCTACGCCGGCGGCATCCTCGGCGCGCAGGCGATGTACGGCGTCATCACGAACTGCTGGACCGATGTGACGGTCTCCGCCATTTCCAAGAGCGGCCTGACCTGCGTCGGCGGCATCACCGCCATCAACAGCAACGGCGCCATGCTGGCAAACTGTGCTGCGCTGGGCGATGTGATCTCCCACAACGGCTACACGCTCACCAGCACCATCAGCGGCGCTGCCGGCGGCCTGATCGGCCAGGCGACCGGCCTGCTGCACAACTGCTATGCCTCTGGCAACATCAAGCTGATCAACGCCATGGATGTGGCGACGCCCGCTGCCGGTATGCTGGCCGGTAAAATTTCCGCAAGCCGCGCGCTGAACGGCGTGGTCGTCGGCTGCCGCTATGAGACGGCCTCCGTTGTGACGGCCAACGGCACGCAGATCGAGACGGCTGCCGCGGGCGCCATGGGCGACACGGTCCGGCTGGAGAATGTCTCTGCTGCCGACACCGGCGCGAAGACGTTTGCAGACACCATGAACGAGGGCCTCTCGACTGCGGGCCTCGGCCGCACCGACCGCTGGCTGACCGGCGAGGATGTCGGCTTTACCGCGGAGAAGCTGGCTGCGCTGCGCCCGGCGGCATGGTATGCCTGGGAGCGCAATGAGGACGGCAAGACGGTCCTGAGCGCCAGAGTCTATGAGGATACCGAGATCCCGACGCCGGACTTCTTTGACAGCGGTGACGGCACGGAGGAGAATCCGTGGATCATCCGCACGCTTGCCCAGCTGCAGGCCTTCCGCGCGTTCTTTGCGAAGAGCGACTTTGACGGAGCCTACATCGCTCTGGCGGCCGATCTCGACCTGACCGGCACAGAGTGGGCCCCCATCGGCCACACGGACAGAGGTGTGCAGGCCTTCCGCGGCCACTTTGACGGCCGCGGCCACACCATTTCCGGCATGAGCATCGGCACAGCGAGCGCGCCTGTGACCGACACGACGAAGACGTACTACGGCCTGTTTGCGGCCCTGATGGACGGTGCTTCCGTCAAGGACCTCCGCGTGGAGGGCAGCATCTATGTCACGGGCGAGCAGACGGTGTCTGCCGGTCTGCTGGCAGGCTGCAGCGACCTTGCGCTCATCGACCGCTGTTATGCGGCGGGCACGGTGCAGGTCCGCACCGAAAACGGCAGCTTTGCAAACAGCAGCTTTGCGGGCGGCCTCATCGGCTACAGCCAGCGCAGCGAAATCTACAACTGCGGCGCGGATGTCACGCTCGACGCCTACTGCAAGACGGCAAACGCCGAGGCGGGCGGCATCACGGCCATGAACGCCTTCGGCATCATCGCAAACTCCTATTCGACTGGCACGCTGACCGCGGCCACGGACCGCACCGTGGACGACAGCGGCGTGAGCTACCTCGGCGGCATCGCAGGCTGCCAGGCCGGTACGCTTGTGAACTGCTACAGCGACTGCACGCTGACGTCCAAGACGTGGACGAAGTTTGTCGGCGCGCTCGGCGGCATGGCCACGGCCATCAGCGAGAGCTATGACAGCTACTATGCAGAGGATGTGGCCCTGACCATCGAGGATCAGCGCCTCGATCCGCCGGTCGCCTTCGGCACGGTCGTTCCGTCCGGCTACAACGAGGACGGCGATCTGCTTAACGGTGCGTTTATCTACAACGTCACGGCCATGACGCTGGAGCCTGCCGCTCTGGCCGCGGCCCTGAATGAGAACTTTGCCGCATTCCCGGTCGACCCGGCCAAGCTGACGGTCCCGCTCCTGCGCTGGACGGCCGTCGACGGCAAGGCGGTCCCGCGCGGCGGCGCGGCGGGCATCACCTATGTCCCCGTGGAAAAGCCGGACCCGACGCCCGAATATGCCTATCAGGACGGCGTGTACTACGGCCGCGATGAGGCGGAGCATGTCATTGTCCGCATCGTCGTGAAGGACGGCAAGATCGTCTCTGCCGAGATCGTCACCCCGAAGGACTTCGACGCCGACCATGCCGAGGAGATCCTCGCCGCCGTGGTCAGCAGCCAGACAGTCGAGCGCGCCGACAGCGACACGGCGGACGACAGCACCCTGAAGTCCGCGCTGAAGGTCGCCCTGAACCGCGCCCTGCTCGGCGATACCTCGACCTATGATCCTGCCGATCCCACCGCGATCTTCGACGGCGGCAGCGGCACGAAGGCCGACCCGTACCGCATCGCAACGGCCGATCAGCTGCGTGCCTTTGCGGCAGCCGTGAATGAGGAAGAGCATTTTGCCGGGGAATACATCGTCCTGACGGCGGATATCGATCTCGCGGGCCGCAAATGGGTCCCGGCAGGCAATGCCGGAGCGCACTGTTTCAGCGGTATTTTCGACGGACAGAACCACAAGATCCTCGGCCTGCGCATCGGCACGGAGAAGACGCCTGCGGACTATGTCGCAGCCGGTCTGTTCGCCTATGCCGACGGCGCGATCATCCGCAACGTCGCCATCGAAAATGCACAGATCAATATCAAGCGCACGGACAGCGTCCGCATCTATGCGGGCATCGTCGCCGGTGTTATGGATAAGTCCGAGACCGGCGCAGGCGCGCTCATCACGAACTGCGCCGTCTCCGGCACGGTCTCCGCGTCCTCCAAGGACTGGAGCACGGTCGGCGGTATCGTGGGTCAGAGCTATGACAGCGTGATCCTGAACTGCAGCGCCCATGTCGACCTGACGACAGTCTCCGTCAGCGGCAGTGCGCTGGCAGGCGGCATCGTCGGTCTGGACGGCTTCTCGATCCTGGCCAACAGCTACGCCATGGGCAGCATCTATGCCGATGCAGGCGTGAACGCTGCGACCATCGGCGGCATCGCCGGTATGCAGGCGGGTGTTGCGGGCAACAACTATTCCGACATGAAGCTCACGTCGAAGAACGCCACGGGCGACATCGGCGGCATCGCGGGCCGCAACACGGCCATCGGCACCGTGAATTACGGCTACTTCAACAGCGAGCAGGAGCAGCGCAGCGGCAACAGCGTCGTGACGCCTGCAAAGGACATCGGCACGAACGTGACCATGGGCTCGACCGGCGTTGTGCGCAACACGGCCGCCATGACCGGCGCGGAGCTGCGCAGCGAGACGTTCCGCGACCTGCTCAACGAAAACCAGTGCGAGGACCACGAGCTGCGTTCCGCCCTGCAGGACGGCGTCACCCGCTACAGCATCAAGCTGCGTGCGGACGGCAGCCTGACGGTGGACAGCTGGATCCTGGACGGCGAGGTCCGGCAGAAGAACGCTCCGGCGCTCGAGCTTGACCCGCAGGCGCCCGAGGCACCGGTCATCACGCCGGACGGCGGCAGCTATGCCGAGGCGCAGAATGTGACCATCACGGCGGCCTCTGCCGACGCTGCGATCTACTACACGCTTGACGGCTCCAATCCTCTGAACGGCACGCTCTACACCGGCCCGTTCACGCTGGAGCAGTCCGCCGTCGTGCGCGCCGTCGCCGTCCGCGGCAACTCCGTCAGTGCGGAAACAAGGGTGGAATTCACCATCGAGACGGTGCACAATGCCGTCCTGAGCTTTGTCTCCAACGGCGGTTCCGTTGTGGAGCGCGTGGAGCTGCCCGTCGGTACTGCCCTGGACCTGAGCGCCTATGTGACGGAGCGCGAGGGCTATGACTTCACCGGCTGGTATCTCGACGCCGCGCTGACGCAGCCCATCACAAGCCTGACGCTCGAGGCCGACACGACGGTCTACGCGGGCTGGTGCATCCGCAATCCGTTCGTCGACGTGGCCGGAAAGGACTACTTCTATGACGCGGTTCTCTGGGGCGTGGAAAACGGCGTCGTCAAGGGCATGGATGAGACGCACTTCGAGCCGGAGACGGTCTGCACCCGTGCGCAGGCGCTGACGTTCCTGTGGCGTGCAAACGGTATGCCGCAGCCGAAGACGACGACCAATCCGTTCGTTGATGTCGATGCCTCTGCCTACTACTATGACGCAGTCCTCTGGGGTGTCGAGAACGGCATCGTCAAGGGCATGGATGAGACGCACTTTGAGCCGGATACGGCCTGCAGCCGCGCGCATGCGCTGACGTTCCTGTGGCGCGCGAAGGGCATGCCGCAGGCAAGCGACACGACGTTTGCCGATGTCCCGGCCAATGCCTACTATGCGCAGGCAGTTGCCTGGGGCGTAGAGAACGGCATTGTCAAGGGCATGGATGAGACGCACTTTGAGCCGGATACGCTCTGCCAGCGTGCTCACGCCGTGACGTTCCTCTGGCGTGCCTACGCGGACTGAGTCCCCATAACGCGTAAATAACAAAAGCCCGCTGCAGGGTTCCCTGCAGCGGGTCAATTTATGGCAGCGCCGCACAATTGCAGCTTCGGCCTTTGCCGGATATTTTTCGCCGATCCGTCGGTTCGAAAAGTTTGAGGTATTGCGCAGCCGTTGGCGGCTTTGCCGCCCTACGGATGCGGCATGCCCCTTGCGGGTACACAGAGTACATCTGCACGTTTCAAACCTTGCCTCGACAAAAAATCTCGCGCTAAATGCTCTTGCTGAATTGTGCGGTGTTGCCTTATATTCTAATCCAGCATGAAGCCCCGGCAGCCGAGGCCGGCAAAGTCGGCAAAGCCGAGCGAGCGGTAAAATGCGGCCGTCTCCGGCGTGTCGTCCGTCGTCAGCTCGATCTGCCGCACGCCGTTGAATCGCTCGAGCACGGCGCGCAGCAGGGCTGTGCCGATCCCGCGGCGCTGCCGCTCCGGCGCGACCAGAATATCCTGAATGAACACGATCGTCGCGCCGTCGCCGACTGCGCGGATCAGCCCGGCCAGCTCGCCGTCCTCCCACGCGGCCAGAACCAGCAGCGAATGGCGGAAGCCGCGCTCCAGCGCTGCCGGGTCGTCCGTGTAGGCCGTCCAGCCGACGCTGGCGTAGAGGCGCAGGACATCCTCGGCCTTGTATTCCCTGTATTCCCGAATGTCCATCTCATATTTCTCCAATCAAATAGAAAAGGCGCGCCGCTGATACCTCGGTATCCGACCGGCGTGCCTTTTTTGGTGCCGCTGACCGGGGTCGAACCGGTACGCTTTTTAGGGCGAGGGATTTTAAGTCCCTTGTGTCTGCCTATTCCACCACACCCGCAGATTGCTACATGACACAGCCATATGCAGATATAAAACAAATGGGGCCTACAGGGCTCGAACCTGTGACCCTCTGCTTGTAAGGCAGATGCTCTCCCAGCTGAGCTAAGACCCCAATAGGTATCTCTTTCAGCGTGTATATGAAAGAAAAACGACCCGGAACGGGTTCGAACCGTCGACCTCCGCCGTGACAGGGCGGCGCTCTAACCAGCTGAGCCACCGGGCCATTATTTAGATGATATAGTTCTCATTCTGCTTTAGTTAGGAAGAGTGGACCTTCGGGGACTCGAACCCAGGACCGACCGGTTATGAGCCGGTTGCTCTAACCAACTGAGCTAAAGGTCCGAACTATATAATCTCTAACATTGTTTACTGTTTTACAGTAAAAGCCGATGATCGGACTCGAACCGATAACCTGCTGATTACAAATCAGCTGCTCTGCCAATTGAGCCACATCGGCATATCATAAACTGGTCAAATGACCCCAACGAGATTCGAACTCGTGTTACCGCCGTGAAAGGGCGATGTCTTAACCGCTTGACCATGGGGCCTGAATAAGGTAGTGGTCGCCATGGACTTCCACTAAAACTCCCCGAGTAGGACTTGAACCTACGACAGCGCGGTTAACAGCCGCGTGCTCTACCGACTGAGCTATCGAGGAATAAAGGGGAATGTCTGGCTCTCTGAACAAGGCTCCCTACCGGTTATCTTGCCCAAATTTCCATTACATATACCTTCAAAACCACATATTGAAATTCATCCGTTTAAATCATAAGGAATCGCTTCCTCTATCCTATCCTTAACCCAACCTTTTGGTTAAGCCCTCGACCGATTAGTAACAGTCAGCTGCACATGTT
>ERZ506950.454-NODE-454-length-27854-cov-5.846397_pt1 | contig 27854 bp, 19 predicted proteins | sample MGYA00512897_ERZ506950 | MGnify/ENA metagenome assembly ERZ506950
AGCATTAGAAATGCAAATATTGTCAGGCAAACTAACCGCCAAACAGGAATTTATCTGCGAGATCAGGTTAGGCAGGGCTTTGACAAAACCTTCATCCACATGCCTTTTGTTGTCACACCCTACGGGTTCTTGATATCGTTTGGCGAACGGGCTTTACGAGAGCGTTGCTCTTGACACCCATCCGGGAACCACAATAAAAGCAGAAGAGCTTATATCTGCTGCAAAGATGTAAGTTCTTGTAGATGTTTTTTAATCTAAAGCCGACATTATAATCCAAAAAATAGCAAGAGCAATCCAAAAGAAAATAAATAGGAACAATCTACTAAATTTTCCCCATATTTTTTTTCTATTGAGAGTTTTATATATTCCATAATAATGGTCGTAAATATCTTGATTGCAATTTGATGCTTTCAATTTGAATAAAAGTTGCTTAAATTTATAATAGCAAGCGTCGGGATATTTATTGTTAATCCTATTTTCATCAGTTCCATCACCAAATATAATAGGTTTCCATCCGTTTATTAACATCTGAGAATGGAACAAATCCAATGTGTTACAAATATCATTTACATCATTTGACACGGTTGTTCCCAATACTTTGTCTACATTATCAAGAACTGCACGATTCAAACCATTCAACTGATTTTGATGAATCTGTTCTTCATGTTGCTCCTGACGTGCTTTTGATTGAGCACGTCTATATACTGATGCATGTTTATCACCAAAAACAGCATTACTAATAACTTTACCTAAATCTCTTCCTACTTGATTTTTGGTAGATTGAAAGAACCCCATATCTTAAGTTTTTGCTGCAAAGATAGTGGAAAGCTTTGAGAATCCAAATGTTTCTGACGAGAAAGTTGGCATTTTGGTTGATTCATTGTCCAAGCAGAAGAACCGTGTTATTTATATGGAGTTTTCTTCTTTATTGAAGAATAAAATCGCTAAATTTGCAGTATCTTAAACACTCTTTACAACAAACCGAAAATGATATGAGAGAGAAAATAGACTGCTTTCTGCCGTGCAGCGATGCTGACACGCTCGGCAAGACGCTGCAGACACTCAGAGAAAGCAAGACAATCCAGCATATAAACCTTCTTGTTACAGATGCACAAGGATGTGCGGAGGAGAACGGCAGTTCTGATACCATGTTGCCAGCGGACTGTACGAAGATAACAGTAGACTCGCTTCTTTCCACCAAGACCATGCTCACCATTGAGGAGCATACCGACGCCGAATACGTGCTCATAAGCCTGAAGACCACTCCCGTGGACCTCGGACTGAACGCATTGGAGCGTATGCTGCGCGTGGCTACGGACAGTTGTGCCGGCTTGGTGTATGCAGACAGCTACGTGAAGAAGGAGAGTGGGGTGGAGCGTCATCCCGCCATCGACTATCAGACGGGAAGCCTTCGCGACGACTTCGACTTCGGACAGCTGGTCCTTATACGCTCGTCGCTACTCCACGCCTATGCAGCCAGCAAGCGCCCCGAATATAACTGGGCAGGATTTTATGACCTCCGCCTTTACATAAGCAGAAAGGCGCCGCTCTTCCACATTAACGAATATCTCTACACTCAGGTGGAGACGGACAACAGAAAGAGTGGAGAACGCCAGTTTGACTATGTCAATCCGCGCAACCGTGAAGTGCAGGTGGAGATGGAGCAGGTGGTTACCCGACATCTTGAAAAGATAGGTGCAACGGTAGACACGTCGTCTTACCTGAAGCCCGACTTCAGCGAGCAGGACTTCGCGTGCGAGGCAACAGTCGTCATACCCGTCTACAACCGTGAGCGCACCATTGCAGACGCCGTGCATTCAGCCCTTGAACAGAAAACCACATTCAAGTATAACGTCATCGTCGTGGACAATCATTCCACCGACTCTACCACGCAGATTCTCAGCGACATCGCTGCCAAGGACCAGCGCCTCGTGCATATCATCCCCGAACGTACCGATCTCGGCATCGGAGGATGTTGGAACGTTGCCACGACCGACCAGCGCTGCGGACGTTTTGCCGTACAGCTCGACAGCGACGATCTCTATTCCTCGCCCAAGACATTGCAGCGCATCGTGGACGAATTCCACAAGCAGGGAGCGGCTATGATTGTCGGATCGTACCGCATGTGCAACTTCAAGCTCGAGACATTGCCGCCGGGACTTATTGACCATGCCGAGTGGACCGACCATAACGGACCTAACAACGCCCTGCGCATCAACGGACTCGGAGCGCCAAGAGCTTTCTTTACGCCAATACTCCGCCAGATTCAGTTTCCGAACACCAGCTACGGCGAGGATTATGCTGTCGGACTTGCCTTCAGCCGCAAGTATCGCATTGGCAGAATCTACGACGAGCTGTATCTCTGCCGCCGCTGGGATGGCAACAGCGACTCTGCTCTCAGCATCGAACGACAGAACGCCAACAACCTATATAAGGACCGCTTGCGCACGCTTGAGGTGTCGGCACGCCAGCAACTCTCACAGGGCAAGGCAGACATCTCTGCCGACAACTCGCTGCAACGCTTCTTCAATCGTCAGCTGGAGGTGTGGGAGAGTGCACGTGAGCACTATCATGACCTCCGCAACGTGAAAACACGCGAACTGGCAAGTGGCGAGCAGACGATGAAGGTGCAGTTCAATCCGGCACGAATCGTATCCACCGGTGCTGCCATCGACAAGAAGACCATAGCCAAGCGCCCGTGTTTCCTCTGTGAGCATAACCGCCCTAAGGAGCAGATGCAGAAGCAGGTGGACAAGAACTTCACGCTGCTTGTCAATCCGTTCCCCATCATGCCGCAGCACTTCACCATACCTCTGCGTGCACATCGTCCGCAGAGCATCGGACTGAACTACGGCGAGATTTATCGTCTGCTGAATGCTTACCCTTCATTGACCGTATTCTATAACGGTCCCAAGTGTGGAGCTTCTGCACCAGACCACATGCACTTCCAGGCTATATGTTCCGGCATGCTGCCTTTGCAGACCGAATGGCCCCGACTGAGCCGCGACTGCGAGGTGCTTGTCAAGAAGGAAGGACATGGCGACATTGTAGGTGTGCGCGGTTTTGCCGTACCCGTCATCGCCATACGCACCTCAGACCAGTCGGCTGGCGAACAACTCTTCCGTGTGCTATATTCTGCGCTGCCTATGCACGGCGGCGACACGGAGCCGATGATGAACATCGTGGCATGGCGCGACGGCAGCGACTATCAGGTGGTGGTAATCCCGCGTCGCAAGCATCGCCCTGACTGTTACTTTGCAGAGGGTGAGGAGCAGCGTCTGGTAAGCCCTGGAGCGCTCGATATGTCGGGCTTCATCGTTACTCCACGTCAGACCGACTTCGAGCAAATCACGCCGGAAGAGGCTGTCAGCATCATACAGGAGTGTGGCATTACCAAGGCAGACTATGACGAGATAGCCGACAAGCTGCGCACCATTGCGGCAGGAAAGGCTTCTGCCAACGACCATTTCGCAGGAAAGCAGCCCAACGTATCCGTAGGCATCGTAAGTGGAGCGAGGATAGCCTTCTCGCTTAACGGCCCGTATATGGCAAAGGGAAATCTTATTGACGGCGAACAGGTGGTGGAGTTCAGCGAAGGAGCCATCCTTTGGAACGGCACGCAATATCGCGAGCTGACGTTCATTCCGCAACAGCAGAACGCTTCGTTCTCTTTGCACGACGTCACCATCGGCGTAAACTTCCATTGGGAACGACAGGAGACGCAGACCTTCCTCGGAACGCTGCGCCTTGTGGTCGACTCGGATAAGGTCTGCGCCATAAACGAACTGCCTGTGGAGTCGTATCTGGAGAGCGTCATCTCCAGCGAGATGAGCGCCACGTCCAGTGAGGAACTGCTCAAGGCTCACGCCGTTATATCGCGCTCTTGGCTTCTCTCTCAGATAGAACAGCGACGCGAACATCAGACCAGCGCAGGTCAGAACGGCTTCTTCTCGTTCATCCGCAAGGACGACGAGCTGGTGAAGTGGTATGACCGTGAGGACCACACCATCTTCGATGTCTGCGCCGACGACCATTGTCAGCGTTATCAGGGCATCACCAAGGCCACGAGTCCGAAGGTGGCGCAGGCTGTGCTTGCCACACGCGGACAGATACTGATGAGTGGCGACGAGATATGCGACGCACGCTTCAGCAAGTGCTGCGGCGGTGCAACGGAGGAATTCCAGTACTGTTGGGAGAACATTCGCAAGCCTTATCTTGTGTCGGTGGCTGACGCTAAGGGACAGCCGGCGCTGCCAGACCTTACCGTTGAGGCAGAGGCGGAACGCTGGATACGCACGTCGCCGGAGTCGTTCTGCAACACTACGGACAAGACTATACTTTCCGAGGTGCTCAACGACTACGATCAGGAGACTACTGACTTCTATCGTTGGCATGTGGAATATACGCAGGAGCAGCTGAAGAGTCTTATTGCTGAAAAGCTGAAGATGGACTTCGGCGACATCCTCGACCTCCAACCAGTGGAGCGCGGACGAAGCGGACGTCTCTGCCGATTGAAGATTGTCGGTTCGGAGCGCAGCTTCACCATCGGTAAGGAGCTGGAGATAAGACGAGCCATCAGCGAGACACATCTCTATAGTAGCGCCTTCGTAGTGGACAAGCTGGACGTTAAGGACGGCGTTCCTCAGAAATTCCGCCTGACCGGAGCCGGTTGGGGTCACGGAGTGGGCATGTGTCAGATTGGTGCAGCCGTGATGGGTGCCAACGGATACAGCTACGACAGCATCCTCTTACATTATTATAAGGGTGCGGAGATAAAGAAGATATACAAATAAAGATCTGAATATGAAGAAGACGAGTCCGTGGGCATGGATTCCCACGTTATACTTTGCGGAAGGCTTGCCCAATGTGGTCGTCACAGCCCTCTCCATTGTTATGTATATGCAGATGGGGCTTAGTGATGCGGAGGTGGGACTCTATACCGGCTGGCTCGCCCTGCCATGGGTGATAAAGCCGTTGTGGAGCCCGTTCATCGACCTTCTCAAGACTAAGCGTTGGTGGGTGCTGGCAATGCAGCTGCTTATGGGTAGCGCCCTTGCCGGCATTGCCTTCACGTTGCCCACTGCCTTATGGTTCCAGGGTTCGATGGCTTTCCTTTTCCTGATGGCGTTCGCCAGTGCCACACACGACATCTCGGCGGACGGCTTCTACATGATAGAGCTTGACGCACACAACCAGTCGAAGTATGTAGGTCTGCGCAATACGTTCTATCGCCTTGCCGTGATATTCGTGAATGGTGCGCTTGTGTCGCTGGCAGGATTGCTGGAGCACCATTTCCACATGACCATCGTATATACGTGGACTCTTATATTCTACGCCCTTGCAGCCATCTTCATAGGCATCTACCTATACCATTGCAAGATGATGCCCCGACCGGCGGAAGACGTCAGTTCGGAGAAGAGCGTGTCAGAGGTGGCGCATGAGCTGCGTATCATCATCGGATCGTTCTTCTGCAAGTTCGGCTTGAAGGAAACGCTCTTCGTAATGCTCTTCCTTCTGCTCTACAGATTCCCGGAGGCTCTGCTTAATACGATGACCAAGACATTCCTCATGCGTTCCAATGCCGAAGGCGGACTGGGACTCACGCCGGAAGAATACGGTCTGGCGCAGGGCACGGTAGGACTGATAGGCTTGTTGCTTGGAGGCATATTGGGAGGCGTGCTGGTCAGCAGGGACGGCATGAAGAAGTGGCTGTGGCCTATGGTTTGCGCCATAACGCTGCCTGATGCCGTATACATCCTCCTGAGTTACACGCTCACGTCCAACCTTTGGGTGGTGTCCACCTGCCTCTTCATTGAGCAGTTTGGCTACGGACTCGGATTCACCGTCCTCACTCTTTACATGCTTTACTACAGTCAGGGCAAGTTCCGTACGTCGCATTACTCGATTTGCACCGGCATCTCTTACCTTGGACTGATGCTCCCCGGCATGGTGTCGGGATACATAAAAGACCTTGTAGGTTACCAGATGTTCTTCATCATCGTCATGGCATGCTGCCTGATAACGTTCCTCGTAACCGCCTTTCTGAAGATTGATCCCGACTTCGGAAAGAAGTAAATAATAAATAAAAGCCAATGACAGACCATAACTATACTGGCGATACGCCTTGCACGCTTTCTTCCCAGCCTCAGACAGAGGGGCAGGGAGGGCAGCGTGTGCCGCGTCGTGTAAGCTGGTTATGGCTCCCGTCGCTGTCCTTCAGCGATGGTGTTTCGATGGCTGTCGTTGTGCTTTTGCTTGTGATGCTGCGCCGTTTCGGTCTGAACAACAGCCAGACCACGCTTGTTCTGGCGTTGCTCTGCATACCATTCTCGCTGCGTCCGTTGCTGGAGAAGGTCGTGACACACTTCCGCGGCACCACTAAAGTATGGATACTCACGTCCGAGTTTATCTCTGCCTTGGCGCTATGGGGTGTGGCTTTCGTCATTCCTACGCCTTATCGTCTTGAGGGTACGCTTTGTCTTCTGCCCTTCTTCACATTCTCCATCGTTCTCCACCGTATTGCTGTGGAGCGCTTTTACCTTCCTTTATGCCCTCCGTTGCCGGGCTTCCATACGCTTATAGTGAAGCTGTTTCGTGGTGTAGCCATGCTGTTTGGCATTGGCTGCATGGCTATGGTGGCAGGTAATATGGAGGTGTTGACCCGAAACATACGCTATTCGTGGAGCCTTGTGTTCTACGTTATGGCTGGCATCTTTTTCTTTCTTTGGCTCTGGCACAGCATCTTCCTTCCCGTCAGACCACATCCCGCATACCCGGAAAGCGACCTTTTCGGTCTGCACAAGGGCGAATATGAGGAAGCCTTGAACGGCATCCTTGCCGGTTCGTCCAACCGTGTCAGCCTATTGCTCATGGCTTCGTTCGCGTTGGCGGCGTCCTTCCCTCTTCTTGGCATCCCGCTCTTCGTCATTGATATGCCCCATAACGGCGGTCTTGGCATGTCGCCGCAGGAGTTTGCGCTCATCGTAGGTACGGTAAGCGTAGGCGCCGTGTTCTTCGGAAACATCCTTGGCACAAGGTTGTGTCGTAAGTACGGGCTGCGTCTGTGCCTGTTGCCGATGGCTGTGCTCTTCGCCGGTCCGAGTCTGGCAGCGCTTTATATGAGCTTCAATCTTTCCGTCTCGCTTGCAATAGTCTGCCTCTTGTTCAGTATTGCAGGTGTTGCGGCTGGCGTTGGCTTTGCAGCATTGTCCGCCGTGACCGCCCGTTTCGCTGCGAGCGGCAGGGGAGAGGTGTGTCGTCGTTCCGTCATGCTTGGCGTGATGGCTGTTGTGGCAACGCTATGTGGCGGCATGACCGGCATTTTGGAGGAAAACATAGGTTACCGTCAGTTCTTCGTAATGTCGTCATGGATGTACGTGGTGCCGGCGATTGTGGCGGTGATGTATATCGCCAATGACAAAATACGTCTGAAGTAATCCAAACAATTGTTAATATTAAGTAGTCTGAATAAACTTTCTGACCGATATCTATATCTAAGAAGTCAGAGAGATTATAAAAACATATTATTAGTTTAGAATTACACACAAATTCAAACAAACATGATTTTATCAAAGAGAACAATAGCAATGGCGTCAATGGCAGGCCTTATGCTTATGTCGATGCCAACGGAATGCGCAGCAAGACAGTGGTCGCTGAAGGATTGTATTGATTATGCCCTGGCAAATAACATCCAGTTGCAGAAAGCCAAGGTGCAGCAGCTTTCTGCCCTTGAGGACATAAAGCAGAGCCAGTCAGCCTTGCTACCTTCCCTTAGTCTGTCAACATCACAGAACGTAAGTTACAATCCGTGGCCTGAACAGGGCTCGGCAATGATTGCCGGAAATAAGGTTCAGGCAGACGTGAAGAAGGTGTATTACAACGGTTCTTACTCGTTGTCGGGCAACTGGACTGTGTGGAACGGCGGACAAAACACCAATACTGTCAAGCTGAACAAGCTCGCTGCAGAGCAGGCACGCCTCGATTCGGCTGTCACAGCCAACAACGTGCTTGAACAGATAGCCCAACTCTACGTCCAGATACTCTATTCTGATGAGGCCATCTCCGTCACGAAGGAGAGCCTTAAGACCAGCCAAGCCAATGAGGAGCGCGGCAAGACGATGGTGTCGGTGGGCAAGATGAGCAAGGCAGACCTTGCACAGCTGACCGCCCAGCGCGCCGAAGACGAATATAGCATTGTGGAAGCTGAGAGCAATCTGCGCAACTATAAGCGCCAGCTCAAGCAGTTGCTCCAGATAGCTGATAATGACGAGTTTGACGTTGTCATTCCTACCACGACGGACGAGATGGCTCTTAAGGACGTGCCTGCCCTCAACGATGTTTATGCAGCATCGCTGACACAGCGTCCAGAAATACAGAACGCAAAGCTCGGCATCGAGAGCAGCGACCTTAGCGTTAAGATTGCAAAGGCAGGCAAGATGCCAACTGTAAGCCTGAATGCAGGACTGTCCACTTCCACCACTTCTATGAGTCAGAACGGATGGGGCAACCAGATGAAGAACAACTTCACGGTTGGCGGTGGTGTGACGGTGAGCATACCGCTCTTTGATAACCGTAAGACAAAGACTGCCGTAAACAAGGCGATGCTTCAGAAGGAGAACTATATGCTGGACCTGCAGGACAAGCAGACCACGCTTTATTCAACGGTGGAGAACTACTGGCTGCAAGCCGTTACCAATCAGAACAAGTTTAAGGCGGCTCGCGTCTCAACGGAGAGCGCACAGGCAAGCTATGAGCTTCTTTCCGAGCAGTTCAATCTGGGACTGAAGAACATTGTGGAACTGATGACGGGCAAGACACACCTCCTGCAAGCTCAGCAGAATGAGCTTCAGAGCAAGTATCTCGCCATCCTTAACCTTAACATGCTGGACTTCTATCGTACAGGAGAAATACAGTAACAGAAGATTATAAAGGAGAAACCTTATAATAATGAATAGCAAAGAATAACTGTAGTGCCGCGGGCAAGAATGCCCGCAGCTCCTACTGTTTGTCTTATATAGATACGTTCTCACATTCAAGCGATCAAGCTAACCTTATAAGATAGAGATTTTATAAAGAGTAATAATAATTAGAGATTTATATTAGAGAGATGAAAAAATTAAGCAAGGTATGGGTGGTAGTGGCTATTGTCGCTATCATCGCCGTTGCCGTATGGGCATTCTCAGACGGCAAGAAAGAGCAGCAGATTTCGTTTGACACGGCTCCCGTCGCGTCGGCAAACATCCAGAACAGCATTACTGCCACCGGTACGATTGAACCGGTGACCTCCGTCACGGTGGGTACGCAGGTGAGTGGTATCGTCAGCAAGCTCTATGTTGACTATAATTCAGTGGTGAAGAAGGGACAGGTGATTGCCGAACTCGACAAGACCAACCTTCTCAGTCAGCTTGCCACTGCAAAGACGCAGCTTGCCACCGCGCAAAGCCAGCTCAACTATCAGACCGCAAACTACAAGCGCTATCAGACTCTTTTCCAGAAGGGACTTGTGGCAGCCGACGATTATGACAATGCCAAGCTTTCGTATCGTCAGGCTGTGGAGCAGGTGGCTTCAGCCAAAGAGGAGGTGCAGCGTGCACAGACCAATCTCGGCTACGCCACCATCACGTCGCCTATTGACGGCGTGGTGCTCTCCAAGTCAGTGGAAGAAGGTCAGACTGTGGCAGCCAGCTTCTCTACGCCGGAACTCTTCACCATCGCTCAGGACTTAACAAACATGCAGGTGGTGGCTGATGTGGACGAGGCAGACATAGGCGACGTGAAGGAAGGCGAGCGTGTCAGCTTCACCGTGGATGCTTATCCTGATGACACTTTCGAGGGCACTGTAAAACAGGTGCGTCAGGAAGCCACTACTACTAATAATGTGGTAACCTACGAGGTGGTTATCTCTGCCCCAAACGCCGACCTGAAGCTTAAGCCGGGTCTTACAGCCAACGTCACCATTTATACTGCAGAGCGCAAGGGCGTGCTTGCCGTTCCGTCAAAGGCTCTGCGCTTTACGCCTACAAAGGAGACGGTAGGAAAGATGAAGATAGTGGACGTGCAGGGTGCGAAGAACAAGGTATGGACCATTGAAGGCAACAGTATTGTTGCGCATAAGGTGAACATCGGTATGGCTGACGGCACAAATACACAGATTATTGGTGGCGTGCAGGCTGGCATAAAGGTGGTTACCGGACTCAGCGTCATTGGAGGCGAGGTGCCTCAGGCAGAAGCTGCTGGCGGTGAGAGCAGCCCGTTCGCACCAGGCCCTCCGGGAAAGAACAAGAAAAAATAATCAATACTGATATGGACGAAAAGAAAGTAGTAATAGAGCTTGACAACGTAAAGCGCGACTTTCTCGTCGGCGACGAGACGGTACATGCACTGCGCGGTGTCTCGTTCAAGATATATGAGGGCGAGTTTGTCACCATCATGGGAAAGTCGGGTTCGGGCAAGTCTACCCTTCTCAACCAGCTTGGCTGCCTTGATACGCCCAGCTCAGGCGAGTATTATCTTGACGGTGTCAGTGTCAGGACGATGTCGAAGTCGCAGCGTGCCGTATTGCGCAACCGTAAGATAGGCTTCATCTTCCAGAACTATAACCTTCTGCCGAAGACCACGAGTGTGGAGAATGTGGAATTGCCGTTGATGTATAACGCTTCGGTTAGTGCCAAGGAGCGCGAGGAGCGTGCCATTAAGGCGCTGCAGGCTGTGGGCCTCGGCGAGCGACTCTATCATAAGTCGAACCAGATGTCCGGCGGACAGATGCAGCGTGTGGCCATTGCCCGTGCTTTGGTTAACGATCCTGCCGTCATTCTTGCTGACGAGGCAACCGGAAACCTCGACACACGTACGTCGTTCGAGATTCTCATCCTCTTCCAGAAACTCCACGCCGCGGGCAGAACCATCATCTTCGTGACCCATAATCCGGACATTGCCAATTATTCTTCGCGCAATATCATGCTGCGTGACGGCCATGTCATCAGTGACGAGTATAACCACAACATCCTCTCGGCGGCGGACGGACTGGCGGCATTGCCTGCCAATTCGGATGAGTAAGGGGAGCAAAGGTTCAGTGAGTAACATTTTTAACCTATAAGAAATGAACTATAGCAATCTTTTAAAAATAGCCCTCCGCGCCATTGCCGCCAACAAATTGAGGTCGTTCCTCACCGCACTTGGCATTATCATCGGTGTGGCGTCGGTCATCACGATGCTTGCCATAGGCCAAGGATCGAAGAAGAGCATTCAGGCAAACATCGCGGAGATGGGCTCCAATATGATTATGATCAGCCCGGGAGCTGACCGTGGTCCGGGAGGTGTAAGGCAGGACGCTTCGTCTATGGAGACATTGAAGCTCACAGACTACGAGTCGCTCAAGGACGAATGTCACTTCATACAGGGCATCAGTCCTACGGTCAACAGCAGCGGTCAGTGGATATACGGCAACAACAACACGCCGTCCTCCATCTATGGCGTCAATCAGGACTATCTCTCCATCCGTCAGCTTTCGGTTGCTGAGGGCGAGATGTTCACCGATGCCGACATTAAGGCAAGCGCAAAGGTATGTATTCTCGGCCAGACCGTTGTGGACAATCTCTTTCCCGACGGTTCTGATCCGGTGGGCAAGGTGGTGCGATTCAATTCCATTCCGTTCCGTGTTATCGGAGTGTTGAAGAAGAAGGGATACAACTCGATGGGTATGGACCAGGACGACCTCGTCCTTGCTCCTTACACGACGGTGATGAAGCGAATCCTCGCACAGACCTATCTTGGCGGCATAACCTGCTCAGCCATAACCGAAGACCTAACCCAAAAGGCCATCAACGAGATTACGACGGTGCTTCGCCGCAACCATAAACTGAAGGACGCCACCGATACGCAGGCTGCTGACGAAGACGACTTCAACATCCGTTCGCAGGAAGAACTGGCGAGCATGATGAACTCCACTACAGACATGATGACCATACTCTTGGGTTGTGTGGCAGGCATCTCCCTCATCGTGGGAGGCATCGGCATCATGAACATCATGTATGTCAGCGTTACTGAGCGAACACGCGAGATAGGTCTGCGAATGAGCGTTGGAGCTCGCGGTGTGGATATCCTCAATCAGTTCCTCATCGAAGCCATACTTCTCAGCGTGACGGGTGGACTCATCGGTGTGGCATTGGGCGTCGGAGCCTCGTACGCAGTGAAGCTGGTGGCTCATTGGCCCATCTTCATCCAACCTTGGAGCATCGTTATGAGCTTCGCCGTATGTACGTTCACGGGAGTGTTCTTCGGCTGGTATCCTGCAAAAAAGGCGGCACAGCTCGACCCGATAGAGGCTATACGATACGAGTAAAACGATGCGGATGTCTTTCCATACGTATGCGTTAGATTTATTGCAACAAACAGACTCGTTTTTCGGAATTTTTATCTACTTTTGTAAAAACAATAAAACCAGAACCTTATGTTTATACATGTAGCCAACCCGATTTACGACTCCGTGTTCAAATACATCATGGAGGACGAGCGCATAGCCAAGACCATGCTGTCGGCTTTGCTGAAGAAAGAAGTGGTGCACGTGACGGTGCGTCCGCATGAATACAGCAACACCACACGCGACACGCTCTCTATGTTCCGCATTGACTTTGCAGCTACCGTTCGTGAGCGCGAAGGCGATGTGGAGAAGGACCGCGTGGTGCTGATTGAGCTGCAGAAGACGTGGCTCAATACCGAAACACTCCGTTTCCGTCAGTATCTTGGAGCGCAATACAGCAACAAAAACAATATACGTGAGGCTGATGAGAAAGGCTTTGCCTATCCGATGGTGGCTGTATATCTCCTTGGACATAAGGTAGGGAACATCAAAGAACCGATAGTGTACGTAAATCACGACGTGTTTGACTATAACGGCAATATCGTAAAGGAAGGCAGCGAAGAGCCGTTCGTAGAGAGTCTCACCCACAACAGCATCATCGTACAGATTCCTCTTCTGCATGGCAATGTGAACAACAGACTGGAGAAGGTACTCAGCGTGTTCGACCAGACTCAAGTGGAGGGCAACACGCAGCAGGTGCTTAAGATAGACGAGGACAAGTATGCTGACGACAACGACATGTTGTACGTACTGCATAAGCTCACTGCTGCTGCTGCAAATTCAGAGATGAGACAGGACATGAACGTAGAGGACGAATACTATAAGGCCATCGAAGACCGCGATACAGCCATCATGCAGCGAGACAAAATACTGAAGGAGAAAGAGGAACAGCTTTCACAGCAGAGTGAACAGCTTTCGCAGCAGAGTGAGCAGTTGTCCCAGCAGAGTGAGCAGTTGTCCCTGAAGGATGAGCAGTTGTCACAGAAGGATGAGCAGTTACGCAATATGGCTAAGGTTCTCTTTGATAAAGGAATGACAGAAGAACAGATTTCGTCAATGACCGGTATTGATATTGAAAACATTGTGAAACTTCTGAAATAGATAATTAGGGTAGTATAAACTGAGATGCGTCATAGAGCAGTTTATGCTACCCTATAATCATTTTTACGGTAATGACTTGTATGTTAGGTAATGGCTTGCATTACCTTTATCTATATTTTTTCAAAAATAATCATTCTTTTGCTTAGTTTTTCTCTTTGCTCAACTGTATATAGTGTGTATGACACAGGAAAAGGACATAGAACAGATGTTTCGTCGGCATTATGAGAAGATGTATAATTTGGCCAGATACATTCTCTCGGATGACGACGAAAGCAAGGATGTGGTGAGCGAAGTGTTCACGCGGATTCTTGCTGATGATGTGGTCCTGTTGCCCGAGAGCGAGGAAAGTTATCTGATGCGGAGCGTCCGCAACCGGTGTCTCAATCTGATTGCCCATAAGAGTGTGAAGGAAAGAGTGGCAAGGTTGTTGACCGATGATGCCGACGTTATTCTATCTGAAGATACGGACGAGCGTCTCGAACAATTGTTGCTTCTCATTGACGACCTTGAACCTCCAATCCGAAAGCTTATCTTCCGTATGCGATATATGCAAGAAAAGTCGTATAAAGAGGTGGCTGACGAAGTAGGAGTGAGCAAGGTGACTGTGTTCAATCATCTCTCTAAGGCGATGGACTGGATTAAGGAACGTATAAAATGAGCAAAACAATGACAAACATGAACAAAGACGAAAAGCGGATGATGCTCTTTGACATGCAGGAGCATCCTGAGAAATATACTGACGAGCAGATGGAACGCTTGCTTGATGATGAGGAAGTGAAGGAGTTTTTGCGAGACTTGTCTATTGCGAGAATGGCTGGCAAGAAAGCTGCGCCAAAGAAGGTAGACGTGGATAAGGCTTGGAAGAAATTTTCTAATGGTTCTTATACCAATCGAATGAAGATAGCAGCTTCCGTCATAGGCATCATCTTTTTTCTCTCTGGTGTAGCCTTTGCTGCTGTGCAGAACGGTTGGATTAGGTTCTCGGCTTCGGAAAAGGCTGTGGATAATAATGCTGTGACAGAACAGATAGTCAAGCCGAAGCCGTTAGCCAATGAAAGCCTTAAGGCTATGACGTCAGAGAGTAAGGATTCGCTCGACATGAAGCCGGTGGTGTTTGACAATGCTGAGTTGGGAACAATCCTTACGCAAATGGCATACTTCTATCATGTCAAAGTGGAGTATGTCAATGCCAATACACAGCACGTTCGCCTCTTCTTTAACTGGAATAAGACCAAGAGCTTGGAGCAGAACCTTGAGATTCTGAATGCTTTCGACCGCATACAGATCGAGTTTGCGGACGGCACATTGATGGTGAAATAAGATGGGAGGACATATTATGAAAAACATATTTAAGACTACGCCCGATAACTGCAAGACCGTAATCCTGCTGTATCTTTTCTTTCTGTTGACTTCGGCTCAGCAGTCTTATGCCCAACGCATCACCCGACAATATAATAATGTGTCGTTCTCTGAGGCGTTGAAGGATATTAATGCACGTCAGCATAAGTACACCATCAACTTTGTGTATGATGAGTTAGAAGACTTTAAGGTTACAAAGAGTATCCGCAACCAGAATGTTCCTAATGCCATTATGCAGCTGATCGGTTTTTATCCCATCAGAATGATACAGGTGGAGAATAACATTATGGTGGAATGTACGCACAAGACGACATATCGTTATAAGGGACGTATTGTTGACGAGAGAGGCAATGCCGCTGAATATGCAACAATAGCCTTGCTGTCGCCAATTGATTCTGCAATCGTAGGTCATGGAGTGAGCAATGAGAATGGCTATTTTGTCATTCCTTGCAATTCCAGAAAAGTGTTAGCCCGAATCTCATACATTGGTTATAAGACAGTCAGTCGTATATATAATAATACTGAGATGGGTGTCATCAGGTTGCATCCCCAAACCATGATTGTCAAGGGCGTGGTGGTGAAGGGTGACCGACCTCAATACAAGATGTTGTCTGGAGGCATGGAAGTTGCCATAGAGCATACGTTGCTATCTAAGATGGCTAATACATTTGAAGTTCTGAATCTTTTGCCACGTGTCTCTGTAAATGGGCAAAGTATATCTATATTCGGGAAAGGAGCGCCAATTGTTTATATCAACAACAAGCGTGTGCATGACAATAATGAGATTGTAAACATCACTCCCGACAACATAAAGTCGATTTCGGTTATTACAAGTCCTGGGGCAGAATATGATGCCGAGGTAGAGTCGGTAATTCGTATCCGCACCAAAGAACGCCGCGCAAATGGATTCAGCTTGCGTGCTGATGCTTTTGGTAAATATAATAAATGGATGGCGGATTACGAGCTTATCAGCGCCCGATATCAGACCAAGAAATTCGAGATAGCCAATAGTTTATGGACTATGGGTACACATGACGGAGAAGATAATAATCTGATTACTGATATCTATTTGCCTGACAAGCATTATCACAACAATCAGAAATACATGACGGAACTCAGAAACCGTTACTTGTCGGAATATCTTTCTGCTGATTATTCGCTTAATGATAGCAATTCTGTTGGTGGTTCTTATCGCTACTATGAAATGTTGAAAGGTAGGACGAATAGTGTTAGCCGGCAGGGTGTATTGCTGAATGGTGTGGCACAGGGCAGTATTGATCAGGATGAGGTTATGAAGCCTTTTCTTAGTTCACATCAGGCTGATATATATTATGTGGGAAAGGTTGGACAGGTAGGTGTTGATTTTAACGCCACATACTATGCTATCAAAAACAGACGTAATGATGAGGGCTTTGAAAGCAGCAAGGAGTTGGGGTATCAGGAAATACATTCAAGCAATCGCCAGAATAGCGATATGTGGGCAGGTAAGCTGGTTGTGAATATTCCTCTTTGGAAAGGCAATATGTCTGTAGGAACAGAGCTGTCGAAGACCGACTCACACGGAACGTTTCTGAACGAGGAGCAGCTGGTGCCATCCACAAAGACGGATATCCATGAAAGGAATATTGCCGGATTTGCACAGTACGGATTGGTTCTCAGCAAGTGGACAGTCGGGCTTGGTGTGCGTTACGAGAATATCGTCCGTGACTATCTGTCTGATGGAGTTAAGCAGGACGATGTGAGCAGAAAGTATAACAACTTCTTCCCTAATCTCAGCGTTTCATGCAACAAAGGCAATTGGTATTGGCAGCTGAATATCAATGAGAAGATTCACCGTCCAAGCTATCGGCAACTCGGTAACTTCATGCAGTATGATAACCGTTTCTTGTATGAAGGCGGAAATCCTACCTTGCAACCGGAGAAGGTGTTGAATGCTGAGGCGATGATGATATATAAGTGGCTGAATGTATCTATAGGTTATAAATATCTGAAAGATGTGATGGAGTGGACCAAGTATATCTATCCAGGAAAGGAGTTTGCTTATAACACGTCGTTGAATTTCAACCATAAGCAGTTGCTTTATGCTTCTGTAAATGTTTCGCCAAGGTTCGGCATCTTCCGTCCTATGTGGAAAATAAATTACAGTCAGCAGTTCTTCGATACTGAGAAGTATGGCTCCAGCAAGGCATTAGGCAAGCCTTTGCTGTCTTGTTCGCTCGACAATCATTTCGCTCTTTCAGAGACCATAGGAGCGGCAATGAATTTTTATGCCGCTACATCCAATGCAGATGGATTTCTTATGCATAAGAGCAGTTACAGCGTAAATCTGCGGTTTTACAAGTCGTTTGCCAACCGCACATGGATAATTTATCTTTCTGCAAACGACATCTTAAAGACGGCTAAGGAACGTTGGACGATGTACGGACTAGGGTCGGGCACAACGAAAGACTGCTACAATTACACTCGAAACGTCTCCTTGCAGGTTACGTACAATTTCAATGCCAAGCGCAGCAAGTACAAGGGAACGGGAGCTGGCAATGAGGAGAAGAGCCGCTTGTAGCTTGTGGGTTTGAGTAAACTATCTCCATATTAAAATATAGATAAACGAAAATCGGTCAAGCAAAGGCTTGTCAACGAAAGGTTGACAGGCTCTTTGCTTGACCGTTATTCTTTTCTCTCACTTTATTGAACTTTCGCAAGTTCAGTTACTTTATTCCTCTGCGGTTAAGCGCTTCGCTATATCGCTTTGCGTTCTGGAGATGCTCCTCGTAGGTGCGTGCAAAGTTGTGTGTGCCGCTGAAATCCTCCTTTGCGCACATATACAGATAGTCGTGATGTACGTGATTTAGGACGGCGTCAATGCCGGCTATGGACGGAATGCGGATTGGTCCTGGGGGCAGTCCGGGGTTCTTGTATGTGTTGTACGGGCTCTTGATGTAGAGGAGGTTATTGTAGATGCGCTTCAGATCGAAACGTTTCCATGCGAACTTGATGGTCGGGTCAGCCTGCAACGGCATGCCGTCAGGATATTCCGCGTTGCGTAGCATGAGGCGGTTATAGTACATTCCAGCCACCATAGGCTTCTCGCCGTCGTTGGCTGTCTCCTCGTCGATGATGCTTGCCAATGTAGTCACCTCCACAGGCGTCAGTTTCATGGCACGTGCCTTCTCCTCTCGCTGTCCACTCCAGAAGTTATGGTTCTCCTTCTTCATGCGGTCAAGCAGCTTTTCCACGCTGACATTCCAGTAGATGTCATACGTATTAGGGATGAAGAGCGCTGCCACGGTGGCGGTGTCGTAGCCGTATTTCTTGCATATAGCTTCGTCAGAGAGAGCCTCGTAGATGGCTGCGCTGTCCACCATGAGACGCTTTGACAGCTCTGCGGCGAGACGGTCAAGTGTGCGTACTGAAGGAACGGTAAGGCTGACGGGCGACTGCAGTCCGTTCTTCATGTGGCGGAATACGGTGAAGGCTCCCTCGCCGGGCGTGATGGCGTAGCGTCCCGTGCGGATGTTGTCGGCATAATGGCTATGTCGTACGAGCGTCTTGAATCCTGCCATACCATTTGAACTTGATACGTCGGTAAGCTTGGTGTAAACCGAGTCAACTGTGTCGTCCGTGTCGATGTAGACGTAGTGCGTTTCGTTGCCGGCTGCCATCGACGCGAAGAAGTAATAATAGACGATGCCTGCCACCACCACCAGACAGGCAACTGCCGGGATGAGGTATTTTCTTCTTGTGTTCTTTTTCATTGTTTGTGTTATTTTATTCAACTAATTTGTGTCTTAATACCGTACAAAGGTATTAGAATTATGACATACGACAAAATATATTAAGTGTTTTTAATTCGATGAAGTATTTTAGTGGTGTCTTAAACAAAATATGTGTACTTTTGCAGCTGATTGAACAACGAGGATAATCACAATAATAATATACACCATTAATATATATCAGTCATGTATAACACTTACATATTCGACCTTGACGGCACACTGCTGTCCACCCTTGCTGACCTTGCAGCCAGTTGCAACTATGCTCTTACCTCCAATGGCATGCCAGAGCGCACCATCGACGAGGTTCGTAGATTTGTGGGCAACGGTGTGAAGAAGCTCATGGAGCGTGCCATTCCCGGCGGTCTTGATAATCCGGCGTTCGACAAGACCTACGCCGACTTCCGCCAGCATTACATGCAGCACAACCTTGACACCACGTGTCCTTACGACGGTGTGATGGAACTGCTGCATGAACTGAAGCGCCGTGGCAAGAAGGTGGCTGTGGTAAGCAATAAGTTTTATGCGGCAACACAGGAACTTTGCCGTCATTTCTTCGGCGACGAGCTTGTGCCCGTTGCCATCGGCGAGCGTGAGGACATACGCAAGAAGCCGGCTCCCGACACCGTAATAGAGGCTATGAAGCAGCTCGGCGTAACGGCGGAAGGGGCGGTATATATAGGCGACAGCGACGTTGACATAGAGACGGCACGCAATTCGGGCATGCCCTGCATCAGCGTCCTTTGGGGATTCCGCGACAAGGACTTCCTTCTTGCACACGGAGCAACCACACTCGTGGAACGTCCGGAGCAGATACTCACGTGTTAATAAAGATGCTATTGTTTGGCGGAAATAAGACATATTGTTGGTTTAAGGACAAAAAATAAGTCATATCGTTTTGCTGTAAGGAAAAAAGATGGTAACTTTGAAAATGTTAAAACAGCATTCTTATTAAACCTTATTAAAACCTTATGATTATGGTAGAATACTTCTTGCAACACATTTGGATGATATGGGCAGTGGTTGCCTTCGTGTGTCTGATAATGGAGATGACGTCTGGCGACTTCTTCATCACGTGTTTCGGCATCGGAGCCTTGTGTGCTATGGGCGTGTCGCTCACACCGGCGCCATTTTGGTTGCAGGTTGTGGCGTTCGCTGTGTTCTCCGTACTGTCCATTTATTTCCTGCGTCCGCGCCTCGTTGCCATGCTCAATGCCAAAGCCAACCATCGCGTAAGCAACGCCGATGCCATTATTGGCAGAGTGGGAGAGGTTTCGGAATCTGTGAAAGCCGGCGGTTACGGACGTGTGAAGCTGGACGGCGACGACTGGAAAGCAGAAAGCGATGCCGTGAATGACATCCCCGTCGGAGCACGCGTCAGAATCATTGGCAGGGAAAGCATCATCGTAAAGGTGGAGCCGGTGGCATAAGAATGTCGCTGATAGGCAGCGAACAGATTAAGTACTTTAACCAACAATATTAACTTTAACCAACATCAATTTATTATTATGAGTGTAATAACCGTCTTTCTTATAGCACTTGTTGTGCTTGCTGTAGTCTTCGTAAAGATGGCTGTAGTGATAATTCCGCAGAGCGAAACAAAGATAGTGGAGCGTCTTGGCAAGTATTATGCAACGCTCGGACCTGGCATAAACATCATCATCCCCTTCATGGATCGCGCCAAGACCATCGTGACCATGTATCGTGGCAGATATGCTTACTCCACTACTATCGACCTTCGTGAGCAGGTTTACGACTTCGACAAGCAGAACGTTATCACAAAGGATAACATTCAGATGCAGATCAATGCTCTTTTGTATTTCCAGATTGTCGATCCGTTCAAGGCTGTGTATGAGATTAACAACCTCCCCAACGCCATTGAGAAGCTCACGCAGACCACTCTGCGTAACATCATAGGCGAGATGGAGCTTGATCAGACGCTCACCTCACGCGACACCATCAACACCAAGCTGCGTGCCGTCCTCGATGACGCCACGAACAAGTGGGGCATCAAGGTGAACCGTGTGGAGCTGCAGGACATCATTCCGCCGGCAAGCGTGCTTCAGGCAATGGAGAAGCAGATGCAGGCAGAGCGAAACAAGCGTGCCACCATCCTCACGTCTGAGGGTCAGAAGCAGGCTGAAATCCTCAAGTCAGAGGGTGAGAAGACATCCACAATCAACCGTGCTGAGGCTGCCAAGCAGCAGGAAATCCTGCGTGCAGAGGGTGAAGCACAGGCCCGCATCCGTAAGGCTGAGGCTGAAGCCATCGCCATTGAGAAAATCACGGAGGCAGTAGGCAAGAGCACCAATCCTGCCAACTACCTGCTCGCACAGAAGTATATCCAGATGATGGAGCAACTCGCACAGGGCAATCAGGCAAAGACCGTATTCCTGCCCTTCGAGGCTACAAACATGCTGGGTAGTCTGGGCGGAATAAAGGAACTGTTTAAGGAAAAGGAATAAAAATAAATTAATAACAAGATTGTCCCACTCGGCTTAAGCGATAGCAGCATACTATTCGCTTCGCTATGAAGCTATAAGGGAGTGGAACTTATTAAACACTATTATGAATATTTGCATATTTGTTGGCGCACGTCCAAACTTCATCAAAGTAGCCCCGATTCTTCGTGTCATGGAAGCGGCAGGAGTCAGCCACAGCCTCGTTTACGCTGGCCGTGAGGATGACCCCACACTTGAGCCGTCACTCTTCGACGACCTTCAGATGCGTCGTCCCGACGTCTTCCTTGGTGTCGACTGCGAGAACCTTAACGAGCTTACGGGACAGGTGATGTCCGCCTTCGAACGCTATCTGCAAAACCACAAGACTGACGCCGTTATCGTGGTGGACGACCTTGCCTCTACAATGGCTGCTGCCATCGTCACAAAGAAGCAGGGCATCCGTCTCGCCCACCTGGTGGCTGGCACTCGCTCTTTCGACATCAACATGCCGAAGGAAATCAATCGTCTCGTCATTGACGGACTCTCTGACCTCCTCTTCACAGCGGGCATCGGCGGCAGTAGTGCAGCTACCCGTGAAGGAGCTGAGTCGTCAAAGATATACATGGTGGGCAACATCCTTATGGACACTCTCCGCTTCAATCATCAGCGCATGCAGCGTCCCGCTGTCATGGATGAGTTGGGACTTGAGGACGGCTCTTACATCGTCTTCACGCTTAACCGCAAGGCTCTCATCGACAACACAGACGAGCTGCGCGGCCTTATGGTAAGCATGATGGAGCATGCAGGCAACAAGCCCGTTGTGGCACCGCTCCGCAAGCGTGCTGCAGAGGCTGTGGAGCGCATCGTAAGCGAGAATCCGCAGCTCTTCAAGGGGCTGCATCTTGTAAGCCCGCTCGGCTATCTTGATTTCGGTTATCTCACAGCACACGCTCTTGGCGTAGTGACCGACTCAGGCAATGTGGCTGAGGAGGCTACGTTCAACATGGTGCCGTGCATCACGCTCAACAGCTACACCGAACACATCGAGACCGTCAAGACCGGATCAAACGTACTCGTCGGCGAAGATCCCGTGCTTCTTGGCGAGGAAATCAGCCGCATGGTGGCAGGCGAATGGAAGCATTGTGCCATCCCTGAACGTTGGGACGGTCGTTCCGCAGAACGCATCGTGCAGATATTGAGAGAAGTATGCCAAGGGTAAGGGCTTTATAGTCCTGCCCCAATCCTCCCGCAAACCAAGGTGTACTTAATAAAAATCATAAATCCATCAACAAACCAAAAACTAACATTTATGAACAACAAGTATTCTATCCTAAGCGCAGCGCTCATAGCGCTCGGCATCGTAGTCCTTGGTTTATGCATCAAGGGAGGTATTGACAATTTCGCAAACAAGGATCGCAAGGTTACTGTCAAGGGACTTGCTGAGAAGGAGGTGGACGCCGACAAGGTGACGTGGCCTATCGTCTCAAAGGAACTTGGCGATGACCTTCCCGATCTTTACACACGCCTCGGCAATACTCAGGCGAAGATAAAGCGCTTCCTTACTTCCCATGGCATAAAAGCCTCGGAGATCAGCGTCAACGCTCCCATCGTTATCGACCTTAATGCCAACCAATACGGTAGCAACGACCGCAATTACCGCTACAACATCACGTCCGTCATCACCGTAACGTCCAACAACGTCAAGCTTGTGCGTTCCATCATTGCCCGTCAAGCTGACCTGCTCAAGGAAGGCGTGGCCATTGTGGACGGCGGTTACGAGAATCCTGTAAAGTACGAGTATGTGTCGTTCCAGAATATGAAGCCGGAGATGATGGAGGAGGCTATAGCCAATGCGCAGAAGACAGCAGAGAAGTTTGCTGCCAACTCAAAGAGCAAGCTCAACAAGATTGTGTCAGCTGACCAAGGCCAGTTCTCCATCGACGACCGCGACCAGACAACACCTTATATTAAGAAGGTGCGCGTCGTGACCACCATCGTCTACTCGCTGAAGGACTAAGGCATAATGATTATGGTATAAAAACTGCATATTGTAAAAGATTTAGCATTAATTGTGTTAAAAAAGTAAATTTCTTAGGTTTATCTCTTGACACGTGTCAATATTATTGCTATATTTGCGATATCTATTAAGACAATAGTACTTACTATATACCATAGGATAATGTCTCACATCCTTTAGTCATTAACAAGTAGAAGCCTATACGAGACAAAAGGCTGGAAAAGGAGGATATTATGATGAAGACTATTAAGCGCAGTTATGATTTGGAATCATACGAGCTGGACAATGTTTATAACGAACCTGATGACCGCCACGGTCGTTTAGATTCCTCCATTTGGTACAACTAACGAATGTCATTTCAGACATCATAAGCTACATTTTTAAGGTGAGTCCCCGGAGAGAAAGTTCCTGAATCAGGAACATTCCTTCGGGGATTTTCTTTTATACTTCATTCATTACTTTTCTGAAAGCTCTGAACGCCATCAGTCTATTGTCTTCTTGAGGTTGCATTACCACGAACATGTGATTGTCTTCCTTGCGCGCAGCCATTATCTTTATTATCTGTTCCGCCAATCTTTCTGCCGTCTCGCCGTCAATGGAAGCGAAGAAATGCGAGAAGCAGAATATTGTGAGGGTGGGCGATTGGGCTGCGTCAGACAGGCTTTCGGCAGCTTCTTCCATTGAAGAAGCAAAGCGCCAGCTGATGTTTCGTCCGCCGAACCGTTTCATCTGCCTTTCGCCTTCAGCCCGCATTTCTTCCGAAACGTCAATGCCAACATACTCAATATTGATGTCTTCGTCAGCCATAGTCTCCGCCAATGCCACACCGCACGTCGCCGGACCACATCCTACGTCCACCATTCGCAAGCGTCCGCCGTATTCTGCGGCAAGCTTCATCAGCTCTTCTTTTCTTGCCAAGAACGTCTGCTTTGCCTCTTTCTGGTATTTCGGCATGAGGTAACGGCAGAATATTTCCACCTGATTGGCAGCTGTCAAGCCAATGTTTCTTTCCTCTTCGCGGCTGTATACTGACATTCCGTGTGAGAAGTCGGACCTTCCGTAGCAGATAAACACAAGGTTGGCGTCGCGGTTGTTGCCGAGGAAAGCGTCGTCCTCGCCGTTCCGTTGGGTAGCCGTCGGCATTCTGAAGTCGCCCTTGCAGAATTGTTCCGTAGGAACGTCCACGTATCCGTCTTTGCTTTTCACGAACTCCAGCAGATTGTAGAACGTATAGTTCTCGCGCAGAATGTCGGGATTTCCGACGAGCACGAGGTGCAGACGTGCACGCGTCATCGCCACGTTCAGCTTACGGTCAATCACCATTCCGTCCTCCTCGAAGACGTTGTTGGTGAGGAAGTTCAGCTGGTAAGGCTGCTGTACGGTGAAACCATAGATGATATAGTCGCGCTGGCTGCCCTGATATCTCTCCACGGTGTCGATGGTGATGTTATGGAGAACGCCGATGCCGTAGCGGTCGATGGCTCCGCGTATGGTGGCTATCTGGTTGCGATAAGGCACAATTACGCCCACCGTCTGGCTTTCGTCAAATCTGTCCTTACATATATTATATATCTGCACCACCGTGGCGGCAATCATTTCCGCCTCCACCTGATTGGTCTTCACCGAAGCAGCCGCCCTTGGCTTCTGCGCTGCCACAAAGGCTATGCGGCGTGTGCGGAGCATCTGCTCTATGCCGTTCTGCGAATGGCAGGTCTCTATAGGGAGCGTCTGATGATGGAGCGGCACCACTTCCAGCCGGTTGCCATAGAAAGCATAGTTCGGAAACTCAGCTATGTCGCGGTGCATACGTCCCTGCCGTGTGAGCATATACACGTAGCGCGGGTCATATCCGTGGTCAGTCTTGAAGTTTGAGAGCAGTCGTTCGAAGAGCGACAGACGACAGTCGGTCAGTCCTATGCTGCGCAGTTCGTCGTCATCTACGTGCGATTCCTCCGGTGTCTGCTGCACCACGGCTGGCAACTGCTTGTGGTCGCCGATGAGCACGAAGCGCGATATGGCGTCGCGTCCACCCGACTGTGCGCTGAGCAGTCCGATAAGATGAGGCTCCAGTATCTGTGACGACTCGTCGATGACGGCAAGGTCGAAGTGCTTTATCTTGAAGAGGTGGATGTTGGCGTTGAGCGCAGCCGTAGTGGCGCAGAACACCCGCATGCCGCTTATCACGTCCTTCACCTCCTTCGAGGTGCGGCATTGCTGCACGCGCTCCGAGAGCAGATGGTCATGATAAGCCTCGTCGCAGTTTAGCGGCGAACCTATTCGCAGAAAATCTATTTGGCTCTCCACCAGCTTTGAGCATATCTCGTCCACGGCACGGTTAGTGTAAGAGAGCAGCAGCACGTTGGAGTGAGGGTCTGTAAGTTCCTCCTTGAGGATGTTCAGCAGACCGAACGATGTCTTGCCCGTACCCGGTGGACCGATAACGAGAAAGAGGTCGCGCGACTGCTTGGCTCGTTCCACAAGCGTATTGAAAGCGCCATACTCGCCCCGCATGTGTACGTGTTCGTCAATGGTGGGCTGTCGTTGGCTGAGGATAAGGTCGCGTCGCTGCTTCGATGCGGACAGGAAGCTGTGCATGGCGCTGTAGAGAGCGCGTGATGACGATTCGAACATGTCGTGCTCGATAGCCCAGAACGTGCCGTCGGGAGTGTCGAACACCTGACGGTCAGTCTGCGAGTTGCGCAGCACCAGTTCCACTCCCTCCGTCGTAATCTCCTTGATGGAGGCACGGTTCACCATCTGCGCACAGGCGTTGGGTGTGGCGTCCGCCTTATAGGGATAGAGAATGACGATGTCGCCCTTACGGAAGTTTGACGTATCAGCCGACTGCTCCCTTGCGAAGTTCAGCGAGATGCTCTCCACCATGCCGTCCTTGTTCTGTCCGAACGAACTGATGGTCAGTTCCTCGTAAATGTTGCCAGCCGCCCGCTTGTCCTCCAATGTGTCCAGCCAGATGGCGGCAAATCCGCTGTCGTCCTTCGTCTTGTTGCCCACCTTGGAGAGAAGATGCTCGCGCTCCACGAATTCCATGAAGCGGAAATAGTAGGCACGTTCCAGCGGCGAGGCGTCGTGTATGGGCGAGAGCAGCCGGTCAAGTTCAGGACGGGTCCATTTGTCCCACAGTCGTCCGGTGGCACCCTTGCGGTTGAGCATCTCCGGCGTGAGTTTCTCCAGCACCCTCAGTCCGTTGCTTGTCTGCGTGGTGTCGCACCAAGTCAGCAGATTGCGCATGCGGATGGCACGCAGCGTCAGTTCCGGGAGGTTGGCTATAGACACCAGTCCCTCGGAATACTTCGAGTAGAGAAGCATGAAGTGGCGCAACTCGTCAGAGTGCTTTCTGAATTCGTAGCTGAACAGCGCCCTGTAAAGCGACAGCTGCACGAGGTGTTTCTCCTGCGGTTCGGGTCGGTTGGGATTGAATCCCGGAGCCGAGAAAGGCACGAAAGCGCCCTTGCCCGACTTCTGCTCTATGATGGTGGTGCGTCCCTCCTTGTCGTGCAGAAAGTCGAGACGTCCCTGAATGCCCAGCACCTCGCTGAAGAAAGTAGGCTCCAGCACCACCGCCTTCGGGTCATACTCGTCTATTTCCTTTGGCAGACGCTCTCCTATAAGCCTTTGTATGTTCTGCTTTTGCATGCGTGCGTCCGTATAGAACTTGTCCACCGTGCCCCTGTCGTTCATGTCGTCGCATGACGTGAGGCTGATGGTGTTGGCTTTGAAAAACTCCATCACGCCCTCGCCGAACGACACATCGCGACTGTGCACCGTGTCGTCGAGGAAGCGTCCTGCAAGATTACCCAGATGGATGTGCACGGTATTGGCTTGCGGCTTCAGACGGTTCACCATATTCACGTAAGGCGACTCGGCGTACGTCTCGAAGCAAGAGGCTATGGTGGTGATGTCGATGAGGTAGTCAGGCTCGAAGATTATCAGTTCCGGCATGCAGACATTCTCCTCCATGCGGATGCGCACAAGATTGAGCTGCGAGTCCTTTGCGAGAATCTGCTTCAGGTAAGTCCAGTCGCCCTTGCCGTTATGCGTGAGATATCTGTTTTGCGTTCCGTAACACACCTTCATTTCCGAAGCGTTCTGCTCCTCCGTTACGTATATATAGTCGTCGTCCCACGAGTTCACCACCACGCGCAGCATATTGATGTCAATCTTGCTCCACCTTGTCTTACGGTCCTTTTTTGGGAAAAGCCTTGCGAGCGACTGCGGTATGCTCATCCTGCCGTTTATCGCCGACACGAGCAGAGCCGTTGCCTTGATGTCGTATGGCAGCGACGTAGTAAGGTCGTTGTCTGCTGTGTCATGAATGGCGTTGAGCACCTTTCGCGTGTCGTGTATGAGGATGGCGTCCTCAGCCGGAATGTCATGCTGCTTTATGATGTAGTCAAGCTTGGCGAACAGTCCGATAAAGTTGATGCTGTTCAGCGCGATGGCTTGGTTGACAATACGCTTAAACGTATCGCGCAGAACATAATAGCGTTCGCGTATAGGGATGTCAGCTGTGGCAATGTCCTCCAGTTGGTCAAAGAAGGACATGGCACAGTCAGCGGTATAGCATTTATTCGTGTGATTATTCAATGTCGGAATCATATTGATTATACTTGGCAAACTTACATAAAAAAAGCGAATTATACGCCAGTTCTATAAAAAAACTGAGACCATAGCGCATAATGATTTATCCCAAATGGTTTCTGCGCAGCAGACGAGGCAAACTTAGGAGGCTATGGCGAGACGCCTTGCCTTCCGATACAATATTTGCATTTCTAACGCTCAATACTATG
>ERZ506950.455-NODE-455-length-27799-cov-8.316969_pt1 | contig 27799 bp, 27 predicted proteins | sample MGYA00512897_ERZ506950 | MGnify/ENA metagenome assembly ERZ506950
CAGCAGCTCGCCGGCGATCTTGTACATGTTGGGGATCATCAGCAGCAGGCCCTGGCTGGCGGTGAAGGTGGTGGTCATGGCGCCGGCGGCCAGGCTGCCGTGCACAGCGCCCGCGGCACCAGCCTCAGACTGCATCTCCATGACCTTGACCTGGGTGCCGAAGATGTTCTTCTGGCCGGCGGCGGACCACTGGTCGACATAGTCGGCCATGGGGCTCGACGGGGTGATGGGGTAGATGGCCGCAACTTCGGTGAACGCATAGGCTACATGCGCTGCCGCGGTGTTGCCATCCATGGACTGTTTCGCTCTAGGCATTTTTCTTCCTCCATAGCATGTGATTTAACGTTTCCTGCCATTGCTGGCAGGCCCGCGTTATCCTGCCCGCGCGCACGAAAAACCGGCAGCGCCGGTCCTCCGCGCATGCGGACAGCTTCTGCTGTGTATTATTCTATCAAAACAAATGTGTAAAGTAAACCATTTTCCGGGCGCTTTTTGCCCCTTGGATGCAAAAAAAGCGGCGCGAGGCGGCCCTTTTGGCGCAAAACCGCCCGCTTTTGGCCCTTTGGCGGTTTGACAAGGGTGGGCTTTGCCGCTATGATGTAGTATATATATGCATTTCAGCCCGGGCAGCCCCCGGGCAGAATGGGGAGGGACCCATGGATACGACTTTCATCGCGGCGGCAGCGCCGGCGGGCGCCGGCGTGTTCGCCGCGGGGGCGGCGGCGCTGGTGCTGGCGCTGCTGGCGGGCCTTGCCGCCGGCTGGGCCGCCGCAAAGCGGGGCGTGCAGCTGCCCGCGGCCTTGAGCCGCCTTTTGGACAAGGCGGGCCTTGGCAACGAGGAACAGGTGACCGAAGAGGACCTGTATGAGATGGTGGACGACGCCGACCAGCAGGACCTCATTGACGAGAACCAGAAGGAGATGATCACCAACATCTTCGATCTGGGCGAGGTGACCGCCGGCGACATCATGACCCACCGCATGGACATGGTGGCGGCGGAGGAGAACGCCGGCTGCCGCTCGGTCATCAAGGCGGCGGTGGAAAGCGGCAACAGCCGCCTGCCCATCTACCGCAAGACCACCGACGAGATCGTGGGCGTTCTGTATGTGAAGGACCTTTTGCGTCTGTTCGACGAGCCGGCGGCGCTGGAGGGCCCGGTGAGCCGCTTTGCCCGGCCGGTGATGTTCGTGCCCGAGAGCCGCCCGGCGGGCCAGCTGCTGCTGGACTTCCGCCGCGAGCGCACCATGATCGCCATCGTGGTGGACGAATACGGCGGCACGGCGGGCCTTGTGAGCATGGAGGACATCCTGGAAGAAATAGTCGGCGACATCCAGGACGAATACGACGACGAGGAGGCCGAGCTGGCGGCCCAGGGCGACGGCTACGCCGTGGACGGGGCCATCGACCTTGCGGATGTGTTCGAAGCCTTCGGCATGGAGTGCCCCCGGCCGAACGAGGACGAGGAGTTCGACACCCCCGGCGGCCTCATCATCGACAAGCTGGGCCGCATCCCCGAGGAAGGGGAGAAGGCGGCGGTGGAATGGTGCGGCCTGCGCTTTGAGGTGCTCAAGGCGGGCGAGCGGCGCATCCAGCGGGTGCTGTGCACCCGGCTGCCCGACGCGGCCGCCCCCGGAAAGGAAAAGGAGAAAGCATGAGCCACAGCGAAACACAGCTGGAAAGCCGCACCGTGTTCGAGGGGCGGGTCATCACCGTGACCTTCGACAAGGTGCGCCTGGAGAACGGGGCCGAGGGCACCCGCGAGGTGGTGCACCACCACGGCGGCGCCTGCATCGCGGCGCTGACCGACCGGGACGAGATCTATCTGGTGCGCCAGTACCGCTACGCCCTGGGGCAGGAGCTCTGGGAGCTGCCCGCCGGCAAACTGGAAAAGGGGGAGGACCCCTTCGAGGCGGCCAAGCGGGAGCTGGCGGAGGAGTGCGGCCTTGTGGCCGAGCACTACACCGACCTGGGGGAATTCTACCCCACGGTGGGCTACTGCTCGGAGATCATCTACACCTGGATGGCCACGGGCCTGACCCCCTGCGCCATGCATCTGGACGAGGACGAGTTCCTCACCCCGGAAAAGCTGCCCTTTGCCGAGGCGGTGGCCATGGTGCTGGACGGCCGCATCAAGGACGGCAAGACCGTGGCGGCCATCCTCAAGATCGACGCGCTGCGCCGGAAAGCGGCGGAACAGTGAGCGCGGCTCAAAAACAAAACGACCCGCCGGAGAAAACTCCCCGGCGGGTTTTTTTATGCGCTTTCTGCGCCGGGAAAGTCCCGGCGGTTTTTCATGCGCTGTCTTTTCCGGGGAAGCCCGGTGGGACTTTTTGATGCGCTTTTTTAATGCGCTCTCCTCACTGGGGAAAACCCGGCAGAGTTTTGATACACTTTCTGCGCCGGGAAACTCCCGGCGTTTTTTCGGCGCTTTTTCTGCCGGAAAAATCCGGCTGGTCTTTTTTATGCGCTTTCTCTGCCGGGAAGCCCGGCAGGTCTTTTTTATGTGCTATCTGCGCCGGGAAACTCCCGGCGTTTTTTAATGCTCCCTCCGGGCCGGGAAGTTCCGGCCCGGGGGGCTTTTTTCATTTGTTTCAGCCGCGGCGCTTTTTCACCGCGTACCACAGGCCGAAGCCCGCCCCTGCCGCCGCCACCGGCAGCGCCAGGAACACCGGCCAGGGCAGCCCGCCCTGGGCCTGCCCGCCCGCCGCTTCAGCGTCGGGCGCGGTGGTGGCCGTGGGGTCCGGCTGGGCGCTGGGCGAAGCGGTGGCCTCCGGCGCGGCGCTTGCCTCAGGCGCGGCGGTCTTCACCGGGGCCTTTCCGGGGGTCGGGGTGGGCTGCGCCGGCGCGGGGGTGGGGGTGGCGGCTGCCGTGCCGCCCCCCTGGCCGCCGCTGCTCTGGCCGCCGTCGCCGCCGGAGGGCAGCTTGGGCAGGATAACATTCTCCCAGGTGAGGGAAACGGTGCAGGCCTCGTCGGCAAAACAGCCGCCGCAGCCGTCGCAGTACCAGTACTCCCGGTTGCCCTCCGCCGTGGTGGTGGGCGCGACGGCCTCCACCTTCCGGGCGTGGTGCACATGGACCACCGTCAGTTCAAAATCGGAAAAACTGCTGGCCAGGTCGGTGAGGCCGTCGCCCCGGCGCTGCTCGGAGAACACCTGCAGGGTGTAGCTTCCCGCCGCCAGGTTCTCGGGGACGGTCACGCTGGCCGTGCCGGAGGCGCTGTTCTGGGCGATGGCCCCGTAGTAGAGCCAGTTGCCGCCGGAGTCCAGAATGGCGGCGCTGACATACTCCTGCCCGCCGGCGCCCGCGCCGGAATATCTCACGGCCACCTGCGCGCCCGGCGCCACCGCGCCGGAAAGCTGCGCCGTGGCGGTGAAGCTGCGGCTGCCGTCCAGCAGGGTGAGCTTCCAGTCGCCGCCGGTGTATTCCGCCACCGCCTCCAGCTGACCGGAAACGGCGCCGCTGCCCTTGCCGCCCGCGGCGGCGCTGGTGAACAGAACCTTTGCCGCCTCCAGATTCAGCGCGGGCCGCGCGCCCCGGCCGGTGTAGCAGCTGCCTGCGCCCACCCGGCCGTCAACAAAAACAAGCCCCGGACTGCTGCTGGGCATATCGTATATATCTCTCATGGGCGTGCGCAGCCACCATTCTTTTCCGAGGTTCAGCTCCGGCGCGCCGTCGTAGTCCGCCACATAGGCGGCAAGCTCCTGCACCGAGAGGAAAAACACCTTTTCGTCCTGCATCGAACAGGCCGCATAGGGTTCGCCGAACAGTTCCGAGGCCTCCTCCTCCCGGGAGGTTGGCAGCACCGCGGCGCTCTCGGCGGAGGTCAGCCGGCCGGCCGCAAAATCCTGGCACCAGCTCTGGGCAAGGCTGCCCTCCCAGGCGGCAGCGACGGTCCAATCGGTGTTGAACACCACATCCTCCGCCTGCAGCTGCTCGGTCAGCAGAAAAATGCCCGTTGTGCCGTTCACGTCGCTGCCGCTGTCCAGCACGCGCCAGCGGATGGGCGCGCCGCTCTCGTCGGTGCCGAAGGTGACCCAGGCCGTGGGCTCATAGCACACGCCCTGGCCGCCGGTCACCGGCTGCGGGTCGGTGAGGGCCGCCGTGCCGGACACCACAGCCCGGTCCGCGGAGACAGGCTGCGCCAGAAGGATGACGCTGCCCTTCTGGATGGAATAGTCCTGCAGGGTGTTTCCGTCCTGCAGTTCTTTGCCCTGAAAGAGCAGGCGGACGCTGCCAAGCTCCAGGCCGGCGGACTGGCTGACCTTTTCTCGCAGCTGCTCCACCCGGTCGGTGGGCTCCATATCAAACGCGTATTCCGTTCCGTCCTGGGCGCGGACGGTGAGGTCCAGGGCCGCGTGGGCCTTCAGCGCCATTCCCCAAAGCAAAAAGGCAAACGCCGCTGCCAGTGCGATGAGGCGGGCGGCGGTTTTTGGAGGGTCAAACATCGTGCTCATTTCCCCTTATTGTTTTTTTACAGTATAGTGATTCTTTTTTCTCACACAAGACGCAGGAAAAAAATTTTGCAAAAATTTTTCCGCCCTTGTCCCGGCGGGGCCGGTTTGGCCGAAGCATTTATATAAGAATACCGGCCTTTTGCGGGCCAGGGAGGGACAACGATGTTTTTTTCAAAAAAGGGACCGTCGCAGCCCGCGGCGGCAAGACCCACATCCTCCGGCGGGGCGGACCGGCGGCGCACCTACCACACGGTGGTGAACTACCTGCGCGGCAAGGATTACAAGTTCGATGAAAACGCCGACGAGTTCCACATCTTCTTCCCCACCGGGCTGGACACCGGCCACTACACCCTGCTGTGGAAGATCGAGGAGCGGTATGTCACGCTGGTCGCCATGAGCCCCTTCTCCATCACCGGCTGCTCGGTGGACGACGTGACCCTGCTGTGCGCGCTGGCCAACGCCAACCTGGTCAACGGCTCCTTCTACCCCACCACCGACGGCGAGCACATCATGGTGGAGGTGACCCAGCGGGTGTACTCCGACCGGGAGTTCGGCGAGAAGACCGCCGCCTATCTGCTGGGGGTCATGGGCGGCAACCTGGACAGCCGCTACATGAAGTCGATGGAATCCATCTGCAAGGGCTACACCACCCTGGCGGACGAACTGGAAAAACTGAGCGGGGAGGATTGACCAATGTCTCTTGCATACGACGCTTCCGGCGTGCTGGACCTGTGCGAGCGGGTGTTCAGAAACGACCTGGAGCTGGACTGTGAACGCAGCAACGAACGGAACACCGTGCGGGCGAAGGTGAGCATCGGCGGCACCCGCTACACCATCGTTTGTTCCGCCATGGAAAAGGCCCAGGTGCTGCACCTGTGGGCTTTTCTGCCCTTCGACGTGGAGAGCGAGGAGAAGGCCATGCAGATGGCCAACGCCTGCAAAGAACTGAACAGCATCATGGTCACCGGCAAATACACCTACAACCTGGAAAAGGACGTGGCCCTGGAGCTGGCCCACTGCTACCGGGACGGCATGAGCGATGAGACCGCCCGCCACCTCATCATCGGCATCTTCTGCGCCTCGCTGAAGGCCGACGGCCAGCGGATCATCGACCTCTACAACGACAAGCTCTCCTTCGCCCGGTTCAAGGAACTCATCCGAAGCTGATTTTTTTTGGAACGCAAAAGCGCCCGCCGAAGTATTCGGCGGGCGCTTTTTTATACAATTTGTATTTTATCAAAAATCATTACATAATTGCCTGTCCCTGCATGTACCACACCCCCATTTTCCAAAGGAAGAAGGCGCTCACCGCCGCCAGCAGCCAGCGGGCAGGGCGGGGCAGGGAGGCCCCGATGAGGTAGAGAGGCAGGCAGCCGAAGACATAGCGCCCGCCGCTGATGAGCCAGCCGGCGAGGTAGCTCATGCCCAGGTACCCGCCGCCCCAGATGAGCCAGTGGGTGGGGCATTTTTTCCAAAGGCCGAAAAACAGCAGGGCCATGGCGGCGAAATAGAGCGCCAGCTGGGCGTGGTAGATAAAAGGGGCGAGGCCGGGGTAGTCCAGCGCCATCTGCCAGTGCTGGGCCAGATTTTCGCCGATCCACCGGGTGGTCTGATACCAGGGGGGCGCGGCCAGAAACTCAAAGAAGGCGAAGAGGCTGCCGAAGAGCCGCCAGTTGAGGGCAAGATACCCGCCCCAGCCCAGAAGGGGCAGGGCCAGCGCCAGGGATGCGGGGCCCTGCTTTTTTTCTCTGCGGGCCCGCAGCCAGAGGTATAAAAGGGGCAAAAGCAGCACCAGGCCCTGGTTGCGGCAGAGGACGGCCAGCGCCCCAAAAACGCCGGCGGCGAGCCAGCTGCCCCGGCGGGCAAAGAGCATGCACAGCAGGCTCAGCAGCAAAAACAAACTCTCGGTATAAACGCCCAGGGCAAAAAAGCCGAAGGGGTAAAGGGCCATCAGGGCAACGGCGAAGGCCGCCTGCTCCCTTGGCAGGTCCTGCCCCGCCAGGGCCAGCATGGCCGCCCCCGCGCCGCCCCAGCACAGCCAGCTCACCGCCAGGGCCGCCGCCTCCCAGCCGGCGGAAAAGGGGGCGAGCAGGGCGTGCATCAGCCGCACCGCCAGGGGGTAGAGGGGATAAAAGACGATGTACTTCGCCGCGTCCCCCTCCGCCGCGTAGCCCTCGCGGGCCAAAAGCAGGTAGTGGGGGCTGTCGCCGGCGGTGGTGAAGCGCTCAAAGAAATGCTGCCAGAAGGCGGCAAGGCCCCCGGTCTGGCCCAGGTCCAGCCAGCAGAGGAAGGCAAACAAAAACTGCGCCGCCAGAACGCCGAAGGCCGCCAGCGCCAGCGCGCCGGGGCCGGGGGCCCAGCGGGGGGCGAGGGGCCGGGCGGGGGCGGCGGGCCAGAGGACCAGCCCCAGGCGCTTTGCGCACCGCAGCGCCAGCAGCGCCACGAACAGCACCATCAGCGCGCCGCCCGAATGACCGATGAACGCACCCATAGGCTTCCTCCTTTCAATGGCTCAGCATGTGGACCGCGCCGTAAAAATTAAAGAGCGCGCCCGCCCCGGCCAGCCACAGCGCTCCCGTGCCCAGCGGGCGGCGGGGCCGGGTCAGATACCACCAGAGGGCGAGGGGGATGTGGTCCACGGTGTAGCGGGCCCCGAACTGCCAGCCGCCCATGGTGCGGTGAAGGCACAGCGCCGCCAGGGTGATGAGGGCCAGCGCGGGGGCCAGCAGGTCCCGGGGCGCAAGGCGCTTTTTCGCCGCGGCGCGGACGATGTCGACGGCCCACAAAAGAAAGATGGGGCTGGCGACAAAAAGGCAGAAGCCGTTGAAGGTGGGAAAGGAGAGCTCCAGCGAGGAGGTGAGGGTGACGGGGCGCAGCACGTTCCACAGGTTTTGCCAGAAGTTTTCCAGCGTGAACTGGCCGCCGTCCCGCACGAACTCCGGCAGGTAGGAATGGCCGAACTCGAAGGGATTGCCGAAGCGGATGAAGTTGTACCACCCCAGGGCCAGCGCCACGGCGGCGGGGGGCGCGGTGAAGGCGGCGAGGCGGCCCCAGCGGCGCTCCTTTGCCGCGCCCAGGGCGGCCCCCAGCCAGAGCACAACGGCAAACAGGGCGGTGAAGGGGCGGCAGCCCACCGCCAGCGCCAGCAGGAAGAAGGTGGGGGCGTGCTGCTTTTTCAGCCAGAAGAACAGGCCCCAGACGGTGAAGGCGAAGTTGAGCACCTGGGCCTGGAACCACACGCCGCCGCTGCACGCCAGCCAGAAAAAGTTGGCGGACAAAGTGGCGAAGAGTGCCCAGAAGGCGCAGACCCGGGGGGCGTGGCCCGCCCGCCAGAAGCAGAGGTAGACCCCGGCCAGGGCGGCCAGGGCCCACAGCGCCTGCCACAGGTTGCCCAAAGAGAGGCCCAGCGCGGCGGGCAGCAGCGCCAGCACCGAGGGCACCGGCGGGAAGGAGAGGTAATAGCGGCCCTCAAACACGGCCAGCTCCAGCCAGGGGCGGCTTTCGCCGCCCTCGATGTATGCCCGGCCCTCCAGCCAGTTTTGGGCCTGCAAAAGGTAGCTGTCGTAGACGTTGGGAGAAAGGAGAGTGCCCCCCGCCAGCGAGTGGTAGAGCACCAGCGCCAGGGCCAGCAGGGAAAGGGCCGCCGCCAGGGCCTGGGCGTGGTGGCGGTCAAAGGCGCGGGGCGAGAGGGCAGGGGACACGGGCGGGGCCTCCTTTCGGCGGGTTTTGTTCTTGTGCCGTGACGCCCCGGCCCAAAGCGCGGGGCTGTTTTTCGGTTATTATACCACAAAAGCCGCCCCGGCAGAATGCGGGGCGGCGGGTTTTTACATTTTGGTCAATCCCATGCGGAACTCTTTTCCGGCATATACAGCAGCCAGTCGCCGACGTCCTCTCTCTCCACCACGCCGGCGGCGGCCAGCTGCCGGTTGGCGGCCCGCAGCCAGACGTCCGGCTGGGAGAGGCACAAAGACAAAAACATGGCGCAGAACACCGCGGCGGCGGCGCGCACCACCGCAAAGGGGCGGAAGACGCTGACCAGCGCCAGCACCGTGAGCACCGCCAGCACCAGGATGAACCAGCCGGAGACGATGCGGTTGGGGGTGAAGCCGAAGCGGCGGATGTAAAGGAACATCTTGGACGCGCCCACCGCGGCGAACAGAAGGTTCGAAAGGCAGAGGGCGGCGGCCAGCCCTTTCAGCACCGGGCTTTGGCGCAGGGGGGTGCGGCTGGTCTTGGCGGCGGCGGTGAGCACCGAGAAGTTGAGCACCACCACGGCGCACAGCTCAAAGAAGCCCCGGCGGGCGTATTCGGCGGCGGTGAAGCCCTCGGGCAGGTGACCAAAGAAGCCGCCGGTGAGGTAGTTCAGCTGGATGGAGAAGAACAGGACATAGAGCGCCAGCAGCAGCGCAAGGCAGAGGGCCAGCGCGCCGCCGGGGGCAAGGCGCAGTTTTTCCGCCTCGGCCCGCAGGGACGCGCCCCGGGCGGGGTCGGAGGCTTTTTTCAGCGCGCCCGCCGCCAGCCCGAAGAGGTAGGCCCCCACCGGCAGGCCCACCGCGAAATACAGCATCTCGGTGAACACCGCCTCGGGCAGGGTGAACCAGCGGAAAAAGTTTTCCAGCGCCGCGCCGAAGGCGTCGTCCGCGCTGGAGAGCAGCCCCGCGGCCAGTGCCAGCACCGGCGCCGCCACGCACAGGGTGACCACCCCGGCCCAGACGCTGCCCTTTTTGCGCCCGGCAAGGCCGCGCAGCCAGTCGATCAGCGCCCGCCCCAGCACCCGGATGCGCAGAAAGAAGTTGCCGAAGGGCACCGTGACCAGCGCCCGCAGCCCGTCCAGGGGCAGAAAGGGGCCGGTGCGGCCCTCGGTGAGGGACCCGGTGCGGGCCAGCACCCAGTAGGCGGCGGCCAGATGCAGGGCGAGAAACTCCCAGGTCTGCACCGCGTCGTAGTAGTAAAGGGCGGAAATTTTGAAGATGTAGTCCGCCGCCAGCAGGCCCCACAGCGCCAGCCACAGCCGGCTCTCTTTGGAGGCGGGGCGGGCCACGGCCCGGCACATGCCCTCCACCCCGGCAAAGAACAAAAGGCAGAACAGGGACATAAAGACCGCTCTGTATTCAAAGCCGAACAGCAGGCCCCGGGCGTAGGTCCAGCCCCACAGCCAGCTGACCAGGGCCGCGGGGACCATCCATTTGGGCAGCGGCGGGCGGGAGGCGGCGGGGGAGGCGGGCGGCGTTCCGGGCGCGGGGGCCGCCGGTGTTTCTTTTTGGGCGGGCGCGGACTGCGGGTCACAGGCAGAGCCGGGCGCGGGGGCCGCCGCGGCCCCGGCCGGGCAGGGGGCGGGGGAGACGGGCGGCGTTCCGGGCGCGGGGGCCGCCGGTGTTTCTTTTTGGGCGGACGCGGCCTGCGGGCCGCAGGCAGAGCCGGGCGCGGGGGCCGCCGCTGCTCCGGCCGGGAAGGAGGCGCTTGCCGCCGGTTTCGGCATGGGGGCGCTGCCCGTCTGCGGGCCGTAGGCCGGGGGCGTTTTTTCGCCGGTCACAGCCGGCGCGGCAGGCTCCATGGCCTGATTTTTGGGTGCAGGAAAGGCAGGGGGGCAGGCGCTGCCCTCCTTTTTGCGGGGTTCCATCATCAAACCCTCCTTTGATTCATTTGTTCAATGGGGCCGGGCGGCCCCGCTCATTCACTCAGGTCGGTGACCATCACCCACAGGAGCTGGTCGGTCTCATACACTCCCTCGTAGGGGCGCTCGATGTACCATTTGTCCTTTTCGGGGTAGACGAACAGGGTCTGCTCGCTGCCGTCCTCCAGCACAAAGTGCACGGCGGCCATGTCCTCTTTGTCCGGCACGTCCTGCACGGTGGCCTTGCGGGTGGGCTGGGCGGCGGCCAGGTCCTCCAGCAGCATCCCGATCCAGCCGGGGCCGGTGCGGACTACGCTCTCGCCGCCGTATTCCAGCCGCACTTCGGTCACGTCGTCGGCGTCGGGCAGGGTGAGGGGCCCGGCCTTGGGGGCACAGGCGGCGAAGAGCAGCATCGCCGCCAGAAGAATGGTCCAAAGGGTGCGTTTCATAGGGGTCTCCTTTTTAAATCACAAAGTTGATGGCGGTGCGGCCGGGCCGCTTTTCAGGTGTCCAGCTCGCAGCAATAGAGGACGCGGGCCTCGGCGTCGTAAACGCCCACGGTGAAGTTGAAGGAGCCGCGGCTGAGGATGTCGCCCTGCTGGTCGCTGTGGCGGTCGATGAGGCGGTAACAGCCCGTCTCCACCGGCGGCACCAGGGGCTGGCCGTCACCGTCGGTGAGGTAGGGGCCTGTGCTGACGGTCCCGTCCTCCACGCCCCAGACCAGGGCCTGCACCGTTTCGTCCGCGGGCAGGCTGTGCCAGGCCGGGTCGGCGGCCAGCTGCTGTTCCAGCTGGTCGTCCTCAAAGGTGAGGGCGATGCAGCTGACCCCGTCGCCGTGGAAGCCGCCGTGGCTGTCGTAGGAAGAGATATGGGTCACGGCGGGCAGTTTTTCCAGACCCAGGGCCTTGGCCACGGTCTTTTCCTCGCTGGCCGCGCCGCAGCCCGCAAGGCACGCCGCCGCCAAAGCCAGCGCCAGGGCCGCCGAAAGAAGCCGCTTTTTCATTGGCCGCCCTCCTTTTCGTCCTCCTCGCCGGGCACATACTCCAGCAGGTCGGCGGGCTGGCAGTCCAGCGCGCGGCACAGCGCCGCCAGGGTGGAAAAGCGCACCGCCTTTGCCTTGTTGTTTTTCAGGATGGAGAGGTTGGCCGGGGTGATGCCCACCTTTTCGGCAAGCTCGCCCGCGCCGATCTTGCGGCGGGCCATGACCACGTCCAGATTGATGATGATGGGCATTGCTCCGCCCCCTTCAAATGGTCAGGTCCAGCTCGGCCTTCATGCCGATGGCCCGCTGGAACACGTTTTTGATGATGCGAACGATGAGGCCCATGAAGGCCGCGGCGGCGGCCACCATCACCATGGGCAGGTAGAACACCGCGCCGCCCAGGCACAGCAGCGCCACCGCCATGCAGCACCAGCTGGCCGCCCGCAGATGGTGGACATTGTCGGCCACGAACACCTGTTCGGCCTCGATGTTGGCCAAAAGGCGGTAGAGGTTCCACAGCAGCACATAGGCCGCGGCGCTGGCAACGTAGAGGGTGACGAGGCCCCACACCAGATGGGCGGTGTCGTTGATGCCCACATAACGGCTGGTGCGGATGAACCAGTTCACCAGCCACCAGCCGGCAACGTCGCACACGGCCACCGCGCCGGTGAACAGCAGCACCGCCAGCCGGGAGAGGGAAAGGCTGTTTTTTTCGCTCCACATGGGGGATTTCTCCTTTTTTGACGAGTTTCGTTTGCCCCAGACGAGGGCCGCGGCGGCGGCCGCCGCCAGCGCCACCGGCCAGAGGGCGAGGCCGTAGACGGCGGCGATGCCGTAGTTCCGGTAGACCGGGTGGTAGCCGTAGACCCCCGCCCAAACAAGATCGGTGAACACCTCCGCCGCCAAAAAGGCCAGCAGGATATTTCTGGCCCCGGCCTTTCTGCGCAGGGGCGGCACGCCCAGCATCAGGGCGAAATACAGCGCCGCCAGGGCCAGCCAGAAGACCAGCCACAATTGAGCGCCCCGCAGCTGGCTGAGAGAGAGGATGGCAGTGAGCATATCCGCTCCACCTTTCCTGCGGCGGGCCGAAGGCCCGCCGTTTTTCGCCGCCGAAGGCGGCGGCCGCAAAAAAAAGGCCCGCTCCGCCCCGGCTGTTTGCGGCGCGGCCCAAAGGCCGCCCCCGCTCTTTGAGGCCAGTATAGCATGGGCATTATTGAATTTCAAGTGTTTTTTATCGTTTTTCGATAAATTTTTGTCCTGCGCCGATAAGAGCACAAGATATTGCGGCGGCGGGGGACGGGGGACACAAGGGGGGAGGGACAAGGGAGGGGGGAGGAGAAGGCGCGGCAAGGCAGGGCGGCGCTGGGGTATGGGCAGCTTTGCGCGGGGTGGCCGCGGCACTGTCCGCCGCCGCACGCGGCGTTTCGGACACGCTGCACTCCCACCGTGCAGCGTGTTCGCTCCGAGGCGCACTACGCGGCGGCAGTGCCGCGACTGGCTCGGCCTGCATCGTGCAACGGGCCGGGTAGAACAGGGGAGCGCGCCGCCCTGTCGCGCTGGGCTGAGGCGGAGCCCGGTTTTCCCCACGTAGTGCGCATCAGAACGGACATTTTCCTTCGTCGTGGAAAATGTCCGGGATGCCGCGTGCGGTGGGGAGAAACCGGGCGAAGCACCTTCCGCCAAACCAACCTTCTCTTGGCCCGGGCGGCGCGGGGACCGGGAAGTTTTGCGCGGGGTGGCCGCGTCCCTGTCCGCCGCCGCACGCGGCGTTTCGGACACACTGCACTCGCACCGGGCGGCGGGTCGTGCTAAACAAGGGAGAGCGCCGCCCTGCACAAAACTGCCCGCCCCTTGCGCCCGGGGCGGCGGCGTGGCATAATGGGAGAGGAAAGGCGGGATGCCCCATGAAGCGGGTGAAGATCACCGTGCTGCGCAAGGAGTTTTATCCGGAATACGCCGACGCTTACCTCACCGAGGGGCGGGAGGTCGGCCCCTGCCCGATGCTGGAAGTGGGCGACGAATTCGTGTTCGAGGGCGGCGCGCAGATGCCGGAGGGCTTTTGCCCCTGGGCCTGGGTGGACATCTACAACAGTGTCAGCGCCCTGGCCGCCGGCGCGAGCTACGCCCCCTGGAACAACCGGGAGGGCCAGACCATCGTGTGCTGCACCGACGGCATCCGCCCGGTGGTGTTTGAGCTGCACGCCATGGAGGATCGGGAGTGACCTCCCCTTGCCCCTCAAATTTTGGAACAGGAAGAATCGCTTATGACCGAACTTGGCATCACACAGGAATATCTGCTTTTGGCGGTGAACGACCGGGGCCGCTTTTCGCCCCTGAACCCTCAGCAGCCCATCTGCTTTGTGGCGGCGGCGCTGGGAGAGCTGACCGAGGCGGGCTGCATCGCCTTCACCGGCGAGAAGGTGGGCCTTGCCGGGCCGCTGACCGAGGGGCTGCGGTGCTTAAAACCCCTCTATGACTTCATCGACCGGCCCCGGCCGGTGCCCCTTTCGATGGTGCTGCGGGACTTTGCCCCCGACGGGCCCAAGCTGGCCCAGCTGGCCGAGGCGGTGGGGGAGAGCCTGGAGGCGCTGCGCCTTGCCGCGCCCCAGCGGGCGCTGGCCGGGCGGGTGTTCTATCTGCCCGCCGCCGGCGAAGCGGCGCGGCGGCTGGAGCGGCTGCTCTTCCGCCTTTGCGGCGAGGCCGGCCCTGCCCCCAGGGAGGCGGCGCTGGCGGTGCTGCTGTGCCAGAGCGGCGTGATGGCCCAGAAGCTGAGCGGCGCGGCGGCGGCCAAGGCCGAGAGCGCGCTGGCGGCTCTGCTGCCCACCGGCAGCGAGGCGGCCCGGGCGGCCCACGCCGCCCAGGACATGACCGACCGGGTGAACGCCGTGCTCTCGCACTAAAAAAACCGACGGTATCCCCGTCGGTTTTTTCATTGGTTTTGGAAAATCTCAGACCTTTGCCCGGTCTGGGATTTTATCGTCTGTTCCCATTTTTATCAAATTCTTTTCTCAAAGCTCTCTCTGTTGGCAAAACAGAAGCAATTATGACAGCCAGTTGTGCTCCCACCAGGATCGAGCTTGCTGTTCCCACAACATCCTCATCTTTTCCGAGCAACAAAAGCAGACATACCACGGTTGCCGCCAAAGAGATCCATCCGCAAATATACCATATCCTGCCGCAATGCTTATGAGCAAACTCCCAAGTATCTTTATTTTTCATGGACATAGGAGTTCGATAGCCAAACACTCCATTGATCTCCTTCGGGCCTCCCTTTTCGAAATATCTTCCGAACCCGATCATTGTAAATGGAATCAGCAAATTCATAACCAACATATAGACCCAAAATCCCATTGCTCTTCTCCATTCATCAATTGCAGTTTGTTTGCTTATACCATATCATTCATATACGCATTTTTCAATCATTCCCCTTGGCAGATAAAAGAAAAAACAGGGAGCCAAGCGGCTCCCTGTTTTTTTATTACTCCTCGTCGCCTTCGTCGTCGGCGGGCTCTTCGTCCGCCGCCGCGTCCTCGGCGGCCAGGGCGGCCAGCTCCTCGTCGGTGAGGGTCTCCTCCGGCTCGTCCTCCGGCTTCTCCACCGGCTCCTCGTCGCTGCGCTCGGTGCGGGCCACCGTGACCACACGGTCGCCCTGGGCCAGGCGCATGACCCGCACACCGCTGCCGTAGCGGCTCTGGACGTTGATGTCCTCGGCGTGCATGCGGATGATGATGCCCTCCTGGCTGATGAGGATGACGTCGTCCTCCTCGTCCAGAATTTTGATGCCGGCCACGCCGCCCTTGGCGTAGTTGCGGATGCCCTTGCCGCCACGGCTCTGGAGCCGATAGTCATCCACGCGGCTGCGGCGGCCCTTGCCGTTTTCGGTCACGGTGAACACCGTGGCGCCCGGGCGCAGGATGCCCACGCCCACGACCTCGTCGCCTTCCGCAAGGCGCACGGCGCGCACGCCGTGGCCCATGCGGCCCATCTGCCGCGCGCCCCGCTCGTCAAAGCGGATGGACATGCCGTCCTTGGTGGCCAGCAGCAGCTCATCCGAGCCGCTGGTGATGCGGCACCAGGCCAGCGAGTCGCCCTCGTAGAGGCTGACGGCCAGCAGGCCGCTCTTGCGGATGTTGGAGTAGGCCTCGATGGGGGTGCGCTTGATGAGACCGCGCTTGGTCACGATGGTGAGGAAGCCCTCGGCCTTGTCGGCGGGCATGCACAGCATGCGGATGACGCTCTCCTCATTCTGCAGCGGCAGCAGGTTCACGATGTTGGTGCCCTTGCTGGTGCGGCTGCCCTCGTAGATTTGATAGCCCTTGAGGCGGTAGACACGGCCCTGGTCGGTGACAAAGAGCACATAGTCGTGGGTGGAGCCGATGAACAGCTCCTCCACGAAGTCCTCGTCCTTGTGGGACAGGCCCGAGATGCCCCGGCCGCCCCGCTTTTGCACCTGATAGGTGTCCTTGGACTGGCGCTTGATATAGCCCGCGTGGGTGAGGGTGAAGACGCACTCCTCCACCGGGATGAGGTCCTCGATGTCCACCTCGCCGCTGACGTGGGCGATTTCGGTGCGGCGCTCGTCGCCGTACTTCTCCTTCAGGGCCAGCAGCTCCTCGGTGACGATGGCCAGCACCTTGGCGTCGTCCGCCAGGATGGCCGTCCAATCGGCGATCTTCTTGTTCAGTTCGTCCAGCTCGTTCTCGATTTTGAGAATTTCCAGACCGGCCAAACGGCCCAGGGGGAATTTGCAGATGGCGTCCGCCTGGGGATCGTCAAAGCCGAACTTGGCCATGATGGCGGCTTTCGCCTCCGCCTGGCCGCCGCCGCAGTGGCGGATGGTGTAGATGACGTCGTCCACGATGTCCACGGCGCGGGCGAGGCCCTCCAGGATGTGGGCCCGCTCTTTGGCCTTGTTCAGGTCGTACTGGGTGCGCCGGCGGATGACCTGGTCCTGGAACTGGACGTACCGCTCCAGCATGGTCTTGAGGCTCATCACCTTGGGCACGCCGCCGTCCAGCGCCAAGAGGTTCACGCCCACGGTGTCCTGCAGCTGGGTGTAGCGGTAGAGCTGGTTCAGCACCACCTGGGGGTTGGCCTCTTTCTTCAGCTCGATGACGATGCGCATGCCGTGGCGGTTGGACTCGTCGTTCAGGTCGCTGATGCCCTCGATGCGCTTGTCCTTCACAAGGTCCGCGATGCTCTCGATGAGGCGGGCCTTGTTGACCATGTAGGGGATTTCGGTGACGACGATCTGGAAGCGGCCGTTCTTCTTCTCTTCAATTTCGGCGCGGCCCCGCAGGGTGATCTTGCCCTTGCCGGTGGCGTAGGCGGCGCGGATGCCGCTGCGGCCCATGATGACGCCGCCGGTGGGGAAGTCCGGCCCCTTGATGTGCTCCATCAGGCCGGCCAGGTCGATGTCCGGGTCCTGGATGAGGGCCACCGCGCCGTCGATGACTTCGGAGAGGTTATGGGGCGGGATGTTGGTGGCCATGCCCACGGCGATGCCGGTGGAGCCGTTGACCAGCAGGTTCGGGAACCGGCTGGGCAGCACGCTGGGCTCCTTTTTGGTCTCGTCGAAGTTGGGGATAAAGTCCACCGTGTCCTTGTCGATGTCGGTGAGCAGCTCCATGGCCATCTTGCTCATCCGGGCCTCGGTGTATCGGTAGGCGGCCGGGGGGTCGCCGTCCACGCTGCCGAAGTTGCCCTGGCCGTCCACCAGGGGATAGCGCATGGAGAAGTCCTGGGCAAGACGCACCATCGCGTCATAGACGGAGGCGTCGCCGTGGGGGTGGTAGCTGCCCAGCACGGCGCCCACGGTGTCGGCGCTCTTGCGGTAGGGATGCTGGGGGTCGTTGCCCCGCTCGTGCATGGTGTAGAGGATGCGCCGGTGCACCGGCTTCAGGCCGTCCCGCACGTCGGGCAGGGCACGGGAGACGATGACGGACATGGAGTAATCCAGAAAGGCGCTCTCGATCTCGTCCTTCACGTCCCGCACGATGAGCTTGGTGCCGGTGCCGGGGATCATCACAAAATCTTCGTTCAATGGTGTTCACCTGTCTCTTTCTGAAATAGGGAGCGTCACACGTCCAGCGTGGCGTAAAGGGCGTTCTTCTCGATGAACTCGCGGCGGGGCTCCACCTTGTCGCCCATCAGGATGGTAAAGGCCTCGTCCGCCTTCACCGCGTCCTCGATGGAAATTTGCACGATGACCCGGTTGCCCGGGTCCATGGTGGTCTCCCACAGCTGCTCGGGGTTCATCTCGCCGAGGCCTTTGTAGCGGTTTATCTTCACGCCCTGGCCCATCTCGGCGGAGAGCTTGCTCATCTCCGCCTCGTTGTAGGCGTAGCGCACGTCCTTGCCCTTGGCCAGCTTGAAGAGGGGAGGCTGGGCGATGTAGACATAGCCGCCCTCGATGAGGGGACGCATGAAGCGGAAGAAGAAGGTGAGCATCAGGGTGCAGATGTGGCTGCCGTCCACGTCGGCATCGGCCATGATGAACACCTTGTGGTAGCGCAGCTTCGTGATGTCGAACTCCTCGCCGATGCCGCAGCCGAGAGCGGTGACCACCGGCATCAGCTTCTCGTTGCCGTAGACCTTGTCAAGGCGGGCCTTCTCCACGTTGAGCATCTTGCCCCAGAGCGGCAGGATGGCCTGGATGTTGGAGTCGCGGCCCATCTTGGCGCTGCCGCCGGCGGAATCGCCCTCGACGATGTAGATTTCGGTCTTGGAGGGGTCCTTTTCGCGGCAGTCGGCCAGCTTGCCGGGCATGCGGCTGGTCTCGAGAGCGCTCTTGCGGCGCACCAGGTCGCGGGCCTTGCGGGCGGCCTCACGGGCGCGGGCGGCCTGGGTGGCCTTCTCGTAGATGGCCTTGGCCACGCCGGGGTTCTCTTCCAGAAATTCCTTCAGCTTGTCGTACACAAGGCCGGAGACGAGGCTGCGCACCTCGGTGTTGCCCAGCTTTGCTTTGGTCTGGCCCTCGAACTGGGCGTCGGTGAGCTTGACGCTGATGACGGCGGTGAGGCCCTCCCGCACGTCGGTGCCGGAGAGGTTGTCGTCCTTGTCCTTCAAATAGCCCTTTTCCCGGCCGAAGTCGTTGATGACGCGGGTGAGGGCGGTCTTGAAGCCCTCCTCATGGGTGCCGCCGTCCGGGGTGTGGACGTTGTTGGCAAAACTCAGCATCAGCTCGTTGAAGCTGTCGTTGTACTGCAGGGCCACCTCGGCGATGATGTCCTTCTGCTGGCCCTTGAAGTAGATGGGGGTGGGGTGCAGCACGGTCATCTGGCGCTTTTCGTGGATGTACTCCACGAAGCTGCGGATGCCGCCCTCGTAGCACATGCTCTCCCGCTTGACCTCGTCGCCCCGCTCGTCGGTGAGGGTGATGCGCACGCCGGCGTTGAGGAAGCTCTCCTCCCGCAGGCGGGTGAGCAGGGTGTCGTAGTCGTAGACGGTGGTCTCGGTGAACATCACCGGGTCGGGCTTGAAGCGCACGGTGGTGCCGCTGGAGGCGGCGGGGCCCACCATCTGCAGGTCGCCGTCGGCCACGCCGCGCCTAAAGGACTGGCGGTATTCATGGCCGCCACGGCGCACGCTGACCTCCAGCCACTCGGACAGGGCGTTCACCACGCTGGCGCCCACGCCGTGCAGGCCGCCGGCCACCTTGTAGCCGGAGTTGTCGCCGCCGAACTTGCCGCCGGCGTGCAGCACGGTGAACACCACCGTCACCGCGGGGATGCCGAGCTTGGGCTGGATGTCCACGGGGATGCCGCGTCCGTTGTCGCTCACCTCGATGACGTCGCCCTTTTTGATGGTGACCTCGATGTGGTCGCAAAAGCCGGCCAGGGCCTCGTCGATGGAGTTGTCGACGATCTCGTACACCAGATGGTGCAGGCCGCGGGGGCCGGTGGAGCCGATGTACATGCCCGGGCGCTTGCGCACCGCTTCCAGGCCTTCCAGCACCTGGATCTGGCTGCCGTCGTAGTCCTCGGCCTGGCCGATGGTCTCTCTGTTCAACTCTTCTGCCATTCTTTCTTCTCCTTATCCGTCTCTTCGTTTCAAAGCGCGCCGCCGCGCTGGTACTGGTCCATGTTCTCGATGCGCTCGCACCGCCGCTGCAAGGTGCGGGCGGAGATGGGGCTGATGAACACCGTCTGGACCGGGAAGTCCGTCACCACGAAACTCTTGGGCAGCTCGCCGGAAACGGTGACCACCGCGCCTTCCTCCTCGGCGCGGCGCAGAAACTGCCGTGTGTTCTTGGCAACAGAACTGGATTCGATGTCAAAGATGCCGATGATGTCTCTGGTGTGGACCACATAGTCCTGCCCGAGATGCAGATACATACCTATCCCTCCGAAAGGCGACCGCCGTCCATCTTCAGCATGACCCCCGCCGCCTTGTGAAAGAGGCTGGAGTCGCAGGCTGTGACGATGGTCTGTTTTTGCCGCACCCGGGTGAGCAGGTATTCCTGCCGGGCGGGGTCCAGCTCGCTGAGCACGTCGTCCAGCAGCATCACGGGATGCTCGCCGGTGACCTCGGCGGCCAGCGCCGCCTCCGCCAGCTTGATGCTCAGCACCGCGCTGCGCTGCTGGCCCTGGCTGGCGAAGTTTTTGGCGGGGCGGCCGTCCAGTTCCAGCTCCAGGTCGTCCCGGTGGGGGCCGGCGGTGCAGTAGCCCGCCTTTCGGTCCGCCATCCGGCTGGCCGCGAGAGTCTGGGCCAGGCCGCCCGTTTCAAACCCGCAGCGGTAGCAAAGGCTCAGCGCCTCGCTGCCGCTGCTGATCTCTTCGTAATTCTTTTTTGCCAGCGGGGCAAGGCCGTCCAGAAAGGCCGCCCGCCGCCGGCGTATCTCCTCGCCCTGCACCGCAAGGTCCGCGTCGAAGGCGTCGCACATCTCCGCCGCGCCGGGGGTGCGCTCCCAGAACTTTAAAAGGCTGTTCTTCTGGGCGATGAGGCGGGAATAGCGCCGCAGGGTGGCAAGGTAGCCGGGGTACAGCTGGCACAGCGCCGCGTCGATGAAGCGCCGCCGCCGCTCGGGGCTGCCCTTGACCAGCTCCAGGTCGCCCGGCTCGAACACCACCGCGGTGAACAGGCCCGCCAGATTGGAAGCCCGGCCCGCGTCCGCCCCGTTCAGCTTGGCGGTGCGCCCCGGGCGGGGGCTCTCCTTGGTGCCCACGGTGATGCGGATGTAGTCCTCGCCCCGGTCCTGGCGGAAGATGGCTCCTTCCATCACGGCAAACTGCTGGCCCTCCCGGATGAGCTGGGGGTCCTTTGCGCCCCGGAAGCTCTTGGCCCCGGTGAGCAGCCACACCGCCTCCAGAAGGTTCGTCTTGCCCTGGCCGTTGGCCCCGGTGATGACCGTCAGCTCCTCGCCGGGGCGAAGGTCGGCGCTCTGGATGTTGCGGAAGTTGGCCAGGATGAGCTTTTCCAGCCGCATGGCGTCAGCGGCCCTGGCCGATGGCCACGGTGCGGCCGTCCAGGGTGACCGAGTCGCCCGGGCGCAGCTTCTTGCCCCGCATGGTGCACACTTCGCCGTTCACTTCGACCTGGCCGTTCTGGATGAGCAGCTTTGCCTCGCCGCCCGTCTCCACAAGGCCCGCCAGTTTGAGAAGGCTGTCCAGCTTGATGAATTCGGTGTGAATGAGAATTTTTTCCATGTTCGCTCTCTTTTAATCGTTTTTGAAGCGCACCGGCAGCACCAGATAGATGAAATCGTTGCTGTCGTCCGCCGGAAGGATCTTGACGGGGCTCAAAGCGCCGGTCATCTCCATGGCGACCTTGTCGCAGCGGGCGTTGCGCAGCGCGTCCAGCAGGTAGCGGTTGTTGAAGCCGATTTCCACGGCCTCGCCTTCGATGTCCGCGTCGAACTCGTCCACCACCTTGCCCAGGTTCGTCTGGCAGCGCACGGTGACCTTTTTGTCAAAGAGGATGCGCAGGGGGTTCTTCAGCCGCTCGGTGATGATGAGGCTGGCCCGCTCGATGGTGTCGATGAAGTCCCGCGTCTCCAGAATGACCCTCGTCTTGTAGCCCGAGGGGATGACGTTGGAGTAGTTGAGGAACTCGCCCTCGATGAGGCGGGAGAGGATGACGTAGCTGCCCGCCTCGAACACCACGAAGCGGCGGTTGGCGGAGATGTAGACGTCCTGGTCGTCCTCGCCCAGCAGCTTGTTGACCTCGGTGAGGGTCTTGGCGGGGATGATGATGCGGATGTGCTTTTGGGCGGTGATGGGCCGCTCCACGATGGCAAGGCGGTAGCCGTCCAGCGCCACCACCGTGAGCTTATCCTCCTCGATGGCGAACAGCTCGCCGGTGTGGGCGGGCTTTTTGTCGTCCTGGCTGACGGCGTAAAGGGTCTTTTCGATCATGTTCCGCAGGGTGCCCGCCTTGAGGCAGAGGGTGCGGTCCGCGCCGGGGTTCGGCAGGTCGGGGTAATCGGCGGCGCTCATGGCCAGGATGTCGAACTCGGCCACACCGCCCTTGATGGTGGCGTTGCCGCCGTCGCCGGTGGTGATGGTCACCTCGCCCACGGGCAGCCGGCGCACCATGTCGCCCAGCAGTTTGGCCGACAGGACGATTTCGCCCGGCTCCCGCACGTTGGCCTCGATGGTGGTGGTGATGGCCATTTCCAGGTCGTAGCCGGTGAGGGTGAGCTGGAAGCCGTCCGCTTTTAATAGGATGCCCTCCAGCGCCGGGATGGACGAGCGAAGGGTCACCGCCCGGCTGACGCCGTCGATGGCGGCGGACAAAAGGGATTTGTCGCAGACGATGTTCATTTGCTGCGCTCCTTTCTTTCAAAACGCGAAAAAGGCGTATTATAACAAACCACTATGCAGCCGTAGTAATAGGGGGTGTGAATCTTGTGAAAAAGTGGGACAAGCCCTCTGGCAGCGCGGGATGAAGAGATGTGAACAAGTTTTTTCCGTATGTTGGAAAGTTGTTGAATGGACCATGGGCCCGAAGTTCTCCACACCGGGGAGTGGAAAACCATTGTTGAATGTTGAATACTATGTTGAAAAAGTTGAATTTCACATTCCGTTCAAAATTGGCCGCCGCGGGGGTCAGCTGCGCACGTTTTTGATGATGTCCTCCACCGTTTCTTTCAGGCGGCGGTCGTTTTCCAGGTTCTGCTCCATGGCTTTGAGGGAGTAGACGATGGTGGAATGGTCGCGGCCGCTGAACTCCCGGCCGATGTCCTCCATGCTCATGCCGGTGATCTCCCGCACAACGTAGATGGCGGTCTGGCGGGCGGAGGAGATGTTGGCCGTGCGGCGCATGCCGCGGATCTCGGCGGGGGAGACGTTGTAGGTGCGGGCCACCTCGCTGATGATCTTTTCAATGGTCACCGGCACCGGCTGGGTCTCGTTCAGGATGTCCTTGATGGCGTTCTGGGCCACGCCGATGGCGGGCTGGATGCCCTCCAAAAGGTAATAGGCGTTCAGCTTCTTCACCGCGCCTTCCAGCTGGCGGATGTTGCTCTTCAGGTGGTTGGCGATGAACTCGGACACCTCGTCGGGCATGTGCAGGTTCAAAAGCTCGGCCTTGCGGCGGATGATGGCCACCCGCGTCTCAAAGTCCGGCGGCTGGATGTCGGCGGTGAGGCCCCACTCGAAGCGGGTGCGCAGACGCTCTTCCAGGCTCTTTATCTCCTTGGCGGGGCGGTCGCTGGCCAGAACGATCTGCTTGCCCGCGCCGTGCAGGGTGTTGAAGGTGTGGAAGAACTCTTCCTGGGTGCTCTCCTTGCCGGCGATGAACTGGATGTCGTCCACCAGAAGCACGTCCGCCGGGCGGTAGGTCTGCCGGAACTCGTCGGTGCGGCCCGCCTGGATGGAGGTGATGAGCTCGTTGGTGAAGGTCTCGCAGTCCACATAGACGATGTTGAACTCCGGGTGGTTCTTCTTTATCTCGGTGGCGATGGCGGTGAGCAGGTGGGTCTTGCCCAGGCCCGACTGCCCGTAGATGAACAGCGGGTTATAGGCGCCCGAGGGATTGGAGGCCACCGCCTGGGCCGCCGCGTAGGCGAACTGGTTGGAGGGGCCTTTGATGAAGTTCTCGAAGGTGAAGTCATAGCGGCCGTCGGGTTCCGGCTCCGGCTCGGCGGGGGCGGGGGCTTCCTGCTTTTCCGCCGCGGGCACCACCAGCTCCACCTCCACGTCGAAGCCCAGCACCGAAGCCAGGGCCTCCCTCAGAAGGGGAGTGTAGCGGTCCCGCACGATGGTGCAGATGAAGTCGTTGCGCACCGCCAGCGTCACCTTGCCGCCGGCCTCGAAGCGCACCGCCTCCAGCCCGTCGATGTACAGGTTGTAGGTGGCGTCCACCAGGCGCTCTTTGCAGTATTCTTTTGCCGCGGCTAAAACGTCGTTGAAAGAATCCATAGGTTTTTTTTCGCTCCAATATTTGCAGATTTGGTATCCGACTAATTATATCATAGAAGGTTATAATTTACAATTCTAAAATACTATTATATATATTATTTCTATAATAGGGGAGTATGGCCCGGCGGCGGCGCGGCCATGCGGAAAAGGGCCTTTGTAAGGCAAAAAACCTTTTCAGAAAGTGTTGACAAACCAAAGGCTTTTCCGCTATACTTTTATGTTGCAGGGTCATCCCCAAAATTCGGGGAGCGGACATAACTGAAATAAACCGCCCCCCAAAGCGCGGGGAGCTCATAGGAGGAAAAACGAGATGAAAAGAACTTTTCAGCCCAAGAAGCGTCAGCGCAGCGGCGTGCACGGCTTTCTGAAGAGAATGGCTTCCAAGAGCGGCCGCAAGGTCATCGCTGCCCGCCGTGCCAAGGGCCGGGCCAAGCTGAGCGCCTGAATAGCGCCTTCCTGAAAGGCAACACGCGAAGGTCACTTGTTACAGGTGGCCTTCTTTTTCCATATCGAGGAGACCATGAGATACCGCCCCATCACCAAAAACAAGGAGTTCTGCCGGGCCTATGCCCGGGGCAAGGCCTTCGTGCACCCCAAGCTGGTGCTCTATGTGAACAAGAACCGCCTGGGCCGCACCCGGGTGGGCCTCACCGCCACCAAAAAGATCGGCGGCGCGGTGCAGCGCAACCGGGCGCGCCGGGTGATGCGGGCCGCCCTTTACCAGACGCTGCCCTACGACGTGGGCGGCTATGACCTTGTGTTCGTGGCCCGGGGCCAGACGGTGCGCTGCAAAAGCGGCGAGGTGGCCGCGGCGGCGGCCCAGCTTTTGAAAAAGGCGGGCCTTGTGCAATGATCGCCCGGCTGCTCATCGCGCCCATCCGCTGGTATAAAAAGTATCTCTCGCCTCACCTTGGCAACAACTGCCGCTTCAGACCCACCTGCAGCGAGTACGCCATGGAGGCCCTGGCCGTCCACGGGGCGGTGAAGGGCCTGATTTTGAGCGTCTGGCGCATATTGCGCTGCAACCCCTTTTGCCGCGGCGGCTACGACCCGGTGCCCGAAAAGGGCCGCTGGGTGAACGAAAAGCGGAACCTCTTCCGCTGAGACCTTTAACCTGCTTCTTGTGACTTGGACGGTTTGCGCCCGCCCCAAGTCCTTCGAACCAAAAAATAAACAGCCCCGGCGCGCAAACGGGGCGGAATGGAAAGACTATGGGATTTTTAGGTTTTCTTGGCACCCCTCTCGGCTACGTGCTGCAGTGGATGTATGACCTCTTCGGCAGCTACGGCTGGGCGCTGATCGTCTTCACCATCGTGGTGCGCCTGTGCAGCTTCCCGCTGCAGATCGGCCAGCAGAAGAACACCGCCCGCATGGCGGCCTACAAGCCGATGATCGACGAGATCCAGAAGAAGTACGCCAAAGACCGGGAGAAGCAGAACGAAGAACTCATGCGCCTGCAGCAGGAGTACGGCTACAACCCCACCGCCGGCTGCCTGCCCATGTTCGTGAACTTCTTTGTGATGTTCGGCGTGATCGAGGCGGTCTATTACCCCCTGCAGCACATCCTGCACATCAGCAAGGACGTGCTGGTGCAGATCGCCGACATCCTGGGTCAGGCCTACAACTACACCACCAACACCGCCATCATCCAGATGGTGCACAACAACACCCTGCCCGCCGAGGCTTCCGCCCTGCTCACCTCTGAGCAGCTGGCCAACATCAAGGACTTCAACGTCATGTTCCTGGGCATGGACCTGACCGTCAAGCCGGAACTGGCTTTCAACATCCTGTTGCTGTTCCCCATCCTCAGCGTGGTCACCATGGCCCTGAGCAACATCATCATCATGAAGTCCAGCGGCCAGGAGATGCAGGGCAGCATGAAGTGGATGCCCTGGATGATGAGCCTGATGTTCGTCTGGATCGCCTTCACCGTGCCCGTGGCCTTCTCTCTGTACTACACCGTGTCCAACGTGCTGATGCTCATCACCAGCATGATCACCCGCAAGATGTACGACCCCGAGAAGATGAAGGCGCAGGTGGCTGCCGAGATCGAAGAGAAGAAGAAGGCCAAAAAGGCCAAGAAGCAGGTCAAGGTCGTGGACGAAAAGACCGGCGAGGAGAAGCTGAAGGAAGTCACCGAAGCCGAGATGAACCGCCTGCGCATCGAGCGGGCCCGCGCCATCGACGCCGAGCTGTATAAGGACGAGCGCACCACGCCCCTGAATGCAAAGACCGGGGAGGAAGAATTATGCGAGAAGTGATCGTTACCGGAAAAACGGTGGAGGAAGCCACCGAGAAGGCCTGCCTTGAGCTGGGCCTGCCCCGGGAGGAAGTGAGCATCGAAATTCTGGAGATGCCCACCCGCAAGCTGTTCAAATCCACCCCCGCCAAGGTGAAGGCCACCGCCGACGAGGCCGAGGCCCCCGCCGCGGAGGAGAAGCCCGCGCCCCAGCCTGTGAAGGCCGAGGCAAAGAAGGAGGCCCCCAAGGCCCCCGAGAAAAAGCCCGAGGCCCCCAAGGCGGAGCCCGCCCCCGTGAAGGAGGAGGCCCCCGCTGAGGAGGCGGCGCAGGACGCGCCCATCACCGAGGCCCAGCAGGCGAAGCTGGACGCGGCGGTGGCGTACCTGAAAACGGTGTTCGCCGCCATGGGCGCCGGCGAAGTGACCGTGACCACCTCGAAGCAGGGCGAGGCCTGCATCATCCGGGTGGAGGGCGACGACGTGGGCATGCTCATCGGCCATCGCGGCGAGACGATGGAGAGCCTGTCCTACCTGGCCAGTCTGGTGGCCAACCGGCTGCCCGGCGAGTACATCAAGCTGGGCCTGGACGTGGCCGGCTACCGCGGCAAGCGGGAGAAGGACCTGGAGGCCCTTGCCCGCCGCATGGGCGCGAAGGTGGCCCGCACCGGCCGCAGCTGGGCGATGGACCCCATGAACCCCTACGAGCGGCGCATCATCCACTCCACCATCAGCGGCATGGAGGGCGTGCGCAGCGAGTCCAAGGGCGAGGGCGCCGACCGCCGCGTGGTCATCTACCCCACCGACCCGCAGGCCGCCACCGCCTTTGAGCGGGAGCGCCGGGGCGAGCGCGGCGGCAGAGGCGGCCGTGGCGGCCGCGGCGGCAAAGGCCGGGGCGACCGGCCCCGCAAGGGCGGCGAGCGCCGCTCCAGCGTGCCTGCCTGCGAGTTTGCCGACGCGCCCCGCGCCGAGGGCGCGGAGCCCATGGCTCCCAAGCGCACCCAGCTCATCGACGACGCCGAGGGCTTCGCTCTCTACGGCAAGATCGAGCTGTAAAAAAGCAAGAAACAGCCGTCCGGCCTTCAAAGGCCGGGCGGTTTTTGTTTTCACAAACTTCATCGTTTGCCGCGCCCGCCGCCCTTGCGGACTTTACCATCGGTGTGGTATCATGGAAAAAAGCTGGAACGAGACCCGCCCGCACAGGGCAAGGGAGGCGAGCAACATCAATCAGAACCGAAACCCCCAGCGCGCCCGCGAATTTCTGGAGATCTGTTTCGACGTGTTCTGCCAGCACGGGCTGGAAAACACCAGCCTGAAGATGCTGTCCGAGGCATGCGGCGTGTCCAACGCGGCGCTGGTCTACTATTTCGGCACCAAGGACTCCATCGTCATCGAAGCCACCGCCCACTGCATGGCCAAGGTGGAGGACGACTTCATGGCTCACGCCCCCAAAAGCGTGCCGGACATCGAGCGCTTTCTGCGGGAGATGCCCTACCTCACCGCCCGGATGCACGGCGCGAAATACCGCTTCATGTATCAGGTCTACGCCAGCCCCAAATTCCGGGAGCACGGCATCGAGTTCTTCAAGGGCGTGAACCGGCGCTACCGCAAATACGCCGAGATGCTCTCCGGCAAGCTGGGCATGCCGGTGGATTACATCCAGGGCATGACCTATACCCTCGTGCGCGCCTGCGTCCACTACGCCCTCTTCGAGGACGAGGAGTATCTGAACCTGCAGCTGAACGCCATCCGCGTCTCCCTGCGCGCCTATCTGGGGGCCCAGGGCGGGATGAAAACCGAATGAACCACAGTACCGCTTCGGGCAATGCCCCGGGGCGGTTTTTGTTTTGGGGCGGGGGAGGGGAGCCACCGCGGTGCGCAGCCGGGGAGGGGCCCTGTCCTCCCGCGCCCAGCCGAGGCGAAGCCCGGTTTTCCCCACGTGGCGTTTCGGACACGCTGCCCTCCAACCGTGCAGCGTGTTCGCTCCGAGGCGCACTACGCGGCGGCAGTGCCGCGGCTGGCTCGGCCTGCATCGTGCAACGGGCCGGGTAGAACAGGGGAGCGCGCCGCCCTGTCGCGCTGGGCTGAGGCGGAGCCCGGTTTTCCCCACGTAGTGCGCATCAGAACGGACATTTTCCTTCGTCGTGGAAA
>ERZ506950.467-NODE-467-length-26906-cov-4.991807_pt1 | contig 26906 bp, 40 predicted proteins | sample MGYA00512897_ERZ506950 | MGnify/ENA metagenome assembly ERZ506950
TTCCGATCTAGGATGGCTCTTCAGCTGAAGAACTCTTTCAGATGGATAGAAGACTGCTGCCACACTGATAGTAAAGAGGAACAGGAACATGCTGTTCATATAAGGTAAGGTATAGCAAACCATCGAGAGCAGCAAGGTGGCGAACCAAAGTCTTTTCCTCTCATGCAATAAATGGAACGTGCTTTCTGCGATTTTCTTGTTGAGCAGTACCAGAGGCAGGAGTGTTGACACTACGACTGAGAGATTGGGGGCCGTGACATGGCAACACCAGTTGATGAAGATAAGTATCAGCACAACCAGGTAAGCATAGAGATTTCTTGCACTCTGAAACATGGCCATCTTCCACATAAACCGCTTCATGAATCCATATTCCTTCCTGTAAAGACAGAAAAACGCTGTCAGCAGGAGAAAGGGAAAAGCGAACCGGATAAGGGTTAATATCTGTATCATAATTTTCTTTTTTTTACTTGTTATTACCTTTGTCGAGTGATTCAAGTCGCTCGGCAATTCTGTTATTTAACTGGATGTTGTAACTGGGCGACATCTGGTCTATGGTAGGGTCTTTCGCCAGTTCTTCATCAGCTTCTATAAGAAGACGGAGATAGAGATCCACATTTGAATTGTGGTCTGACTTCTCTGTGGACATGGCTGCAGTCGATTTGCCATGAGGCTCTATCTGGAGCATCGTATCAGGGTCGATGTCATCTGGCAGTTGGTAAGCCGTCTGTATGCTTCGCATCACGAAGATGCAGAAGACTATCATCAGTCCGACAATCGCCTTGGCCATGATGTTTAAATCAAAGAGCATCAGAACAAGCACCATTACCAGGATGGCTATTATATAGAATGTATATACTTTTCGTCTAGTACTCATAATCGCTTAATTCAAGTTTGATGATTCCGAAGGATGCTTTCTCTATAATGTATTCGACATCACGCCGGGTGAGAGTGCCCTTCTCTACTCTACCCTTGGCGCTCGGATCTTTTCTACAAAGAGCTGCCAGTCCCTGGTTCAAGTCGTATTCATTGATTTTCCAGGTTCGCTTCTTTCTGAAAGAGTAATGATCTCTGTAACTCTGGAGCGAAAGTCCCTTGTAAAACAGGGGCTTCAACACCCCATCCTGCAGGATTCTCATCTCTACCAGCAGTTCCGTATCTTTAACTATTATCCATGTTCTGTATCTTTGTATGATGTCTGCAATCAGGTAATACGTCTGTTTGTTCATCTAGAGACCGCAGTTGAAATCATTCATGATCTGTACGTGTTCTCGCTTAGCCCGGAACGTGCCGCGACGCTCGTGCAGCCGGAGGTCTTCAAAAAGATCTGCCGACATGAGTTCGATGGAGTTGTAAATCGTCACATTCAACTCGTGGATGAGTCCATCGGCGGAAGTCTTGCAGTTGATCTTGAACATCCTTTCGGTGACCGGATAGCAGTAGGCGCAGCATTCATGTCCGAACACAGTATGGACTGATGGCTCCAGATGGTAGAGAATGGCAAGGTCGGCATTCATTTCGAACATATCAATCACCTTGTCTATAGGTTGTGGGATATGCACTTCGTATGGAAGAATGGCATAATCTTCGTATGCCTTTATCTCGCCAATCCAATAATTGTCAATCAGCTCTGGCAACAGCATGGGGCCGGATGCCTTGAATTTGTAGATAGCTTCCTGTAACATGATAATGAAAGATTAGAGGGTTGATATGTAAAGACGCATCAGCTGGGCTGGAATCTTGTTGGACACTTCCTTGTTGACAAGGTGCTTGCCTTCAAGTCTCGTGATGATGGCAGGATAATCCTTGGCGATGTCCGTCATCAGCTGAGCCTGCTCCGGGGTGAGCATGGCGATGGCCAGCGCATCCATCGAGAGATAGGGCTGCAATATCATCCAGAGATAGGCATTGGCTTGGATAGCATCTCTGATTTTTCCTCGCATCAAAGCGTCACGACAAACCTGGGCGTTGAGAATCAGACGGCGATCTGTTCGCATCGACATGAGGACGAGTGTCTCAGAAGCTGGCAACTTATTCCTGGAAGCGGATTTGTAGATGGCAGAGCAGATGTCTGCCGTATGGTTGGTGATTTCCGTCATTCCGATGGATGAGCATTCGTCGATATGGGCGAGGAACGTGCGGAAATGGCGGTCTTCTTCATGCAGGAACGCCATGAGTTCCTTTCTTGACTTGATGCCATGCGACTTAGTGCTCAGCAGGAACTTGGAATAGTTGGCCAAGGCTCTGTGAACTTCCAGGTCATAGGCAGACGATTTGTCCAAGGTGGCGAAGAACTTTAAGGCATTTTCCTTCAGAGAGCCGAGTTCCTTGTTGTCCTTATAGAAAGAGGTGTGGAGCTTCACATAAGCCACATCGCTCAAAGTACAGTTGCCAGTCATCCCCAGCAGTTCTGTGCGGATGGAGTCTGAAATCAGATCATACTTCATGGAAAGCCCACTGTGCGCATTGAACGAAGGATCCTTCCTGATATAGTTCAAGACGGTGTCTCCATACTCGTGCCACTGGTTGATGAAACCTGCAAGCTGCTCTGAATCAGAGTCTGAATGTCCTTTTATCGTCTGAAAGAAAGCCTGGTACTGTTTCAAGGCATCTTCAGAAGACTTGAAATCATATTGACGACTTCCACTGCAGGAGGTGATCACGAGTAAGGCACATAAAAAAGCAAGTGAAAGAATAAACTCTGCTGAGTTGTTTTTCTTTCACTTGCTTTACTTTCTTTCATTTGGTTTTTGAGACCTGTTGCTGAAGAGTTACCGAGGCAACCGACAAAACTTTCAACTGTACTGTATTCCTATTATCCATTGGCATGTAATTGAAAATTTTGCGTGCAAAGATACAGATAAAATTCCACATTAACGACACTACAATCAGACTTTATGTTATTTTATGTTTCATACTCTTTGCAGTATGATTATTGAAGATGCGCTCCTAATTTATAAATTAGGTTAAATCAAGTCTGCTGAACCAACAAAACCAGGCAGTATGAATCCATTTCTGAATATAATTCGTATCTTTGCAGAAGAATCGTGCCTAATGCAAGGGCTATCCTGCAATGAAAAGGCACATAACTATCAAGTTATCAGTCAATAAAACATTTTGATATGGCAAAAGTAGGCTACATCATGGCTAAATCCCAGTATGACAAACTGGAAGAAGACCGCAAATGGATGAACGAGTTCGGTTGTGTAAGAATCATCGAGGAAAGTGATGATAACGAACGCCACAGACCGCTGTGGAAACAGCTGATGGCAGCATTGCAAAGAGGCGATGAACTGGTGATTCCGAAATTTTCCAACGCCTTGCGTGGCAGTCGTGAACTGGCAATATTCCTGGAATTCTGCCGGGTCAAGGTCATTCGCATCATCAGCATCCACGACCGGATTGACTCCAGCAACATCCTGTTTCTGGAAACCAAGCCATCTGACGTATTGGTAATGATGGGTTCCCTGCCCGACGAAGTCCTTGCTCTCAGGAAATCAGCAGAGCATGTAATCAAGCTGCAGGAGAAGATGATTGTGTCTCTGCCTCCTGTTTCTGCCAGCAAGATGCAGAAGCTCGACAGAGAGAAGACTGTAGTGAACCTCTATGTTGCCGGACATCCGATAGATGAAATCTGGAGAGCCAGCGGATTCAGAAGCAGAAGTTCCGTATTCCGCATTCTCAACAAGCACGGAATCAAGCTGAATAGAGGCAACCACTCCGGACCAATCAAGAAAAGAGACACAAAGTAAACAAGACATTGAAGATTAGAGCATGAAGAAGATATTATTCCTACACGGATTCTTCGCCACGGGAAGTTGTCCGATGGCGATAGCCTTGAAAGAGGCGTTTGAGGGGACGGCGGTGGTGCTGACTCCCGACCTCCCATTGCACCCCAAGGAGGCACTGAAGGAGATTCGCTCCATCATCGACCGGGAACAGCCCGACTTGCTTCTGGGCAACAGCTGCGGCTCTTTCCTCGCCCAGATGCTGGCTCCGGTGGTGGGCATTCCTGCCCTACTCGGCAATCCGTATTTCATGATGACGGAGTTTCTGAAGGAGCGGATCGGCGAGCATGAATACAAGGCGCCGAGAAGGGACGGAAATCAGCAACTGGTGATTGACGAGGTGCTGATTGAAGAGTTTGCGGAGCTTGAAGCCGTGCAGTTTGACCATTGCAACCCATATTACAAGAATCGTGTGGGGGGACTTTTTGGTGAGCAGGACACCCTGGCTCACTTCTCCCCTCTCTTCCTGCAGCATTACAACCAAGCCTTCCATTTCCCAGGCGGTCATACACCTACAGAGCAGGAGGTGAAGACCTGGTATGCTCCTCTTGCCCAGAAAATGCTGATGGAATTTTCTGCAAAGGAAGAAAGATATTTCCAGCACTTCAAGGGCGGCAAATACAAATTCATCCATTCTGCCTTCGACTCCGAGACTCAGGAGTGCATGGTGGTTTATCAGGCTCTCTATGGAGACCAAGCCTATTGGGTAAGACCGGAAGATATGTTCTTCGGGAAAGTAACAAGGGACGGCAGAACTTTCAATCGTTTCACGGAAATAGATAAATAATTATGGAGACATTTAATAATGTAATAAACAGTGGCCAGCTTGTTCTGGTCGATTTCTTTGCTACATGGTGCCAACCTTGCAAGGCGATGCACCCCATTCTGGAGCAGGTGAAGAGTGTGTTGGGCGACCGCATCCGAATCATCAAGGTGGATGTAGATAAGTACGGCGTAACAGCAAGCCAATACCGCATCCAATCCGTGCCTACCCTGATGCTTTTCCGAAACGGAGAAGTATTGTGGCGCACAAGCGGTGTGGTAGATAAAGCCGAACTGCTGGCTACGCTTGATCCTTTCTTGATATAACAGATGAAAAGAATAAAGGAGTAAAATAGGAAAATGAGCATGAATACATTACATAGTTGCCTCGCCTACTATCTCCTGGGCATCAATGCAGTTACATTCATCGTGTACGGCATTGACAAATACAAGGCGAAGAAAGTCAAGTGGCGTATTCCTGAAGCCACGCTTTTGTTACTGGCTGTACTTGGAGGAAGCATCGGGGCATGGATGGGGATGAAAGTCTGGCACCATAAGACGATGCACAAGAAATTCAAATACGGCATTCCTGCCATTCTGCTGATACAGATTGCGCTGATGGCGTATTTACACATGAAATAATAACAATATAAAGTACGAATTATATGAAAAGTTTTGCACCAAAGCCGTGGTTTGCACCACAGCCTGTGCTGATTATCGGCACATATAATAAGGATGGAGTTGCCAACGCAATGAACGCTGCCTGGGCAGGACAGTGGGACATGAAGGAGATTATGATCTCGATGGGAAATCACGTCACCACAGACAACCTGAAGCTTGGCGGCGAGTTTACCGTTGCCTTCGCTACCAAGAAAACCATGGTGGCTTCTGATTTCGTGGGCATTGTTTCTGCCAAGAACGACCCGAAGAAGATGGAAAAGACGGGATGGACATCGAGAAGGCGACTATGGTCAACGCTCCTGTGTTCACCGATTTCCCAATGACCCTGGAGTGCCGCATCAAGGAGAAGTATGACGAAAGCGAAACCGGCTATTATCTCGTTGCCGAAATCGTCAATATTCTTGTAGATGAGAAGTATCTGGCAGAAGACGGAAATCCAGACATGGAAAAGATGGAGCTGATTGTCTTCGACCCTATTCATCACGGCTATATCCAACTGGGCGAGAAAGTCGGAAACGCTTTCTCCGACGGCAAGGCTTTGAAATAATCAACGTAATTTTAACGATTCAGAAACAATGAATCCAATAGCAATACGCCTGCTTTCGCAGCAGCTCATCTGCCCTCAATTTGATACACCCCAAAAGGTGGTGTCTCATTTTGGAGCCATGCAAGCCCAGGATTACCGGATGGTAAGATGGGCTGTGATGATGCGTACTCGCAAACCTTCTTCCTTCGCATTCAAGAATGCATACGATGAGGGTGAGATAGTCCGTCTTCACCTGCTGCGTGGCACTTGGCAACTGGTTTCAAATGAAGACTATTGGTGGATGCTGGACCTGATTTCACCTAAGGCAACATCGCCTATCCTACCACATTCGCTTTAACGAATTGAACGGTACTTTCTGCAGCGGCAATCTTCTTCCTACAAAGGCAACATACAGTCTCACGGAAAAGAAGGTTCCAAGAACAGCCAGGCTGGAACGTGATGAAATGCTGATGCTTCTGGCAAGAAAATATTTTCAGAGCCATTCGCCAGCCACATTCGAAGATTATGTCTGGTGGTCAGGACTGAGCACTTCTGATTGCCAACGAGGCATTGAGTTGCTTGGTTCAGAACTGAGGGTTGAAAAATGGAAAGACTATCAGTTCTACCTGCATGAATCATGCCGAACACGTGGATTCAGAAGAGGAAAGACTCATCTGATAGCTCCCTTTGATGAATATCTGATTGGTTATAAAAGCCGGGAATTAGTAATCCATCCACATCAAATGCCGTCTGCATACACTAATAATGGCATTTTCTTTCCTGTTATCGCCCATGATGGCAGAATTTGCGGCAACTGGAATCCTTGGGAGAAAAATCTCAACATCAGTTACTTTGATTCGACAGAAAAAGATTTGTCATTTGAGAAGCAATGGAAAATATTTAATGGAACGATAAAGAAGAAATAAATGACTATTGATACAACAAACCTCTGCTCGCATCTTCAAAAGAAGTTGTTTGAACCTGAGGGAGTATATTATCCTATCTGGCAAGCCATGCAGAACGATGAGGAGTTGACTGCCGCGGTTCGCTCACGACAGATTCATATCTATCGTAACGGCAAGAAGATTCTCATTCTCGCTGGCAAGGCTCAGCCGAAGATTATCAGAGAGGACAAACTGAACGAATTGATTAAGAAAATAATATAAATGATTAAGAAAGAAGAAGTTATATCTTTTGTATGGCAGCATATTCTGCTGCTCGTTTCGCTCTATGTAATGACTTTCGGAGTCGCAGCATGTGTGCGAAGTCAGTTAGGTTCAAGCGTTATTTCCACCATCCCTTACGTGATGGCTTCGGCAGGTAAGATGCTTGATTACATCCCAGGATGGACTATCGGCGGCTACACCATCATGATGAATGCGATCTTCGTGGTGTTGCAGATTCTGATTCTGAGAAGAAACTTCGAGTGGGTGCAACTCTTCCAGCTCGCTATCGGCTTTATCTTCGGAATGTTCATAGACCTCAATATGGTGCTTACACAGTGGATGGTTTCAGAAAATATCCTGGTCAATGCCCTTGTGCAGATTGCCGGTTGCACCATTCTCGGTTTCGGAATTGCCATGGAGGTGAAGTGCGGCTCAGTAACCATGCCTGGCGAGGGCATTTCCATCGCCATTCACAAGGTTACCGGCTGGCCTTTCCCTAAAGCCAAGATTCGGGTGGACATCACGCTCGTGGTCTTGGCCGTCTTGTTCTGTTTCCTGCTTCTCGGTTCATGGAAATGGGAGATCGTGGGCATCGGAACGCTCTTCGCCATGGTCTATGTAGGTGTTACAGTTCGCCTATCCAACAAACATCTTGCATGGTTCGACCGCCTGCTCCACTATCGTCCAGGTTGCCGAAGATATGTTTACGGACTGGCACGATACATAAGAAGACAGATGTAACGTCAAGATTATTTAAGTTCAACGGATAAAAATAGATGAACATGAATTTTCCAGAAATATATTCAGCAACAGGCATGATGGAATTGATTCAGAAGATCGGCTTCCTCCCTCTCCTTGATAGCGGCATTGAAGGCTTCTCTGCCGAAGACATCGTGGCAGAGGATTGCCGATATGTAACTTTCCCTGAAGGCGGCTGGGACTGGCCGCTTTGGAAATGGAAGGGCGAGATTGTGCAGGAAATGCCATGTATGTACGGAAAGTTCTTCAACAAGAAAGCAGGATTCATCAGTCAGGAATGGTGGCCGGACTTCTGCAACTACAGAAGAAGCAAATACCCCCGTCCGGATGAAGAATCGATAGAAGGAGCCATTCTCAGCACGCTTCAATCTACAGGCAGTCTCATCACAAGAGAACTTCGGGCAGCCTGCGGTTTCACGGGAAAGGGAATGAGAAGCAAGTTTGACGGTTATCTCACCCGACTGGAAATGGCAACTTATATCGTAACCGAGGATTTCATCTACCCTCGTGACAAGCATAATCATGAATATGGCTGGGGATGGTCGCTGCTCAATACTCCCGAAGGTTTCTATGGCAGGGAGGTTTGCCAATGCAATCGCACTCCCAAGGAATCTTACCAGAGGATTTTCGAGCATCTGAAAGAAATCCTGCCTGATGCTTCGGATAAACAGATTATTAAATTAATTGGATAAAAATGAGAAAGGAATCAAGAGCAATGGATAGTGAGTGGGCTTTGGAAATAATGCACAAGGCTCCGTATATAACGGTCAGTTTTATTGACGAAGAAGGCAAGCCTTATGGTTTACCCCTGTCACTCGCATCAGATGATGATGTGAATTGGTATTTTCATGGTGCCTTGGAAGGCAAGAAGTTGGAGGCAATCAAGGCTCATCCTGAGGTTTGCCTTTCGGCCGTAACCCGTTGTGCGCCTACGGTTGGTCCAAAAGACGGCAGTTTCACCCTGCAATTCAAATCAGCCATCACATTCGGCAAGGCTGAAATAGTGACCGAGGATGCTGAGAAGATTCATGGTCTCCAACTGATCTGTGAGCGTTTCCTTCCTCACCACATGGATGCTTTCGACCAGAGCATCGCCCGTTCCCTATCGCGCACGGCTGTAGTTCGCATCACACTTACTGAGCCACCAACCGGCAAGCGCAAGCAGTATGATAAGGAGGGCGTGGAAATGAAATATGGCAGAATGGAATAACGAACATTAAAACATATAGATTAGAAGAAGATAAAATTAAGCAATGGCGTGGAAATGCCGCAACTGGGTTATGGTGTTTATCAGGTGGAACCTGATCCAACCCTACCCTCACCCAGATTGGCGAGAAATACGGCAAGACTGCCGCACAAGTAGCCTTGCGCTGGCTGTTGCAGACTGACGTAATCATCATCCCGAAGACCGTTCATAAGGAACGAATGCAGGAGAATCTGAATCTCTTCGACTTTGAACTCGATGCTGAGGACATGCAGGCGATTACCAATCTCGACACCGCCCACAGCCTCTTTCTCGATCATCATAGCGGAGAAACAACCAAGCAGTTTATGGAGTGGAGAGCTGTGGTGAAACCTACAGAATAGAATAAACGTGTTCGCATAGAAAATTCATGGCATGGTATTTGCAATTAACAGACTACCACTAAGCCCTTTTGCCAAAAGTTATTATTAATCTAAATTAAAATTTATGGAAAAGACAGAATTTTTTGTGTGCAAATGTTTTGATGTCAGTCATCAGTTGGTTTTGGAGACTCTCGAACCCACGGAAGACGAGGAACGTGTGGTTTATGGATGTTTCCATCTTGTTCATCTTGAATTTTGGGATAAACTAAAAAGCGCTACTAAATATCTCTTTGGCAGAAAGCGTAAAGATGGCGATTTCGACGCATTGTTGTTACGTCCCGAGGATGCCGACAGACTGGAATGGTTTGCCAACTTTTTGGATGGAGGCACCTCGGTTACGGTTATGGCTGTAGATCCCTTTGCATTCACATTCTGCAGCAAAGAAAATGTATATGAGGTCTCTCTTGAAGCCTATCAATACACGCTCAAAGACGGAAGCATTCAGACCGAGTACGAGATGTCGGTATGTGTGTCCCTTAAGCCCGGCAACATCTTATACAGACTCTATCGCGCAGCCAAGTACTTATCCGGCTATTGCTCCTGCTACGGCGACTTCGACTCGTTTGAGTTTATGCCGACTGATGCTGTAAAGCTTCATCGTATAGTGAATGGATTGAGAGCATGTTAAGATGACAGAAGAACAGCCCCAGCTTCAATCCCAGAAAAGAACACAGCAACATCTAAACAAAAAAGCCGCTTCCATCCTCACAGACAGAAAGCGGCCCAACTTTTAATACTTTACAGAATTATGACTAAGAGTCACATTCTTGTCTGCAAAGGTACAATAAATTTCTTTCTTCTCACTACAAATTACACTAATTTCACGAATAATGCCTTCGTGTAATTCGCGTAATATGTAGTCTTTAAACTACAGAGAGCACAGAGAGCACGGATAGATTTAATAAAATCTGTGTTCTCTGCGTCCTCTGTAGTTTTATACATCGGATTTCTCTTTTTATCATCTAATTACACGAATGAAACAAACCCTAAATTCGTGTAATTCGCGTAATACGTAGTTTTTAACAACGAATTTCACGAATTGTTTGTTCCATCCGTTTCATCCGATGTTTTTTATACATCGGGGTTTGCGAAATTTAGTTCACTAACATAGGTCCCGTATCGCGGCCTGTGAACGAGATATTGATGTTTCGGGCGTAATCGCCGTTCTTTTCCGTCATTTCGTCCACATGCAGCGTCACTTTGAACGTCTTTCTACCATACTCGTCGCCTTTGTCGAGAGTCTTGATCTCCGCCCATGCGCCTTTGACAGGCTGGTTGTTGTTCCATGTGCTCAGTTCGTTCTTCTTGTATTCGGGCTGCCACTGCTCTTTCCATCCCCATACTGCAGCGCCTACTTCTGCAACCTCGTAACGACCGTCGTACATGTCGTCAGCAGGAGCATTGTAGACCACTATGTCTATAACGTAGTAGTCGGTCTTGTAATTGCCCACCTGCGCGTCGCTCCATAGGGCAAAAAAGCCCTTGCCGTAATTCTGACCGTAATTCAACTGATGCACTGGCTTCTCCTTGAGAAGTTTTGAAAAAGCCGACTCCACTGGCACATACTCCGGCTCTGCATCGTCGTCGCTGCTGCTGCAACTGCCCATACTCACACATGCTGCCATCATCATCGCCAACAGCATTGTCATTCTAAAGATTTTCTTCATACTTTGATATTTTAATACGTTAATACTTTCGTAGGTTTGTATTTTTAGTCACCGGATGAACCAGAAGAACCAGATATGTTTTTTCATATCATTATTTTTCTGCATACGAAGCCCCTTCATCCGGTTCATCCGTTTCATCCGGTGACAACTCCCGCTCCCCACCATGTCCGATGTCTCACGCGCCTTTTTCGTACCTTCGGCCATGTCGTTTTTAACATTTGGGCGAATAGGTATCGGATAGAACACGAATAGGTATCGAATAAAGCCCTTGTTACTCTCGGCACTCATAGGGAAACTCCCTATGTTTTAACATTCACAACCCTCTTTAACATAACGGAAATTATGGCAAGAGTTCAACCATCCTCGCTCATTACGAGCATCAGTGGCAGCACGTGTCATCACGACGGCACCTACTTCGCCACCAACAAGCAGACAGGAAAAGTTTACGCTGCAAAGCGTTGCTTTTCGAGTGACAAACCCATGACCGAGGCTCAGAAAGAGCAGCAGGTCAAGTTCGGCTCTAAGGCGAAGTTCGCCTCCGCATGGTGGAGCAAGAACAAGCCCTCTCAGGCGAACCCGAACGGCACCGAAGCCTATCAGCTTATTCAGCGTGCCTTCAAGGGGCAGCACAAGACGGGCAACATCTTCGCCTACATGCGCTCGCTTATCACTGCCGACAACAAGGTGATGATTGGCGACCTCGACATCACGGGGGGCGTGAAGCCCGGTGGCTCCACCACTGAGGGCGGCGGCGGTCAGAAGCCTGGTGGCGAGGTGGAGACTTAAAGGTCGCCAAGCGCAAGAAAGGCTTTAACATTCCCCACGGTAGGCACACTAGGCTTGCCGTGGGATTTTTCGCTTGCTATGTCCGTAGGACGGAAAGAAAAAAGCACTGCTATCCTCGCGGACGGCAGTGCTTAAAAACCAAAATAGTAACATAATCATTAAAGATTATGAAACATATCGTCTTGTCACTCTGCCTTAATGCTTGCGCTGATTTTTGCGCCACACGAGGGGCAGACTGTCTGTATCTTAAATTCTGATGGTGCCTTTTGAGTTTTATCACACTCCTGCCATTGGTCTTCTTTTGGGAACAACTCGGTTATCTTCACGCCCAATGCGCCGGCTATCTCATAGAGATTGCTCAATGACGGATTGCCGTTGATACGCGAACTCATTGTTGCTTTCGTAATTGTGCGTTGATTGTTGTCCTTGTCGGTGCGGACTATCTTGTTGGCGAGGTCGGTCAATGTAAGGCCCTTCTTCTGCATGATTTCTGCTATGCGGAGATTGTTTCTCTTTCGTTCCATAATAATGTTCTTTGATGTTTCTGTTCAGTAACAGTATAAAAAGTTTGATGCAAAGTTATATAATTATACGAATATTTTCAAACTTTTTTTGGAGAAAATAATCTTAATATGAATATTTTAATACTTTTATTTTGCGGTATCATATTATTTTAATACCTTTGCAGCGCAAACCGAATAAAAGTGGTGCGTATAAACTAAAATAGTAACAAACATTAAAGTAAAACGAAACTATGCAAGAAACAAAAGTAACCATTGAGTTGGGCAAGGAAGATTTGCAGCTTGCCACCACCGGAGTAATCAAACAGCTTACACTCAATCCTCCTACTGCCGAGGAATGTGACACCGCATACTATATGGGCGTGCAGGTGCTGTTTGATGTGTTGGAGTCTACGTTTAAGGATGACGAGTGCGGAAAGAATAAAAGATAAAAAAGACTTGCTTATGTTATATGACTTTAGTTTGATGAACATTGAGCAGACCAAGAAAATGCTTGCGGACACTTACGATAAGCATCGTGGCGTAGGACATGATATGCTTATGCGTGTGCGTATTACTCGACGTACATTATCAGTGCTCGCCCTTCATCCTGATTGGAACGAAGACGAGGTTTTCAAAAAGGTACAAGACTCTTTTCGCAAAGGTAAGGGTTCGGATGTTGTACGCAGAATAGACCGTGAACTGTACAATTACTTTAAGAAGCATTATCTTGATATAATCAAACTTGAAGATGTACCAGTCGGAAAAGAGTTTGAACATTATGCAAAGTGGGGCAATGTTAAACTGACGAAAGAACAGTATGTAGCAAAAGCTCGCGCAAAATGGGGCGATGCCTACGACTATTCAGAGAGTGTGTATCTTGCCGGACTGAAGCCTATCACCAATCCGCTGTATCAAGCACAATCATTATTTTACGGTGCAGGCTGGAAATCATATTTGTACAAGCAGTAAGTCTTTAATCGGTGGTTGTCCTTTGTGCGCACAAGAACGTCTTGCTGAGTATAGAGAAAACAAGCAGAAGGAGACTTTGAGAAAAAACAAGCAGAAGGAAAAAGAAAGGCAAGAATCTCGTTTGTCTCCCCATGATGTTTTTCTTAAAAAAGCTAAGACGAAATATCCTCTCTATGACTTTTCTCTTGCGGAATATAAAGGGAGAGATACTTATGTCACTATTATTTGTCCTGTTCATGGAGAATTTAAGATTAAGCCTCGCACGCTCCTTAGTGAAGCGAAAGGCCGACCCCCTCATGGTTGTTGGCAGTGTAACGGCATGGTACCACCCTATGAGCGAGAGAGCGGAATGGAATATTTTAAGCGTAGGATGCACGAGCTGTATGGCGATAAATACACGTTCGTATGGAGTGATTTCAAAAGAAAAGAGTCTCAAATCCGTTTCACTTGTAAACAGCATGGCGAGCAACACCATAGCGCAAATGTGTTGTTAGAAGGAAAAGACTGTGAGTATTGCAATGGCAAACTTTGGCCTCCTGATTGGATAAAAAACGCACGGGCTGTGCATGGAGATAAATACGAATACGACGAAAGCCGACCGCCCCGATTGGCTTCTGATTATATCAGATACAAATGTCCTGTGCATGGATGGCAGGAGACTCGTTATGATTGTCATGTACAGCAAGGCTGTGGCTGCGCATTGTGTGCAGGAGTTGTTAATAAGCTGTCTGCTGATGAAAGAAAACAAATGTGGATAGAGAAATGCAAGAAGCGTTATCCAGGCAAGTATTCGTATCGTGATGTGGCGTATGTCAACAATGATACGCCAGTGAAGATATATTGCAAGGAACATCATCTTACTTTTGAAACTACACCCGACACGCACGCAAGAGGAGCCGGGGGCTGTCCGCTTTGCACTAAATCGGTTGGCGAAGTGGAAATCTATAAATGGTTGCACGGACATGGCGTTGTGTTTGAAGCACAGTACAAGTTGCCCAACGAAAACATGTTTTGCAAACGTCAGTATCTCGTTGCCGACTTTTATCTGCCCGACCTTAATCTGATAATCGAAATGAATGGGCTGCAACATTATCAGTATGTAGAGCATTTCAACACTAAGGATTGGACTTTTGAGGATCAGCAGATACGCGATGACACTTTGCGAGCTTATTGTAAGGATCACAAGGTGAGTTTGCTTGAGATAAAGTATGACGAGATTGACCACATACCAAAAATCCTTGCTAAAACGATAAAGAAATACGGCAAGCGATAGCCATAGCATGAGGTAGGGCAGAACCTTCTACCCTACCCCATTCTTCTCCTCGGCATATCGCGGGATGTTGGTGACGAGGAAAGCGGTGGCGCAGTTTGGGCATACCAACACCTTGTGTGCGTCTTGCGGAGTCTGTGCAAACAGCGGACCTAAGCGTTCGCGCTCGGCATACTCCTTCAGTTTCTCAAAGCTCACCTTCGGCTCTTCAATGATAGAGCCGTCGGGAGCCAGGCGATAGAAGAAGTCGCGAGGGTAAACGTCTATTGCCCAGGCTATCTTGTAGATGGTGGAGATTGTAGGGTTGCCCGATGTCATTTGCGACACGGCAGCCTTTGTCACGCCAAGGCGTTCTGCCAACTGCTGAGTGGTGAATCCCTTGCGGTGAACGGTCTCCATAATATTCAGTTCAATAACGGGAGCGTATGGCTGCACCACCTTGTGCCCGTCTTTCTTTATCTCGATGTCTACCATATATATATTGTGTTTTGTGTTGTTTGTGATACACAATGTAATAAATTTATTTAGCACAGGATTATTTTTGTGATATGTACTTACCAACATCTATTCTTGTTTAAGCCACTATTACCCCATAAATCCAGAAGTATCCTTCCATACAATAAAAGTGGCACGATATTTGAATGCAAAAACAAAGTGCTATCCTTTTTGGGTAAGCCTAATCCTTTACCTCAATCAACAAACTCTCCTGATTCTTTTCAATCAAGAAAACGGAGCAAAATATTAAGAATGAAACAAAAGAAATACGTTTTCTTCAGGTATTCTTTCAACGAAAACCCTGATTCTACACCAGACAAAAGAGTGGATAACGACAAGATTCAAAGTCTCTTTGGCGACATTTTTGTCGCTGGAGAGAAATTGAAGATTTATATGAAGAAAGGTAACGGCGAGGTGACTTTGCGAAATGACGTCATTACCAAATGCGACGACATCATAGTGTATCGACTCAACGACGACAAGGACGTAAAGATAACCTTGCCTACGGGTACCGCTACCAACAATATTGACGACTACGCGGACAAGACGGAGCCTTCGTTCCCGTTTTGTCATCTGATTTTTCACAATCAGCCTGGTGTGCAGTATGTGGCTATAGAGAAAAACTATGCAGCCTTCAACGGCAACTTGAACCGAATAACAAAGATTCTTGCCACCAACTTCAACCGCATGCTCAAGCAATATGGTTATACCATTCAGTTTGAAGCCATATATATGCAAGCGTTGGCATGGGATGTTGTGAAAAGGCGTTGCCGCGAAAACGACGATTATGTAACCCAGATTAGTCTGAATGTCAAGCGTGACAAAGAGAAAGAGACTTTTGCCGACTTCTCGCGCAACGACAACATTAACGGTCTTATAAAAGAGGCTGAAGACAACGAGGTAAAGGAGTTCTACTACGGAAGCAAATTCGAGAAGGGAACTAACGAGCAGAGTATAAAGAACTCTATCGACACGATGTTTCATATCAACCAATTCATAACAAAGAAGGAATGTGAATTGAAGGTGAAACTGAGTAAGAGCGGAGTATTGTGCCTTAACGACGAGGTTGTGCCCATGTATTTCTTGCCACACATGGCTATAGAGCGTTTTCAGCTAAGAACCACGGTTTCTACAGACGAGAACGACTACGAACTTCTGAAATGGCTTAACGACTGCATTAGAGATGTAAAGAAAACAGAAGATGAAACAACGCCTCCAGCAAAACTCGCTTGACCTCATACACGACTCTCTAAAGGACGACGTCGTTCTGAGGATTGTGGACATCAGTTGTAAACAATTTGAGAGCCGTATGAATGTCATGCGGTTCTCAACAACCGAGATTTACATCGAATCCGTATCGCTCTTGGATGAAATCAGAAGACAATCTACCGACTTCGATTTCCCTAATGCCTACGACAATCTTTTATGCCGACTGCGCAACTACGATGAGAGTCAAGAGAATGTTGATGCAAGGCTGGCTGCATCCGTAATAATTGTTTTTACGGCTTACATTATCTTTATCTGCATCAGCGTGAATGACCATTATAAATATTGGGCTCTTGACTTGCTAAAGACTGTTCCTAAAGAGGCTGACCATAAGAATATGCTAAAACTTATTGCGTCACGACTCTCTTCTAGGCTGCAAGACGAACTAAGAGACTGTATGTGTAGTTATATCAAGCAGCCTGACAAATTGTTCTCCAAACAGGTTGATGACATCATACGCTATAATGGCATGGAGCAGGAACTTACAAACGCTCTTAAGCCGCATTTCTATAGCGACAACCAACTTGCCAACGTTATTGCTTACATCAAAGAGATAAAGGAGGCTAATGGCAATCCTGCTGTTACGAGAATTACGGTTCAGTATATCAAGGACAAGAAAATATCCAACTTCGACAATTCGCATAAGCGCCCTCTTTGGCTAATTCTTCATGATCATGGTTTATACAACGCCAAAGTTGAGAATTGGAATAAAGCCGTAAATGTGTAGTCTGTATGGAAATTTTCCGTTTGATTCCTCGTCATTAACTGTAAATTCCTCACAAATTCCTCAATAATTCGTCAGAATTCCTCGTCGGCAAGGAATTTCTGACGTTTTTTTATTTCATGTTGTCAATTATAGCTTTATTCAGGCTGTTTTTCCAGTGAAAAGAGGCTGTATTCCTTGATTATTTCCTTATCAATTCCTTTTGATTCTTTATCATTCCTTGGACGACGGAAAGATTCGGATAAACTCTCAAACCGCATTTTGATTCAATAACTTTGCAGCAGAAATTTCAATCATCGGAGTTTCTGCTGCTTTTTGTTTATATACAGATTACGGCAGGAAAAAACTGAGCACGGTTCCGACACGGGATGAAGTACGCCTTACTATATCATCGTGAGTGCGAGAAGGCAATTTAATACCGATATAAAAAATGAAAAAGGTATTGAACCCTAACTTTCAGGCAGGCTCAACAAACAACCACGAGCCTCGCCTCGTAGGAGACATCCTCACAGAGATGTTCTCAAGTAATTCACCTCTCGCTCGCGGCTACCGCCAGCACCAGTCGGTCTATCCCAACACCGAGCCTTGCGTCGACCTCAAGCTCCTCACACGCGAGCCTGGCCGCATTCCACTTGGCAACTATCTTGACGGAGCGATCACACGCGATGCCGAAGACCACTTCCTCTTCATCGAGAACGCCACCAACAAGAAGCGCAATGATGTGCAGCAGCGCAACCCGCATGTATACGAGGGTGTCTACATCAACATCAATCGCAAGCCCGACGGAACGCTCTACCCTACCTTCAACCGACCGCAGTTCAACGAACGGCTCTCATTCTTAGAGTTCTGCCGAAGGGCTGCCAAGGAACTCATGCAGGTTGCGAGTGGTTTCGCCACAGGCCTTGGAGAGGAGAAGTAAGCAAGGGGGCAGCTCAGCGTTCCAGTTCCAGTTGTTCCAATTGTTCCAAATACTATATCCACATGCGACACCCTTCTTTATATACTATCTAATTAATTGATTATTAAGTAGTTATATATAAGAAAATAAGAACACGCATACCAAAAACATTAATTGGAACAACTGGAACAATTGGAATGGGAACGCACCCTCTCCCCTCTAAAAGGCTCATTATCAACAGTTTTAATCTTAAACGACAAGAAGAAAATGAAGTACGATATCAGTAAAACCACCGCCCCGACGATGCCAAAGCTCGGTCGCGGACTCGAAAGCGTGGCACTTTTGCTCTCGCAAGTCTCAAAAGACATGCACCAGCCCATCGTCCCAATGCTTTTCCCTATCCTTGGCGCACACGTAAGTGGAGCAGAATTCATGTATCCCGACCTCAGCTGGAAGGAACCAAGCGGAATGTTGGCGAATCTCGTAGCCGAAAGTGGCGCTGGCAAGGGCCAACTCTCAAGCATAGTGGAAGCCGTCTGCCGCGACTTCCGCGCTCACGACGACGACGAACTCGCCAAGCTCGTGGAGTGGCAGAAGATGATGAAGACCAAGAGTGCCAACAAGGAGAAGCCAGCCCGACCCGACGTGGCGTTCTGGTTTCCGCCTGCCGACGTCACCAACGCAGCCTTCATACAGAACGCCATGGGATGCGAGAAGCTCGGACAGCGCACACAATACCTCAACATGCCCGAGGTGGAAATGGCAGACCGCGTCTGCGGCGGACACCGCCAGATATCCCAGATGATGCGCAACATCTACGACCGCCAGCGAGCAGGAGCGCTCAGAGCCACAGCCGACGGCGTGACGGGCAACCCCGTTCTGCGTGCCAACATCACCATCTCCTCAACGCCCTTCGCCGCACGCAAGTTCTACAAGAACGAGCTCTTCAACGGCACCTTCGGACGCATGGTCTTCTCCTACAAGCCACGCCAAGGTCGCGACGGACGCATACCCCGCCAAGGCAAATATGGCGACGACTTCTACAAGAAGCTCGACGAATACCTCGCCCGACTTGCCATCTGCAAGGGTCGCTTCATAATCAAGCCGCTCAACCGCCTTATCGACCAGCTCGCTGCAGACATGGCTTCGCTTGCCGACCTTGCCGACGACGACATTCTGTGGGACATATCCAAGCGTGCGCTCGTATCGGCATGGAAAGCCGGATGCCTGCTCTGGGCGCTCAACAAGCAGACATGGACAAAGCCGATGAGCAGCCTCGTGGAATGGCTCGTCTACCACGATATATGGTCGAAGATGCAGGTCTTCGCCGACATGCTCGGTCAGGACGAGGGCAGCGTCAGCGAGGCTGGCAGACGTGGTCCGAAGAATCTGCTCGACGACCTGCCCGACTCGTTCAACGAAGCCCAGCTTGAAGCCCTGCGCATCTCGCTCGGCAAGACTAAGGAGGGCACAAACAATCAACTGCGCAAGTGGGTGTTCCGCAAGTTCATAGTTCATTCTGCACAAACCGGACTCTACTCTAAAACTCAGGAATATCTTCATGGCGTAACATCCGATAATATCACCAAAAACAAGTAGTCATGCTCGATAAATCCACAATACAACAGCTCCGCCAACTGCCCATAGAGGCAGTGGCTGAGCGCCTCGGACTCCGCGTCACTCGTCACAAGAGCCTCTGTCCATTCCATGACGATCATCACGCCAGCTTGACATTCAACACTCGCACCAACACCTACCGATGCTTTGCTTGCGACGCACATGGTGGCACTATCGACCTCGTGATGAATCGTATGCACAAGGACTTTCCCGATGCTTGCCGATGGCTCGCCGACTCCACAAACATAATTGTAGAAGAATACAAACCCCTCACCCCCAAACTCAAAAATCAAAATTCCTTCGACCCCGCACGCTACGCACGCCATTTTGAGCATCCGTGGCTGAGCGATGAAGCGAAAAGGTTTCTCTTCGAGGAGCGAAGACTCGACCCACGCGTAGTAAGCTGGTGCCGCCTCACCTCGTGGACGGACCGCCAAGGAATACATTGGCTCCAAACGCCCTATTTCGACCAAAGCGGACTACTCATCGGCATTCAAAACCGCAACCTCGATTACAAAAAACAAACAACGGAAAATTACGCGCCCATAAAGTCACATTACTCCCCTCCTCGCTTCCGTTTCCCCTATGGCTCCCGATGCTCCATCTACAATCTTCCCGTCATCGCCATGCTGCGCCCCGAAGAACCGCTATACATCACAGAAGGTTGCTCCGACTGTTGGGCTATGCTCTCGTCAGGTCACAAAGCCGTGGCAATACCATCTGCCACACTCCTCTCCAAGGCTGATAAGGATTTGCTATGCAACTTGTCCGACCAGCTCGGCACAACCTTCCACATGTATCCCGACTGCGACGCGCCCGGCGAACGGCTCTTCATGCAGCTAAAGGCAGTCTTGCCCTCGTTGGAACATCATCAGCTACCACTCGGCTGCAAGGACTTCTCCGACTATTATATAATATCAATCAAAAACAAAACAACATGAACGATTTCAAAATCCAACCATACACCAAGAAAGAGCTCGCTCTCTTCTATTTCCCTACAGCCGACCCACACGTAGCTGTCAACCGCCTTATGTCGTGGGTGAACCGTTGCAAGCCCTTACACAAGGCTCTACTCGACCAAGGCTATCAGAAGACATCCAAATGGCTCTCGCCACGCGAAGTAAAACTAATAACAGATCATTTAGGTGAACCGTAGCGGCGGAGCCGCAATTAAAATTCAAAATTCGTACGGCAACGTACGCTACCGTATGATTGGCATCTACGAATGTAGTACCTTTGCAATGTAAACAAAAAGGCTTATGCCCCGAACACATCTCGAAGGCATCCCGAAACCTCATCATTAACTTTAATAATCAAAATACCATGAAAGACACAAAAAACAAAGAAACTCTCAAGACGGCACTCCAGTTCATCGTGAGCGTACTCACCGCACTCCTCGCCACCCTCGGCGTTCAGAGTTGCATCAGTATTTAACATTCAAAACTCAACACTATGGCAAGAATCACTCCTATTGATGTCATTAAGGGCATCAGCGGCAAGTATGGCAACAATTCAAACGACTACTTCGCCACAAACTCGTCAAGTAACAAAATCCACCTCGCCAAATTCTCCAACCCATACAAGGGACCTGCCACCGAAAAGCAGTTGGCACAGCGCGAGAGGTTTGCAACCAAGCAGGCAGCCTGTACCGCATGGCTCAACACCAACCGTCCAAGCGAGAAGAACGGACCGAAGGGCACCACCGACTATCAGCGCGTACAGAAGCTAAAGCGTGCCTTCGCCTTCTCCAACATCAACCAGGTAATCTACAAATACATGGACAATGAAGGCAACATCAAACTGCCAGAAAGTACCACCCCAACGACTAAACCGGGGAGTGGTGTTGGAGGTGGCGGTGGCGAGGTGGATGCTTAGTACCATCCCTGCAAGGTTGACAACACCATATTAATCTCTCTAATAACAACAGCGTTTCTTGCACTATTACCAAAAGGGTGATGCAAGGAACGCTATTTTATTACCATATTAAAATATACGGATAAGAATGACATGAAAAATATTCATTTCAACAAGTCTTGAGACCTGACAATTCCATCACAATTCTGCAAGCTATCTCTTCCATAAATATATTTACAGACGGACATTTATCAAAAAAGACATAACTATCATCTGAATACAAATTGTGTTCTGATTCATTTCTTAGATCTGTGAGACAGGATATATTTTTCCCATTTCTGCTAAGACCTGCACTTTGGATAATTCCTTTTATTTTGTCTAATCCATATACCTGAAAGTGGTTAATTGTACATTTCACTAAATCACCACCACCTTTATGACCTTCTCCAAGTATGTATTCAGCGTAAGAAGATGCCATAGCAAAAAGCATATTGAATCTTTGTGGTTCACTCACATAATATGAATCCACGAACTGCCTAACATACCTTGGCATATCATTAATATGAGAATGATTAAGATGTGCATATTGTATAAATTCCGCAATATTACCTCCTTTTATGCGCAAATTTATTGGAGATGTATTTTCTTCAAAAGTATGTTTCTGGCTATACAGCTTAACTTTCGTTTGGTTATTTACTTCATCATTACAAAACTCGCAGAGTATTTCTATCGGGCAGCAGCAATATAGAGATATCAAACTCATCACATAATTTTGAATGTTTTTAGGACAAAACAAATATGTTGAAATTTCATCATTATGGCAGAAAACTATCTCACTTTCTAATGCCTTGATTGTTTTCTGTTTTGATTCCTCAGTCAATCCATCTATCTGTTTAGGAGGCAGATTGATAACAATACAATCAGTTGTTGATTTATTCTTATGTATTAATTCCACCCTATTCAACCTCAATTCAAAAATATGACCTCTGCAACTAATTTTATCAATTGAAGAATTTTTCAAATCCACCTTAATGTTTTCTTTATCAAATTGCAGAGTAAATTTCTCAAGCAAATCTCCATTATTAAAACAATCGGTAATAAAACCAGTTATCTCTAACATGTGGTCTTTAGCTTGAAAAGCAAGAACTATATGATTATCTATGTATGAAAAATTAGCTTTACACTCAGCGATTTCATTTCCTAAGTCGATTTTTAACAATGCCATATTATATCTTTTAATTTCATTTATGAGTAGCTCTATATAGACAGAATCTATTTTTACTATTTATCAACTTCTACGTCAAATACAAGTTTTATATACCAAATCCAACAGCGTAGTGACTTGTAACTAACCTTAACTTCCATGTCACATACAAATATATTGTCATCGGATGAACCAGATGAACCCTTGTAACTACCCTTCATTTTCATATCACATACAAGGCAGGTGTGCTTTGAATTTTACAAACGATGCTTGTAACTACCCTTCATTTTCATATCACATACAAGGTATAAAAGGTATGTAATTGTGACACAGAGTAAAAGGCTAGGATATATTTACTTTAAAAGAGTTTCTGAAATCGTTCGAAAAGATTCTTACGAATGTTTTCTACATGATCTCATTCTGCTTTCTTTCAATACATCTTTGTTTTAGCAATGACACTAAATGTCAATTAGCGCTAATGTTGGCTTACAATACCATTATTTCTTATACTGAGAGGAGATAACGCTCCATTACACAAAACTCATTGTATGATGCTTTCATTTTTACGATGTCAAAGAACTCTTTTGATTTTGTGACTTTCTTCTTTTTAGTAGAAGTATCATTAACTATAGCATTCTTTATATTGAACGCAGCAAGTGTGTCGCGATTATGTTGAATACCATCAGAAGTAACAATTCTTCTTTCTGATATTTTATGTTCTGTAAAACTCTCATTAGTAAAGTCAAACTGTGTACATGCATACGATGAAGGTACATCATAGTATTTACCTTTAGGATAATAAAGCAATTTGTTTTTCAATATTACCAAGAACTCCGAAGGTGCCCTGTTCTTTATTGACTTACCATATCGCTTTTTAGACCTTATCCTTCCTGACTTTGTCATACTTGTAGCTTTTGCCCTTGCCTGCATAGACTTATATGAATTTGCTTCAACCTTGAAAGTATCACCATATTCAAGTAAAGTATTGGCAAGCTCATTATGCGCAATCTTTCGTTTGGCAGCTAATTTACGCTGAGCATCAGCCAACTGCTTTCTTGTTTCGTTGTAAACTTTTGAAAAACATGTTTGACGCTGACCTTTAATAGTTGTGCCATCCTCTTTATACATGTAAGGATTAGTAGCTCTGCGACTTCTATCAAGTTTCCTTTTTAATCGAGCTGTTTTTCTCTCATCCTCTTCTATATTAGGTGCAAGTTTTGCTATTTCTACCTTATTGTCACCAACTATGGCAATTTTGCTCGGACCAGGATCTATGCCTACTATTCCAGTTCCAATATTCCTTACCTTATTATAAGGAACTCCGTCAAAAGTAAACTGGACATAATACTTGTATTTGCCTCTTATCAATTTTCGTACTATTCCAATCCTACATATTCTTTGAGACAACGCAAATAATTCATAATCACTTTTCTTATTTACCACAAATGGTATTGTACATATTATCTTCTTTGCATATGTAGATTTTATACTTATTGTGAAAGTACTGAGGTCATAATCAAAACCACAAAACCTTTCTTTCTTATTTCTACTACAGAATATATTTACGACCTTGTCGGTTTTAACAAAATCTCCCTTTCCAAAGAGTTTCTTATCCCAAGCACTCCAAGCGCATTGTGAAAGGTATTGCAAAAACATAGAGTTTAATCCACATTGGTATAAAGCCCCCTTTGTGTCCGCTTTAAAGAATGCATCCAAGCCATATTGTGAGAATCCATTTTCCTTCATATAGTTTTTAAAGGCAACAACACCTTTGCCTTTCGCTTCCTTGTATGCCTTAGAATGCGAAAGGTAAATGTAACGACGAACAAGTTTTCTTTGTCTGTCATTATAGAAAGTTGTAAGCATCCTCATCATCTTGTCAATCCTATCCTCCTGCCATTTCTCGGTACGAAGTGGAAATGTAACGACAAATGCCTTTTGATTTTCTTTGTGTGCCAAATGCGTTCGTTATAAAACTTGTTGCAAATATAACGATTTTATTTCAAACAGTCAAATATCAATTTGTAAGCTTTTTACTCAAGATTAAAAGCACATCACAACCCAAACATAATAAAATGCGCATTAATTAGTAATAAAAAGCCACTAAATTATCTTTTATAAATACAAGAGGACAACATTGCACTATATTTAGCACAAGAAAAATCTAAAACCTTAAATACTATTAACTTTAAATTAACAATACAAAACACTTTTTCTTATATGGAGGCTCTATAGATAAAATCTACATCCCAATAATGCAATCTCTGTCTTTTTTGTAACAATGTAGTGAATTAATATGTATCTTTGCACCCATGATTCGCCTAACATAAACCAAGAACGTATGACTTCACTTCAAGAACGACTGTTCGCCATGCAGGATAAGCAGTATGCTGCTTTCCAGGCCAAACTGACACCGGGAGTGCCTATGGAGAGTTTCATAGGCATTCGTGTGCCTGTGCTTCGCAAGTTCGCAAAAGAATTTACAAAGGAGACAGAATGCAAGGAATTTCTTCAGCAGCTTCCTCATGAATACTACGATGAGAACATGCTTCACGGACTCCTTATCTCCGAAGTGAAAGACTACGAGGAATGCATCCTGCTGACAGACCGCTTCCTGCCATTCGTGGACAACTGGGCAGTTTGCGACATCATGTCTCCGAAGGTATTTGCCAAACACAAGGAGGAGCTATTGGCGAAGATCAAGACTTGGAGTAAATCGTCACACGTTTATACTTGTCGCTTTGGAATAGGAATGCTTATGTCTCATTATCTGGACAAAGACTTCAAGGCAAAGTATCTTGAAATTCCAGCCTCTGTAAGGAGCGAAGAGTATTACGTAAAGATGATGGTAGCCTGGTTCTTTGCCACCGCCCTTGCCAAGCAATGGGACCAGGCGATTCCCTACATCGAGCAACGCCGCCTTGCTTCCTGGACGCACAACAAGACTATCCAGAAGGGCATCGAGAGCTACAGAATCACGCCTGAGCAGAAGGAATATCTGCGGACATTTAAGATAAAATAATTATGACACAAGATACTTCTACATATATATATTTTTAATTTTTAGCTTATGAAAAGAATTTTTCGAAAATTGATGATAGCCATTTGCTGCATGGTTTCATGCAATATGGTGGCGAATGCGGGCAACGACAAGCCTATCGCCGTTAATGCACTCCCGGTAAAGGCTCAAACCTTACTCAGCAACCATTTCAACAATCAGAAGGTGATGCTTGCAACGATTGAATCAGGAGTTGTCAGCAGAAGCTATGATGTGGTTCTGCAGAATGGCACGAAGCTGGAGTTCGACAAAAAAGGAAATCTTACAGAGATAGACTGCAAGCTGGGAATCGTGCCAGCTCTGTTGATTCCGCAAGCCATCAAGAACTACTTGAAGGATAATTATGCAGGACAATCGGTGAAAAAGATTGAAATGAACAAGAATGAATACGAGGTGGAACTGACAAACGGATTGGATTTGACCTTCAACAAGCATTTCCAATTAATAGATATTGACTGATCTGCATTTTGTAAATAGATCTTCCTGCATAGGGTGAAAACAACAGATAAATTATATGATTGTTTTAAGTAAAAAGTTACGGAGAATATGAATCATTGGAAGGGCATCAAGCGCCGGATAGGGAAATTCTTTGAGAAGGTGCACGAATGTATACTTATCTTTACCGACTGGCTGGGGTAAGTGCACATAGTAAATAAAATGCAAAACATTGATATAATCTGATGGAAACAGAAAGAATTTTACTTCGCCATTGGCAAGAGTCGGATGCTGAGGCGCTCTTCAAGTACGCCTCAGACCCTGACGTAGGACCTCGTGCAGGATGGCCTGCACATAAGTCTGAAGAGGAAAGTCTGGAGATTATCCGGACATACTTCCATAATGACACGACATGGGCGATTGTGTTGAAAGAGACTGGCGAGGCTATCGGCTGCATCGGCTACTACACCCATGAAACCAGCAACATCCCTATCGGAGAAAACGACTGCGAGGTGGGCTATTGGATAGGAAAGCCTTATTGGAACAGAGGAATCTGCACAGAAGCCTTGAAGCTGATGCTCGACTACTGCATCCACGAGAAGCATTTCGAGAACATCTGGGCAGACCATTTCACCGGAAATCCTGCATCGGGAAGAGTCATGGAGAAATGCGGGTTCTCAGACACCGGAATGCTGAACAGATTCAGTCAGCTTGTGGGTGGCGACAAGGATATGGTTAAAGTGTTTAAGTACAGCTGTCTGCAATCATAATCAGGCTGTTTTTTCATTGGAAAGTACGTTTTTTTTATAAGTGATTGAGAATGAGATAAGTTTTTATCTCATAAAAAGAAGAGGT
>ERZ506950.472-NODE-472-length-26584-cov-3.912172_pt1 | contig 26584 bp, 23 predicted proteins | sample MGYA00512897_ERZ506950 | MGnify/ENA metagenome assembly ERZ506950
GGCGGCGATGTCATTATGACCCCTATTTCCGCCAAGAAGAAAATCGGCCTGGATGACCTTCTGGAAAACATCCTCCTTGTGGCTGAAATGCAGGAACTGAAAGCCAACCCGAACCGCGAAGCCTACGGCGTAGTTGTAGAAGCCCAGCTGGATAAGGGCCGCGGCCCTGTGATGAGCGTGCTGGTACAGAACGGCACCCTTCATGTAGGCGACGGCATCCTGGCAGGCAAGAGCTGGGGCCGTGTCCGTGCCATGACCAACGCCCAGGGGCAGAAGGTCACCGAGGCCGGCCCCTCCGACGCCGTCGAGATCCTGGGCCTGCAGTCCGTGCCCAACGCCGGTGACGAGTTCCGTGTGTTCGAGGACGAGCGCGAGGCTCGCGCCCTGGCCGATGAGCGTTCGCTCAAGGCCCGTATCGAGGAGCAGAGCCGCGTGAAGCACGTCACGCTCGAGAACCTTTTCGAGACCATCGCCGATGCCGAGGTCAAGGAGCTCAACTTGATCATCAAGGCCGACGTTCAGGGTTCCATCGAGGCCCTTCAGGACTCGCTCGACAAGATGGATCAGTCCGAGGTCCGCATCAACACGATCCACTCCGCCGTCGGTGCCATCAACGAGACCGACGTCGTCCTGGCCGACGCCTCCAACGCCATCATCATCGGCTTTGGCGTGCGTCCCGACGGTAAGGCCCGCTCCGCCGCCGAGCGCGAGGGCGTCGAGATCCGTTGCTACGACGTCATTTACAAGTGCCTCGAGGACCTCGACGCAGCCCGTATCGGCATGCTCAAGCCCACCGAGGTCGAGGTCTCCACGGGTTCTGCGACCGTTCTGGACACCTTCAAGGTGCCCAAGGTCGGTATCGCCGCTGGTGTCCGCGTCGAAGAGGGCGAGATCGCCGCGACCGATTCCGTGCGCCTGGTGCGCGACGGCATCGTGGTCTTCAACGGCAAGATCGCCTCGATGCGCCACTACAAGGACGAGGCCAAGAGCCTCAAGAGCGGCTCCGAGGGCGGTATTGGCCTGGAGAACTTCCAGGACATCAAGCCTGGCGACCAGATCGAGGGTTACCGCATCGACCAGGTTGCCCGTACCGAGTAGGGGGTAGCGCTATGAAGCAAACGCAGGCAACCCGCCGTTTGGGCGAGCAGCTCCGCGAGAAGCTCGGTTATATCCTGCTCTTTGAGGTTTCCGATCCGCGTCTTGACCTGGTTACTTTGACCGCGGTCGAGGTCGCGGTGGACCGTTCGTTCGCGCGCGTGTACGTGTCGTGCGATGCGAGCCGCTACGACGAGGTCATGGAGGCGCTCGCCAGCGCCAAGGGCCGTATTCGCAGCCTGTTGGCTCGCTCGCTCGATTGGCGCGTCACGCCCGAGCTCGATTTTCGCATCGATCGCTCGACCGATGAGGCCGAGCGTATCACGCGTGCGCTGGAAAACGTTCCGGCCACGCTTGCGATCGAAAAGGACGAGGACGGCTATCCGATAGCGGATGTCGCCCAGGAGGCAGCTTTAGATGACTAATTCCGCCGACCTCGCCTCGTGCGAGTCTGCAGATATTAAACGACGCATCCTCGAGCTCATCGAGGATGCGTCCTCCATTGCGATCTCGGGTCATACCTCTCCCGATGGCGATGCCCTGGGCTCCGTGTTGGGCCTGGGTCTTTCGCTTATGAAGGTGTTCCCCGACAAGGACATCGCCCTGCTGCTTGCAGACGACGAACCCGTTCCGCGCATCTACCGTTTTATGGAGGGCGCCGATCTGCTGGTGCCGGCCTCGAGCTACACCGGCAACCCGGACCTGTTCATCTCGGTGGACGTGCCAGTCGTCGAGCGCCTCAATAATTCCGCCGAGGTGTTGCGTCGTTCGGCTCATGTGGCGTGCTTTGACCATCACCCGGCACGCGAGGAGTTTGCCGAGGTTAGCCTCAGGTGCGTCAATGCCGCGGCCTGCGCCATGATTATCGACCGCTTTTTGGCCGATTGCGGCATTACCGCAAGCGACAGCATCGCCACCTGCCTGCTGTGCGGCCTGGTTACCGACACCGGTCGTTTTCAGTATCAGAATGCCGACGCTGCCGCGTTTCATGCGGCCTCGCGCCTTGTGGCGCACGGTGCCGATCCGGCGCGCGTCGCGCTCGAGGTCTATCAGAGCATGCGCGTCGAGTTCTTGCACCTCAAGTCCATCGTCATGGGGCGCATCAAGACGGTCGCGCACGGGCGCGTGGCATATAGCTACGCGTACGAGAGCGACCTTAAGGACTGCGGCGTCACCTCGGACGAGTGCGACGGCCTGGTCGATGTGGTGCGCGCGGTGATGGGCGTCGAGGTCTGCCTGTTCCTTAAGGGCATCGAGGGCGATACCAAGGTGCGCGGCAACCTGCGCTCCAAGGGCGATCTTGATGTTTCCGAGATTGCGGCCAACTTTGGCGGAGGTGGGCACCACGCTGCCGCCGGCTTTACCAACGCCGGAACGATTTCCGAGACGCTCACCGCGGCACTTCCCATGCTGGCCGAGCTGGTAGGGGAGGATCCCGCTTCGGTGACCGTCGAGCTCTAACTTTTTGGATGGTACATGGCTCGTCGTACACCTTCTCAACTTAATATGCTGCTCGCCGTCGATAAGCCGGTGGGCTGCACGTCCCACGACGTCGTTTCGCAATGCCGACGCGCCCTCCATGAGCGGCGCGTCGGTCATGCCGGAACGCTCGACCCCATGGCATCGGGTGTCATGGTGGTGGGCGTGGGCCAGGCAACGCGTCTGCTGGGCATGCTCACGCTCGATACCAAAAGCTACGTCGCCGATATCTCGTTTGGCGTCGAGACCAATACCGATGATGCGGAAGGCGAGGCCGTCCGCACGGTGCCCATAGCCGCCGACCTGCGCGATCCGTCCTATGCCCGCGAGCGCCTGTGCGCCATGTTGGGCCCTCAGATGCAGGTACCGCCGGCGTTTTCGGCCATTTCGGTCAACGGCGTGCGCGCCTATAAGTCTGCGCGCGAGGGCAATGCCGTTGAGTTGCCCCCGCGTCCGGTCGAGGTATATTCCGCCGACCTGATTGCCGTGAGCGGCGATGGCGACGCTTGCGTTTGGACTGTGGCGTTTTCGGTGAGCAAGGGCACCTATATCCGCGCGCTCGCTCGCGACCTGGGTCGTGCCTGCGACAACGCGGCACATATTTCCGCGCTGCGCCGTACGGCCTCCGGTGTTGTTTCCATCGGTGCCTGCCATGCGGTCGAGGAACTTTCTGCCGAGTCTGCTGCCGGCTTTGCCTTAGATCCCATTGCAGCACTGGGCGCCACGCGCGTCGACTTGCCAGGTGACCTTGCCGACGATCTGCTGTGCGGACGTCGTATTCCTATTGAGCGCGCGCTTGCGGGCTTCGATGCGTCTAAGGCGCCGTTTGCGCTGGTGCTCGATGGCGGGCTTAAGGCGCTCGCCCGTATCGAGGGCGGCCGCTTTGTGATGGAGCACGTCTTTCCGCAGGCGATCGGCGGTGTTCGATGATGCTGGCCTCCCACGAGCTCGCGCGTATTTTTTTCGCGGGCGAGTCGGATGAGACCCGCATCGTCGCTGCCGATGCGTTTGATGATTGCGCGTGCCTGGGCGCCGCGTCGATCGCCATCGGCGTGTTCGATGGCGTACATCGGGGGCATCACGAACTGATCGACGCGGTCGTTCGCGATGCGCGTGACCACGGCTGCAAGGCGATCGTGGTCACCTTCGATCCCGACCCGGACGTGGTGGTGAGCCGCGCGCCCGCTCAAAAACTGATGACGACGGCCGACCGTCTGCATGCCCTGGCTCTCACCGGGGTCGATGCGGTCGTGGCTGTTCCCTTTACGCCTACGGTGGCGGCGCTCGACCACGTAGGCTTTTTTAAGCTGCTGTCGCGCGTCGTCGATATCCGCTCAATTCGTGTGGGTAGCGACTTTAGGTTGGGTCGCGGCGGCGCCTCGGGCGTTGCCGAGATGCGGGCATGGGGTACCGAGCGCGGCGTTGACGTCTATGGCCACGAGTTGCTGTGCGTCGATGGGCAGACGATTTGCGCCACCCGTATTCGCCAGGAGCTCCGCCAGGGACATGTTGAGCTTGCCGCCGAGCTGCTCGGCCGCCCGTACATGCTTCGAGGTATTGTTGCCGGCGGTCGTCACCAGGGTTCCGACATGGGTTTTCCCACGGCAAATATTCAGGTGCCCGAGGGCATTCAGGTTCCTGCCGATGGCGTCTACGAGGGCCTGGTGCTGGTTGACGATACCGTGTGGCCTGCCGCCGTCAACGTGGGCCTGCCGCCGACGTATGCCGACGATGCCGCCTCGGCGCATCTCGAGGCCAACTTGATCGGGTATGCGGGCGACCTGTACGGCGCCTCGGTGTCGCTGGCGTTCACACGCTGGCTGCGCCCGTCGCGCGTGTTCGATTCGCTGGACGAGCTTATCGCGACCGTCGAGGGTAATATTGACGATATCCGTCATCATTTGGGTGAGCAGGGGGTGAGCATCCGTGATTAGCGATGAAGAGAAAGACCAGGTACGTGCTGCGTCCGATCTGGTTGCCATCGTGCAGGAAACGGTTGAGCTCAAGCCCCGCGGCCATGAGTTTTGGGGTTGCTGCCCCTTCCATGGCGAAAAGACCCCGTCGTTCCACATTATCCCCGCCACGCAGGTGTGGCACTGCTTTGGCTGTGGCGAGGGCGGCGACGTCTTCACCTACATTATGAAGCGCGAGAACCTGAGCTTCCCCGAGTCGATTCGCTACCTGGCCGACCGTGCTGGTATTGAGCTGCACGATACCGGTGCTTATCGCGAGCGCGGCACCAAGCGCGCCCGCATCTATGACCTGTGCGCCGAGACCGCCCAGTTCTACCACACCATGCTCATGCGCGGCAAGGACAGCCGTCCGCGCGAGTATTTCGCCAGCCGCGGTATGGGCGGCGACGTCTGCCGCCGCTACTGCCTGGGCTTTGCGCCGGGTCGCAACGCGCTGGTGTCGCATCTGTCGCAGGCGGGCTTTACCCCGCAGGAGATGATCGACGCCAACGTGGCCGTGAGCCGTGGGCGCGGGCAGCTCGCCGACCGTTTTTACGACCGCGTGATGTTTCCCATCTTTGATGAACAGGGTCATAACATCGCCTTTGGCGGGCGCATTATGGGTGACGGCCAGCCCAAGTACCTCAACACCGCCGAGACGAGTGTGTTCCATAAAAAGCGAAACCTCTACGGCTTTAACTGGGCCAAGGAGTTTATCGTCGCGCAGGATACCGCCATCGTGGTGGAGGGATATACCGATTGCATCGCCTGCTGGGAGGCGGGGATTAAAAACGTCGTCGCCACGCTGGGCACGGCGCTGACGGAACATCATGTAAAGACGCTCACCCGTTTTGCCAAGCGCATCGTGTATATGTTCGACGGCGATGCCGCCGGTCAAAAGGCCGCACGCCGCGCGATTCAGTTTATCGAGCAGGATTCGATGGACCTGCGCTGCGTGGTGCTTCCCGACGGCAACGACCCCATGGAGTTCATCACGGCGCATGGTGGCGAGGCACTGCAGGCGCGCATCGATGCCGCCGAGCCCCTCATGGACTTTGTGTACCGCTCACTGCAGGAGTCGAGCGACATTACCACGCCGGGCGGTCGCGCCAAGGCGCTCGAGGATGCGCTGACGCTTATCTATCCGCTGCGCGATAGTTACATGATCGATACGTACTTTATCCAGATTGCCGACCTGCTGGGGTTGGACTTGGAGACGGTGCGTTCGAGCTCGGGACGCGTGTTTCGCGATGTCGCCAAGCGCGAGGACGCCGAGCGTCGTCGCGAGCAGAACTACGAGCGCCAGCGGGCGCAGGCCGAGCGTGCAGGCAGCGCGGGCGGTCGGGCGTCTGGTTCGCAGGGGGCGTCTCGCGGCGCCTGGGCGTCGGGGGTGACGCCGCCGGTGTCCACACCGGTCGAGGAAGAGCCGTACGACTATGTGCCGCTCGAGGCCTACGGGGCCGCGCCGGTCGAGGTCGTCGACGATATGCCGCCGATCGATGTGCCGGTTGGTATGGATGGCGCGGCGCCGGTTGCCGATGCAACGGGCGCGCCCGCGGCACCGGCGATGCCGATCGTGCTGACCGACCTGGAACGAAAGTCTTTGGCGGGGGAGCGCGAGCTGCTGACGATGCTCACGAGCTACCCCGATCTGTTCCGCACGTATGCCGACCGCATCTGCTCGATCGAATGGGTGGATCCGCGCCACGAGTCCATTGCGTGGGCCGTGCTCGCGACGCCGCCGGGCACCGACCCCACGGCGTGCATGGATGCGGCGCGCGCGGTGTGTCCCGAGGCAGCGTCGCTTGTCAGCGCCGGGCGCATTTCGTCGACGAGCAAGCACCCCACCGAGACGAACATCGTGTTTATGCTCGATACCCTCGAGCTCTACACCATCAAGCGTCGCATGCGCGCCGCACAGGCCAAGCTTCGTCAGGACCGGTCGCTCGACGATGAGGCGCGCCGTGTGCTGACGATGCAGGCGATGCAAGATTCTCAGCGCCAGCGCGAGCTCCAAAAGTCGATCGGTGGCGTGGCGGATCCGTTCCGTTTGATCGGTTTGGAGATGGCAGGCGCCGACCAGGCCTAGATGTTGTGGTCAACCAGCGTATTCGCGCCTATATCCAGTCTGAATTTTGGGTATAGACGTCAATGTGTGTGCTAAAGTAATGAGTCCTGTGGACTATGAAGGGAGAATCTGTGCCAAATAAGAGTGAGAGCACGGGTACTGGGCTGGAATCCTACGTTGCAAAGCTCATGGGCAACGGCTCAAACAGGACTTCGGTAACCGAGGACGAGATTCAGGTCGCCCTGAAGGATATCGATGTTACTGACGAGCAGCTCAACGCGGTGTATTCCGCGCTGCGCAACAGCGGCATCCAGATTATCTCCGCGAGCGGAAACGACGACGCCCCTATGGACGTCGACGATGACGATAACGATAGCGATACCGACGATTTCGATGACGACGAGCACGATTCCGGCTCGCTCGACGATCACGAGCTTAAGATGGCTCGTCAGGCTGACGCCGAGATGGGTTCTTCCAAGAGCAAGAAGAAGCGTACCGTGCGTACGTCCCGTTCGCGTTCGCGCGTGCGCGGCATCGATGCCTCCACGGTGATGCTGACCGGCGACCCGGTTCGTATGTACCTTAAGGAGATCGGTAAGGTCGACCTGCTGACCGCCTCCGAAGAGGTCGATCTGGCGATGAAGATCGAGGCCGGTCTCGATGCCACTGAGAAGCTCGAGGCCGCTGATGCGGGCGAGATCGAGCTCACCCGCGCCGAGATGCGTCGCCTGACCCGTATCGAGAACGTCGGTCTCGAGGCCAAGCAGGCGCTCATCAGCGCCAACCTGCGCCTGGTCGTCTCCATCGCCAAGCGCTATGTCGGTCGCGGCATGCTGTTCCTGGACCTGATCCAGGAGGGCAACCTCGGTCTGATCCGAGCCGTCGAGAAGTTCGACTACCAGAAGGGCTTCAAGTTCTCCACGTACGCCACGTGGTGGATCCGTCAGGCCATCACGCGTGCTATCGCCGACCAGGCCCGTACCATCCGTATTCCCGTGCACATGGTCGAGACCATCAACAAGCTCGTCCGCGTGCAGCGCCAGCTCCTCCAAGACCTGGGTCGCGACCCGACCCCCGAGGAGATCGGTGCCGAGATGGATATGAGTGCCGACCGTGTCCGCGAGATCCAGAAGATTTCGCAGGAGCCCGTGTCGCTCGAGACCCCTATCGGCGAGGAAGAGGATTCTCAGCTGGGCGACTTCATCGAGGACTCCCAGGCTATCGTTCCGCCCGATGCCGCTAGCTTCTCCATGCTGCAGGAGCAGCTCACCCAGGTGCTCGATTCGCTTGCCGATCGTGAGCGCAAGGTTATTGAGCTGCGCTTTGGCCTTGTCGACGGACATCCCCGTACGCTCGAGGAGGTCGGCCGCGAGTTTGGTGTCACGCGCGAGCGCATCCGCCAGATCGAGTCCAAGACCCTGGCCAAGCTCCGCCATCCCAGCCGTTCCAGCAAGCTCAAAGACTACATCGAGTCTTAACATCGCAAGCAAGAAGCGCCCTCAAGCACATCCGCTTGGGGGCGCCTTCATGTAGTCATTGGGAACGTTTCCATTGACTAGGTCGGAAAAATTCTCAAAAAAGTTCTTGCCCTAAGCTGATTCGTCCGTATAATAAACTTCGTTGCTTGAGAGCACGCACCTATTCCTCGGTAGCTCAATGGTAGAGCACGCGGCTGTTAACCGCGCTGTTGTAGGTTCGAGTCCTACCCGGGGAGCCAGGTTGTAAGACCCGTCGCTTATGCGGCGGGTTTTTTCATGCCGCGATCGCCTGGCGCGAACGTTGCCATATCAACATTTCGTGTCGAGGATGTAATCCCGTGACCCACCACCTCAACATGGCGCGCTCGTTGTAGAATATTGGAATGATTGCTCCCACGACATGGTGCCGCGAGCACCAGATAAGGAGATTCTTGTGTCTGAGACCATTAACGGCAGCCTGAGCGTCTCGAACGACGTTATTGCCGATATTGCCGGTTATGCCGCGATGACGTGCTATGGCGTCGTCGGTATGGCCGAACAGCTCCAGGGCGCCGAGAGCGTGCGCCTGCTTGCCGGTCAGCGCCTCCGCAAGGGCGTGCTTGTCTCCGCCGACGAGAACGGCCTTACGGTCGATCTTCACGTCGTGCTCGAGAACGGCGTCAACATGAAGTCCGTCTGCCACAATCTTTCGAGCTCCGTTGCCTTCACCCTGCAGGAGATCGCCCAGATCGATCCCGCCAGCCTTAAGATCGGCATCCACATCGACGCGCTCAAGAGCCGTCTGAACTAGCATCCGAAAACGGAGATTCAAATACCCATGATTGCAAAGACCATTCGCACCTGTTTTCCGATCGCTGCGGCTGCCGTTTCCGACAAGGCCGAGGAGATCAACAAGCTCAACGTCTTCCCCGTACCCGACGGTGACACCGGCACCAACATGTCCCTCACGCTCGCCTCGGTGACCAAGGAGCTCTCCGCCCTTCCCGCCGATGCCGACATGGAGGCCATCGCCGGCGCCATCACCCACGGCTCCCTGATGGGCGCCCGCGGCAACTCCGGTGTCATCACCTCGCAGATTCTGCGTGGTGTGGCCGAGGGCCTTGTCTCTGCCGATGAGCCCATTACGTCTGCCAACATCGCCTTCGCCTTCCGTCGCGCCGTCAAGGTCGCCTTCCAGGCCGTCCGCAAGCCCATCGAGGGCACGATCCTCACGGTGCTGCGTGATGTCTCGACCAAGGCCGACGAGTGCGAAAAGAAAAAGTTCTCGGCCGAGGACGCGCTCGATGCCATCGTCGTCGAGGCCTACCAGTCCGTCGCACGCACGCCCGACCTGCTGCCCGTTCTGAAGGAGAACGGCGTGGTCGACTCCGGCGCCTTTGGCTTTGCCATCTTCCTGGAGAACTTTGTCGCCGCCGCGCTTGGCCGCAGCACCGTTGTCGAGGATTTCTCCGCCACGTTTGATTCCGCTGGCTCTGCCCGCGACGCGGCCCTCGGTCGCGTTGAGATTGAGGCCAACGACGATTGGGAGGGCTCGGAGTTCCGCTACTGCAACGAGTTCCTCTTTAAGGCCGACGCCCCGTTTGACGAGGACGAGTGTCTTAAGTTCCTGGGCTCCATGGGCGACTGCGAGCTGCTCGTGGGTGCTTACCCCGATTACAAGATCCATGTGCACTCCAACACGCCCAACCTGGTGCTCGAGCACATGCTGCAGCTTGGTCAGATCTACGAGGTCTTTATCCACAACATGGAGATGGAGGCCCACGACCGTACCGCCAAGATTCACGAGGACCAGGAAAAGGCCGCCGAGCCCGCCAAGGCGCTGGGCTTTGTCGCCGTTGCCGCTGGTTCGGGCGAGGCCGACATCCTCAAGTCCCTCGGCGTTGACGTGATCGTCTCGGGTGGCCAGACCATGAACCCCTCGACTGCCGACCTGCTGGGCGCGGTGGACCAGGTCAACGCGACCTCGGTCATCATCCTGCCCAATAACGGCAACATCCGCATGGCTGCCGAGGCTGCCGCTTCTGCCTGCACCGACAAGAAGGTCGCCGTCGTTCCCACCAAGACTGTCCCGCAGGCGTTCTCCGCGCTGTTCGCGGTCCTGCCCGATTCCGAGCTCGAGGACGCCGTTGCCGCCATGGTCGACGCCATCAGCGAGGTTCGCGATGGCGAGGTCACCCGCGCCGTGCGTGATTCCAGCGCCTCCGACGGCTCTCCGATTCACTCCGGTGACGTCATGGGTATCATTGCCGGCTCCATCGACGTGGTCGGCTCCGATGTGAAGCAGGTCACGCTCGACTGCATCAACCATATGCAGGAGGAAGAGGAGGGCGATGCGCTGACGATTCTGGCCGGCGAGGAGCTGTCCGATGAGGCCTTCCAGGAGATCGTCGACGCCATCGAGGAGGCTCAGCCCGACCTGGAGATCGACGCCCATCGTGGCGAGCAGCCGCTCTATCCCGTGATCTTCTCGATCGAGTAGGCATCTGCCCATGTCCGAGCTGTGCTCCGTGCCGCGCGTCTCGGAGCGCTTTGCCCAGAGCAATGCGCTCGACGAGGATATCGCGCGACTCAAATATGTTTCGGGTAAACGTGAGGAGGCCCTTCGCCGTCTGGGAATTCGGACGGTGGGGGACCTCCTTCTCCATATCCCTCACCGATATCTCGACTTTACGCGCTCTTGGTCCATAGAGATGGCGCCCATCGGGACCGTGTGCACGATTGTCGCCACGGTCGATCGTGTCGTCCAAAAGCAGCCCCGCCCGCGTATGCAGGTGACCGAGGTCTCGCTGGTGGACGAGACAGGCGTGCTGCAAGTCGCCTTTTTCCGTCAGCCCTGGATTGCCCAGCAGTTTAAGCAGGGCGATCGCCTGGCCGTGATGGGTAAGGTCGAGTTTGCCTACGGCTTTAAACAGATGGCTTCTCCGCATTTCGAAAAACTCGAGGGCGGGCGTGCCGCGGGCACCATCTTGCCGGTCCATTACGTGAGCGATGGCGTGAGCCAGGCGTGGATGCGCCGCATCGTAAGCGGCGCGCTCGAGGTTGTCGGCAATCCCTTCGACCCGATTCCCGCACGCTTGCGTGTCAAGCGCCGCCTGATGAGCAATGCCCGTGCACTGCGCTCAATTCACTTTCCCTCGAGTATGGCCGAGCGCGATATCGCGCGCCGCCGCCTTGCCTATGAGGAGTGCCTCTACCTGCAGCTGGCGCTGCGCTTGCGCAACGACGGTGGCTTGGTCGAAATCGCTCCCTACGCCCACGCCGTGGGCGAGCACCTGGCGGCGCTCAGGGAAGCCCTGCCGTTTTCGCTGAGCGACGAGCAGGAGGGCGCGTTCCAAGACATCCTGAACGATATGCGTGATGGCGGGCGCGTGATGAACCGCCTGCTTCTGGGCGACGTCGGTACCGGCAAGACGGCCGTCGCCGCCTGCGCGCTGGCTGTCGCGGCCGATTCGGGAACTCAGTCCTGCGTTATGGCGCCTACGGGCGTGCTGGCGCGCCAATATGCCGATAAGACCGGTCCCTTGCTCTCGCAGGCTGGCATGTCCTGGGCGCTCCTGACGGGTGCCACGCCGGCGGCCGAGCGCGAGCAGATCCATGCCCAGCTGGAATCGGGCGAGCTCGACGTGCTCTTTGGTACCCATGCGGTCCTTTCGGATGACGTGGCGTTTAAGCATCTGTCGCTTGTCGTCATCGACGAGCAGCACCGCTTTGGTGTGGGCCAGCGCAACGCGCTGCGTGCCAAGGGACCGGGTGCCGACCTGCTCGTTATGACGGCCACGCCTATCCCGCGCACGTTGGCGCTCTCGGTCTACGGCGACCTGGACACGAGCATCATCCGCCATCGACCTGTTCCGGGGGCGGGCGTTACGACACGCGTGCTCACCGAGTCGAGCCTCGACTTGGCCTACGGCGCCATCCGCGAGGCTCACGAAAAGGGCCAGCAGGCTTACGTGATCTGCCCGCTTGTGGAGCCGAGTGACTCGGCCGATGAGCTGGAAGACGTACCCGGTATCGCCCGCGAAGACGAGGGCCGCGTGACCGTGCCTGTGCCGCTGCACGATACGGCAACCGAGCTCGACCGACTGCGCCTGGCGCTGCCGGGGCTTACCATCGAGCGCCTTCACGGCCGCATGCCGGCGGGGGAGAAGGACCGCGTGATCGATGCCTTCAAGCGAGGCGAGATCGACGTGCTCGTATCGACCACGGTGGTCGAGGTGGGCGTCGACGTGCCCAACGCCACCGTCATGGTCATCGAGAACGGTGAGCGCTTTGGCTTGGCGGCCCTGCATCAGCTGCGCGGCCGCGTGGGCCGCGGCAGCGTGTCGGGTACCTGCCTGGTCATGACGCACTCCAAGGGCAACGGCGGCGCGTCGGCGGCACAAGACCGTCTCCAGTCGCTCGAAAAGACCTCGGACGGCTTTACGCTCGCCCAGATGGACCTGCGCTTGCGCCACGAGGGCGAGATCCTGGGCTACCGCCAGCACGGCGGCGTGACCCTGCGCTTTGTGGACCTGGACGCCGACGAGGATCTTATCGAATGGGCCCATTTGGACGCGGTTGAGCTCTTGCGGTATGCTTGCAACCTTGACTCCGTGGCGACGCGCCCCTTGCGCGACGCGGTCGCCATGCGTTATCGACATATCTTTAAGGAGGTCAGCGGAGGATGAGAATCATCGGCGGTGAATGGCGCGGCCGCAAGATCGAAGAGCCGCGTGGGCGCGATGTCACCCGTCCCACGACCGATCGCGTGCGCGAGGCATGTGCATCCATGGTCATGTCGGCGTTCGATTTCGATTTGGACGAGGTCCGCGTGCTGGACGCTTTTGGCGGCTCCGGTGCCCTGGGAATCGAGATGCTCTCGCGTGGTGCCCGCTCGCTCACCACGTTCGATATCGATCGCAATGCCGCCCGTCTGATAACCAAGAATATCGAGTCGCTGTGCCGCGACCGCTCGCGTTGGCGTGTCGTTACCGGCGATGTGCTGGCGAGCGCCTCGCGCGGCCGTGTGCCGGGTGGTCCCTTTGATCTGGTCCTGCTCGATCCACCCTATGCGTTTGGCGCCGAGCCGGTCGAGGAGCTGCTGCTAAATCTTGTCCAGCAGGGATTGCTGACGCCCGGGGCCTTTGCCCTGTTTGAGCATGCCGCAGCCGATGCGGGCGCTCATCCGGCTGGTTTTGAGACCGTGCGAGAGAAGCGCTACGGCATTACCTCTGTTGACTTGCTGCGCTGGGTGGCCGAGGACGAGAACGACCATGCTGACGAGAATGAAAATGACGAGGATGCGCCTTCGGAGGATATCCATGAATGACACCATCAACCGCGTGATCGTCCCGGGTACCTTCGATCCCATCACCTTTGGTCACATAGACGTGATCCGCCGAGCGCGCCGCATCTTTCCCAGCGTGATCGTCGCCGTGGCCGAATCACAGGGAAAAAACGGCGTGGGTACCACCTTTATGCTCGACGAGCGCGTGGCGCTGGCCCGCGAGGCCCTCGGTGATTTGGACGGCGTCGAGGTACTGCCCTTCACCGGCCTGCTGGTCGACTTTGCACGTGAACAGGGCGCCGGCGCCGTCGTTAAGGGTCTGCGCGCCATGACCGACTTTGAATATGAGCTGCAGCAGGCCGACCTCAACTATCGCCTGGATAGCGAGCTGGAGTCCATCTTTGTCATGAGTGCTCCGCAGTACGGGTACATCTCGAGCTCGGTGGTGCGCCAGATTGCGTCGCTTGGCAGCGACGTGTCGACGTTTGTGCCGCCCAACGTGGTCGAAGCACTCAAACATCGCTTTTCGTGACGTTTTTTATTGCCTGGTGGCATGTGGTAAACTAACACGATGATATGTTACCTATGAAAGGAGACCGGATGCCGGGCGAGAATTTTCCTGGCGACAGGATCGTGAGTCTTGTCGACGAGCTCGAGGGGCTCATCGAAGAGGCTAAGACGCCGTTCGGCAAGAACGCCCAGATGAAGGTTATCGACGCCGACGTCTTCTTTAACATCCTCGATGAGATCCGCATGAGCTATCCCGAGGAGTGGCAGAAGTCCCGCCGTATCCTCAAAGAGCGCGAGGAGCTTATGGCTTCCGCCGCCGCTCAGGCCGATTCCATCATTGCCGATGCTCAGCAGCAGGCGCTCACCATTGCCGGTGAGCAGGAGATCGTCCGCTTAGCCCAGCAGCAGGCCGACGACATCCGCGACCGTGCCCAGCAGTATGAGCGCGAGACGCGCTATGCCGCCGAGGATTACGCCGAGCAGGTCTTTACGCACCTCGAGGAGAACCTTAAGAGCCTGACCGGCACCGTCACCCGTTGCCGTCAGCAGCTCAATGAGGGTGCCGCCCAGCAGAACGGTCAGTGGTAATGGCTGAGTTCCCGAGCGTTACCGTCGATCTTTCCGAGCAGCTCGAGTTTCCTGGAGACTCATATCCGCTGACCGGCAAGGTCGATGTCGCCACCTACACGGTGGGCGAAAAGGAGTACCAGCTGCAGGACGGCATTTCCTACGACGTGGTCTTTACCAACGCCGGTACCGGTGTTCTGCTTTCGGGCATGGTCCGCGCTCACGCCACCGGCGAGTGCGATCGCTGCCTGGAGCCCGCATCGTTTGATATCGCAGGCGAGATCGAGGAGTTCTACCTCTTTAACGAGCCCGACGACCCCGAGGCCTACGAAGACGGCTACGAGTTGCTGGGCGAGGACCGCATCGTCGATTTGGGTGAGCCCATCAACGACGCGGTCGTTATGGACACGCCGTTCGTCGTTCTGTGCAAGCCCGATTGCCGCGGCCTTTGCCCCACCTGCGGCATCAATCTCAACGTCGAGCAATGCGATTGCGCCGCCAAGGCAGAGGCCGAATGGGCCGCTGCCACGGAAAATCCATTTGCAGCATTAAAGAATCTCAAGCTTGACGAGTAAAACTGTGGTAGTATCGCTACTTGCGCGTAATCGCCACACTGGATAGTTCATAAGGAAGGTCACTATGCCCGTACCTAAACAAAAGCAGGGTCGTATCCGTACCCATACCCGCCGTTCCGCCAACATGAAGATCTCGGCTGCGGCTCAGTCCACGTGCCCCCGTTGCGGCGCTGTTAAGCTCCCGCACCACGTGTGCCCCAGCTGCGGTTTCTACAAGGACCGCGAGGTTATCGTTACCGAGTAACTGTATACTCTGGATACGATGCCGTTCCAACTGGAACCACAATGGCCGGCTCAATGAGTCGGCCATTTTTGTATAAGGAGCATGTTTATGAGTAACGTTCGCGTTTGTGTAGACGTTGTGGGCGGAGACGAGAAGCCCCAGGTTGTTCTCGATGGTATCGAGGCGGCGCTCGAGGCAGATTCCGAGATCGAGATTTTGGCCGTCGGTCCCGCCGAAATCGTCAACCCCTTTGCCGCAGCGCATGCCCGCGTGGAGGCTCTGGAGGCCCCCGATGTCATCAGCATGGAGGACGATCCCATCCGCGCCGTGATGACCAAGCGCAAGTCCTCGATCGTGCTTGCGTGCCGTGCCATTAAGAAGGGCAATGCGGATGCGTTTTTCTCGGCCGGCTCGACCGGTGCCATGACTGCTGCCGCCACGGCCTACGTCACGCCGTTTAGGTATTTGGCAGAGGGCAAGAAGCAGCCGGTCCGTCCGTGCTTGACCAACGCACTGCCCAATCGTGCCGGTGGCCTGACGGTGCTGTGCGATATGGGCGCCAATCCCGATGTCACGGTGGACGATATGGTGCGCTTCGCCCAGATGGGTGCTGCCTATGCCCGCGTGGTTTTGGGCATCGAGCATCCTCGCGTGGGCCTGCTTGCCAACGGCACCGAGGACGAGAAGGGCTCCAACTTTACCAAGTCGTGCTTCCCGGCCATGAAGGCCGCTGTTCCCGGCTTTGTGGGCAACTGCGAGGGCACCGATCTTACGTCGGGTAATTTTGACGTCGTGGTCGCCGATGGCATGTCGGGCAACATCGCGCTCAAGGCCACCGAAGGCGCTGCCAAGTTTTTGTTGCAGGAGCTCAAGGGTGCCTTTATGTCCTCGCTCGGCACCAAGATCGCCGCACTGCTCATCAAAAAGCAGATGCGCGAGATCAAAGCCAAACTTTCGGGCGACGCCAAGGGCGGCGCGATCCTGCTGGGCCTGCGCGGTGTCGTGTTGATCGGCCACGGTGCCACGTCGGTCGAGGCCGTCAAGAACGGCACGCTTGCCGCGGCCCAGGCTGTACGTGCCGGGCTTGTCCAGGACGTTGCCAATTCCATGGACGGTATCGTTTTGTAAGCGCCCCGTTACGTGGCTCAACCTGTACCGTGTGGGGTAGAATCGGAGCCGTATTGCAACGCGGCTCCGATTGCCGTGTTGTGTTGTGTTCCATGACATACGAGAGGAAGCGCTATGGACCGCTCCGAAATCTTCGATAAGATCGCCGAAATTGCCGCTGACGTGCTGGGCGTCGATGTCGCCGACATTAGCGACGAGACCACTTTTGACGATCTCGATGCCGATTCGCTCGAGCGTCTGCAGTTGGTGACGGCCATCGAGGACGAGTTCGATCTCGAAATCGATGACGAGACCCTGCTGTCGCTCAACTCTGTCGCCGACGCCGTCGACGCGATCGAAAACGCCAAGGAGGCCTAAGTCTTGGCTTTGTCTGAACGACTCACGCGTGCCCAGGAGATCCTGGGCCATGAGTTCAATAACAAGGTGCTGCTGCGCGCGGCGCTCACGCATCCCTCGGCCGTCGAGGGCCTGCCGGTCTCTGCCAGCTATGAGCGCCTTGAATTTTTGGGCGATTCCATTTTGGGCGCCGTGGTGGCCCGTTCGCTCTTTGAGTCCTATCCCGAGTTTGACGAGGGCAAGCTCACACGCCTGAAGGTGTCCCTTGTCTCGGGCGCCACGCTGTCCGAGGTGTCGCACGAGCTGGGTATCGACGACATCATCATCTTTGGCGCCTCCGAGACCGGTACCGGCGCGCGCGGCCTGCACTCGGCGCTTGAGAACGTTTACGAGTCGCTCGTGGGCGCGTTGTATCTGGATGCCGGTTGGGATGCGGCGGCGGAGTTCATCCACCGTACGCTTAAGCCGCACCTGGCCACCGAGCGTGCCGAGCACCCCGCGAACCCCAAGTCGTTCTTGCAGGAGTGCGTGCAGGCAGACGGCCACGAGCCTCCCGCGTATAAGCTGGTCGGCTCCGAGGGCCCCGCACATGCGCCCACCTTTACCGCTGTGGTGCTCATCGACGGTATTCGCCAGGGCCGCGGCACCGGTTCCTCCAAGAAGGAGGCCGAGGGGGCCGCTGCACTCGAGGCGCTCGACCGTATGGGCTACACCACCAACGGCGTGATTCTTAACAAGAAGCTTGTTTAAGCGAGGAACCGTGTATCTCAAGTCCCTCACGCTCAAAGGGTTCAAGTCGTTTGCCGACCGCGCCCATATGTCATTTGAGCCGGGCCTGACCGTCATCGTCGGTCCCAACGGCTCGGGAAAATCGAACATCTCCGACTCGATTCTGTGGGTCCTGGGCGAGCAGAGTGCCAAGCAGCTGCGCGGCCAGGCCATGGAGGACGTCATCTTCTCGGGCTCGTCGGCGCGCAAGCCGGTGGGTGTCGCCGAGGTCACGCTGGTGCTCGATAACTCGGACCATTTGCTGCCCGTCGACTTTGACGAGGTCGCCATTACCCGTCGCATGTACCGCTCGGGCGAAAGCGAGTACCTCATCAACTCGAGCCCGTGCCGCCTGATGGACATTCAGGACATCCTGCACGATTCGGGCCTGGGCAAGGATACGCATTCCATCATCAGCCAGGGCAAGCTCGATGCCATTTTGCAGAGCCGCCCCGAGGAGCGCCGCGCCCTTATTGAGGAGGCTGCCGGCATCTCCAAGCACAAGCGCCGCAAGGAGCGTGCGCTCAAAAAGATTAAATCGATGGACGAGCACCTGACCCGTGCCCGCGACATCAATAAGGAGATCGCCCGCCAGCTGCGGCCGCTGGAGCGTCAGGTCGATCGCGCGCGCAAGTACAAAGAGCTGTCCTCGCGTGCGAACGAGCTTACGCAGATGCTGGCCGTCGACGAGCTTCGTTCGCTGCAGTCGCAGTGGAACGACCTGGAGAGCCGCTCCAAGGAGGGCGCTGCCGAGCTTGAGCTTGCGCAATACCGCTTGGGTGAAAAGGAGCGCGAGCTCGAGAAGCTCCAGGTCATGCTCGAGGAAAAGGGCCTGTTTGTGGGTGATCTGGGCGAGCAGCGCCGTCATATGCAAGACGTGGTCGGCCGCATCAACTCCGACATGCGCCTACTCGAGGAAAAGGGCCACAACATGGTGTCGCGCCTGTCCGACATGCGCGGCCAGATCTCGAGCTCCGAGCATCAGCGTCGTCGCGTGGTCGAGGAGCTCGAGGATGCGCGTGCCCAGCTTGAGGAAGTGACCGGTGCGCACATGCAGGCCCAGGACGACGTTGACGCCGCCGGTCCTGCCGCCGCCCAGCTCCACGAGCGTCGCGTGGCGCTCGACAATCAGATTTCGCAGCTCACGCGCGAGCAGCGCGATGTGCAGCGTGTGGCCGATAACGCCGCGCTCGAGCTCGCCAAGGTGAAGGACTCGCTGAGCAACGCCGAGGTCGAGGACAACATGTACGCCTCGCGCCTGGAGCAGATCGACGAGCAGCTCGAGGAGGTCACGGCCTCGCTCGAGAGCCGTCGCGACCGCGCTGAGGAACTTGACGGTGCGCTCGATCAGGCCCGCCAGGCCCAGATTGATGCTCGCGAGGCCACCGAGGTCGCCCGTGCGGCGTTGAAGGACTTGCGTAATCGTGAGAGTGAGGCGCGCAACAAACTTTCCGAGGTGCGCTCGGAGCTTGCCAGCCAAAAGAAGCTCGATGCCCGCATGGCCGACAGCTCGCCGCTGGTGAGCCGTCTGATGGGCGCGATGGGCGATGATGTCTCGGGTCGTCTAGGCGACGTGCTCGAGGCTCCTCGTGAGCTCGAGGGCCTGGTCGAGCAGCTGCTTGCTGGCGATATCGATGCCTTGCTGTTTGATGACGCCGCTACGCTTGAGCGCGCCGGTCGTGCGGCTCTGGACCAAAAGAAGGCCTCGGGCGAGGCGCTGCTGGTGGGTCGCGGCGTGAGCGGCTCTGCTGCTGCCAAGGGCGCTGCCGGTTCTCGTTTGGTCGACCGTCTGTCCGTGCGTTCCGGGTATGGCCCGGTTGTCGAGGCCCTGCTCGGCGGCTATTACGTGGTCGATGACTTGGCTGCCGCGCTGGCGGCACCAGTCGTTGACGGTGTGACCTATGTGACGCCCGATGGCGCCCGCGTGAGCTGTGGCGGCCTGGTGCGCGTGGGACTCGATGCCGGCGAGGCTTCGGGTGCCCTGGAGCGCAAGCGTCGCATTCGCGAGCTGGAGGGCCTTGAGCCCGATTTGGCTGCCGTGTTTGAGCATGTGTCGGATCAGGTCGTCGAGGCTAATGCGGCCGTCGAGGAGGCGCGTGCCGCCGAGGGCGATGCCGCCGGCGAGATCGCCCGTCTTGAGGGAGAGCGCCGTTCGCTGCTTTCCGAGATCGGCCGCTTGGAGCAAAGCGCCAACAATGCCGAGGTCGAGCGCGTGCGCATCTCCAAGCGCCGCGAACAGGCAGCCGAGGCCGTTCGCGCTGCGCGCCCGCGCGTGGACGAGCTCACCCGTTCGCGTGACGAGGCCCGCGCGCAGGCAAGCGACCTGGGTCTCCAGATTGCCGAAGCCAACGACGAGCTCGATCGCGTGCGTCGTGACGATTCCGAGGCAGCCGGCAAGCTCGCCGATGCCAAGGTCCGCCTGGCTCAGACGAGCGAGCGTCTGCGTTCGCTGAAGGGCCGCGTGCCCGACCTGGAGCATCGCCTGGAGGGCATCGACCGCCGTATCCGCGGAACACGCCAGGCTTCGCGCTCGCTCGAGTTGCTGCGTCTGCGCGTCGATCCCATGCACGAGCGCTATTCGGCCCTGCTGGAGCGCGCGTCGGATTGGGCCGCGCGCCTGCGTGACCAGGCTTCGCTCGAGGAGGCGGACTCGGCCTCGCTTAAGAAGACCATCGAGGACGCCAAGGCCGAGGTTGCTCGTGCCAAGGAGCGGGTTGATGCCGCCACGGCGACGCAAAATGAGTTCAAGGTCTCCCGCGGCAAGCTCGAGGTGCAGGTAGAGGCGGCCATCAAGGCCATTACCGCCGATGGCACCACGGTGCTCGAGGAAGCGCTCATGCTTCCTGCGCCCACCGACCGCGATGCCGCCGAGCGCGAGCTCAACCAGCTCGTGCGCCAGATCAACAACCTGGGCCCTGTGAACCAGGTTGCCATGGAGGAGTACGAGCAGCTCAAGCGCCGCGCCGATTACATCGAGGAGCAGCTGGCCGATCTGGAGAGCGCACGCAAGGCGCTCACCAAGATCACCGTGGCCATCGACCGCAAGATGCGTAAAGCCTTCCTGGTGACCTTTGAGAAGGTCGATGCGAACTTCCGCGAGATCTTCGCCATGCTGTTCCCGGGCGGCCAGGCACATCTGGAGATGACCGACCCCGAGCATCCGGCCGAGACGGGCATCGAGGTCGTGGCGCAGCCGCGCGGCAAGCGCATCAGCAAGATGATGCTCATGTCGGGCGGCGAGAAGAGCCTGACGGCGCTCGTCCTGCTCTTTGACGTGTATAGCACGCGTACGGTGCCCTTCTATGTGCTGGACGAGGTCGAGGCGGCACTCGATGACGCCAACCTGTCCAAGCTCATCGGCGCGCTCGATGTTTTGCGTTCCGATACGCAGCTCTTGGTTATCTCGCATCAGCGCCGTACTATGGAGGACGCTGACGTCCTCTACGGCGTCTCGATGCAAGCCGACGGCGTCAGCCGCGTCGTCTCGCAAAAACTCGATCGCGAAACCGGAAAGGTCGTGAATGCATAATGGGATTCTTCGATGCTCTCTCGCGCGGACTTGAACGCAGCCGCGAGGCCCTCAACGAGGTCTTTTATTTTGGCGGCGAGGTCGACGAGGATTTTTGGGAGGACCTTGAGGACACTCTCGTCATGGGTGACATGGGTGCCGAGGTCGCTATCAAGGTGTCCGATGACCTGCGCGATGCCGCGGCCAAGAAGAACCTTAAGACCGCCCCGCAACTCCGTCGCGCCCTGGCCGAGCAGCTCGAGCAACATTTTGTGCCCGCCGAGCGCGATCCGTTCTCCGACACGCCGAGCTGCGTGCTGTTTGTGGGTATTAACGGTGCCGGCAAGACCACGACGGTCGGCAAGATCGCGAGCGCCATGGCTGCCCGCGGCAAGAACGTCGTGATCGGCTCAGCCGATACCTTCCGCGCCGCCGCCATCGAGCAGCTCGATGTGTGGGGCCAGCGCGCTGGTGTCCCCGTCATCAAGCGCGACCGCGGCTCCGACCCGGCGAGCGTTTGCTACGACGTGCTCGACGAGGCCGACAAGCGCGGCAGCGACCTGGTGCTTATCGACACCGCCGGCCGTCTGCACACGAGCCCCGAGCTCATGCGCGAGCTTGCCAAGGTGGTCAACGTGACGCGTAAGCGCGCCGCCAATATGGCCGCCGGCCCCATGCCCGTCTCGGTCGTACTCGTAATCGATGCCGCGACAGGCCAAAACGGTCTGAACCAGGCGCTTGAGTTTAACGAGGCGTTGGGTCTGGACGGTATTATCATGACAAAGCTGGACGGCACGGCTAAGGGTGGCATCGCCATGGCCGTGGCCGAGAAGCTCAAGCTCCCAATCCTGCGCATCGGCGTGGGCGAGCAGGTCGATGACCTGCAAGAGTTCAATGCCAAAGATTTCTGCCGCGCCCTGGTGGGCGAGTCCAATTAAGGAGTGACTAGTGTTTGATTCTCTGAGCGATCGCCTCAACGACACATTTGACCGCCTGCGCGGCAAGGGTAAATTGACCGAGGCCGATATTACCTCGGCCATGCGCGACATTCGCATGGCGCTGCTCGAGGCCGACGTCAACTTCAAGGTCGTCAAGGAGTTCGTCGCCAAGACCAAGGAGCGCTGCATGACCGCCGAGGTCATGGAGTCGCTGTCGCCGGCGCAAAACGTCGTCAAGATTGTGCTCGACGAGCTCACCGAGATGCTCGGTTCCACCGAGAGCAAGCTCGTCTTTAGCAACCGCATTCCCAATGTCATCATGCTCGTCGGCCTGCAGGGCTCCGGTAAGACCACGGCTGCCGTAAAGCTGGCCTACCTGCTCAAGAAGCAGGGCCGCTCGCCGCTGCTCGCCGCGTGCGATGTCTACCGTCCCGCCGCTGCCGACCAGCTGGCCACGCTCGGCGGAGAGATCGGCGTGCCGGTCTTCCGCGGTGACGGCGAGCACCCGGTCGATATCGCCAAGGGCGCCATTCAGGAGGCCGTCGACCACCTGCGTGACGTGGTCATCGTCGATACCGCCGGTCGTTTGCAGATCGACGAGCAGATGATGCAGGAAGCCGTGGACATCAAGAAGGCCGTCAAGCCCGATCAGGTGCTGATGGTCGTCGATGCCATGACCGGCCAGGATATCGTCAACGTCGTCTCGACCTTTGCCGAGCGCACCGACTTTGACGGCGTGATTATCTCCAAGCTCGACGGCGATGCCCGTGGTGGCGGCGCGCTTTCTGTGCGCCAGGTGACCGGTAAGCCCATTAAGTTCGTGAGCATGGGCGAGAAGCCCGATTCGCTGGAGCCGTTCTATCCCGATCGTATGGCCAAGCGTATTCTGGGCATGGGCGACGTTGTCGGCATTATCGAGAAGGCCCAGGAGGCGGCCGACGCCGAGCAGCTCGAGGCTGCCGAGCGCATGCTGCGCGAGGGCTTCACCATGAACGACATGCTCGACCAGATGAAGGCCGTCAAGAAGATGGGCGGCATGAAGGGCATCCTGGGCATGCTCCCCGGTGGCCAGCGTGCGCTCAACCAGATGGGTGGCAACCTGGATGAGGGTATCTTCGATAAGAATGAGGCCATTATCATGTCGATGACCAAGGAGGAGCGCCTGCGTCCGTCTATCATCAACGGTCAGCGTCGTGCCCGCATCGCCAAGGGCGCCGGCGTGACTCCCACCGAGGTCAACAGCCTTATGAAGCAGTGGGGCGAGATGAACAAGATGATGGGCCGCATGCGCACGATGGCCAATCAGGCGCAGGCCGGCGGCAAGAAGGGCAAAAAGGGTAAGAAGGGCAAAAAGATGCGCATGCCCAATATTCCCGGTCTGGATGCCATGGGCCTGGGCGGCATGGGCGGCCTTGGGACGGGCGGTCCCAAGTCCGATATGGAGCTGCTGCGCCAGATGGAAGCGCAGATGCGCAATAAGAAGTAACGACTGCTTGAGTCGTGTATGGCGAAGGCCGCCTGGATGGTGCTCCAGGCGGCCTTCGCCGTTTGTTCGCTGATTGTCACACACGTGGAAGCGTGCTTGCGCCAGGGCACGTGCCGCTAGTGGCAGCTGCAGCCCTCATGTCCGTCGTGGTCGTGATGGCCGTGGCAGCCGCAGGACTCGCCATGCTCATAAGTGTGCTCGTGGTCATGACCATGGCAGTCGCAGGTGGCCTCGCCGATCTGAGCGAGCGTGCCTGCAATGAGGGCCTCGACGCAGGCGTCGCTGCTGCCCTGGGCGCCCGCATAGACCGTGATGCCGGCCTGGGTGAGCGCGTTGATGGCCCCGCCGCCGATGCCGTACACGCCGCCCACCAGACCCACGATCAGGCTGAGCAGCACGATGCCCCGGCAGGAAATGCGGTACTCCTGTTCCTGAAAGCAAAAGGTCAGCAGGCGGCTGTTCCAGGACAGCAGCCGGCATGCGCCGCCGCCGCGCGGCCCGTCCTGCCGGGGCGTCGCGCCGGAGGCGTCCGCCTTCCGCCGCCTCATGACGTCGCGCAGCATTTTGAGCGCCACATACAGCAGCACCAGCCCGGCGAAAATTTTGAAGTGGCGCGGGTCGGGCAGCAGATTGATCCGGATCAGCGCCCCGGCGAACACGCCGGGCAAGGTGCCCAGGGCCACCACCAGGGTCCCCGGCTCGATCAGGGAGATGGTGCCGTGTTTCAGCTCGCCGGAGGCGTAGGCCTCCGAATGGATATAGCTGATCTCTTTCAGCTTCAGGGAACCCTCCAGGCCCATGGCGTAGTCCAGGTTCCGGCCGATGAAGAAGATGGAGTCGTGGTTGAAGTACCGGGAGGCGTAATACTGGATGTCCTCCGTGTGGGAGAGGAACTGGCGCATCTTCTCCGGCAGCAGCTGCATCTCGGAGAGAATGGTGTCATACTCGCTCTGTTCCACCGTACCCAGCAGGTCCGCCAGATAGAGGCCCACCAGATCCATCAGCACCAGCTGGGTGGTGTATGCCTTGGTGGTGGCCACGGCGATCTCCGGCCCGGCCCAAGTGTACAGCACGTCATCCGCCTCTCGGGCGATGGAGCTGCCCACCACATTGACGATGGCCAGGGTCCGGCCGCCCCGGCGCTTGGCCTCCCGCATGGCGGCCATAGTGTCCAGGGTTTCTCCAGACTGGCTGATGACGATGACCAGAGTCTTTTCGTCCACCAGAGGATCACAGTACCGGAACTCGGAGGCCAGCACCACCTCCACCGGGCGGCGCAGCAGCTTTTCCCAGCTGTACTTGCTCACCACGCCCACATGGTAGCTGGAGCCGCAGGCGATGACGTAAATCCGGGAGAGGTCGCGGACGTACTCCGCCGTCAGATGCAGATCGTCCAGCACCACACGGCCGTCCCGGATGCGGGGGGAGATGGTCTTGCGGACCGCCTCCGGCTGCTCCATGATCTCCTTGGCCATGAAGTGGGCGTAGCCGCCCTTCTCCGCTGCGGACACATCCCAGTCCACCAGACTGTGGGTCTTCTCCACCGGCAGCAGCTCGTCGTCAAACACGTCCACGCTGTCGGCGGTGAGGACAGCGATCTCCCCATCGTCCATGTACACCACGTCCCGGGTGTACTTGATGACAGCCGTCACGTCGGAGGCGATGAAGTTGCCGTTCTGACCGTAGCCGATGATGAGGGGGCTGTCCTTCCGGGCGGCAATGAGGGCGTTGGGGTAATCCGCACAGATGATGCCGAAGGCGTAGGACCCCTCGATCCGCCGCAGGCAGCGGCCCACAGCCTCCAGCATGTTGTGGCATTCGTTGTAGTGGAACTCCAGCAGCTGTGCCACCACCTCCGTGTCCGTGTCGGAGGTGAAGTGGACGCCCTGGCGCATGAGGTGCTCCTTGATTTCCAGATAGTTTTCGATGATGCCGTTGTGGACGAGGGCGATCCGCCCGTTCTCGCTGACGTGGGGATGGGCGTTGATGTCATTGGGCTCCCCGTGGGTGGCCCAGCGGGTATGCCCGATGCCCAGGTTCCCCTCCAGGTCCGCGCCGCCGTGGATCAGGTCGGATAAGACCTGAAGCCGCCCCTTGGTCTTGCGCACCTGGAGTCCCGCCGTCTCGGACCGCACCGCCACGCCGGCGGAGTCATACCCCCGGTACTCCATCCGCTCCAGGCCGTCCAGCAGAATGGGGGCGGCCTCCTCCCGTCCGACAAATCCGACAATACCGCACATGGGATTTCCCTCCTGTTTCTATACTCTAAAGTAGTAGTATACCACGTCCCCCCCTCTCCTGGCAACCTCAATTCCCCTTGCCCAGGCGGCTGAGGGGAGGTGTCTCCACCAGAATGGTGTCCGCGCCGAAGCGGCGCACCGCCTCCCAGGGAAAGACCCGGTCCTCCTCCCGGCCCAGCAGGCCAAACAGCCGCAGGCGCCCCGGCACCACCAGCGCCCGGACCTGCCCGCTATCCAGATCCACCTCCACATCCCCCACCCAGCCGTAGCGGCTGCCGTCGGACACATTGATAATCTCCTTATACCGCAGCTCCGAAACCCGGCACTCCATGGCACACTCCCCCTTCGGCACACTCTATGTGCCGCCCGGCCCGTCCTATACCCGCTTACCTGCCGGTAACTTTCTTGCACTGCTGGAACAATGCGTCTATAATAGAGAAAACGACCATGCCGGGAGGAGAATTCCATGCTGGAGAATCTGGCCTACTGCCTCAACGCCACCGCCCCCATCTTTCTGCTGATGCTGCTGGGTCTGGTGTTCCGCAGGCTGGGCTTTTTCAGCCAGGCTTTTGCGGACAAGCTCAACGATTTCGTCTTCAAGGTGGGGCTGCCGGTCATGCTCTTCAAGGATCTGGTGGAATCCGACTTCTTCACCGTGTGGGACGGCCCCTTTGTGCTCTTCTGCTTTCTGGCCACCCTGGGCTCCATCCTTCTGACCGCAGCCCTCAGCTTGTTCTGCCGGGAGCGCCCCCTGCGGGGGGAATTCATCCAGGTGGGCTACCGCAGCAGCATCGCTCTGCTTGGGGCCGCCTTTCTGGAGAATCTCGCCGCGCGCCGGCTGACCTACGGCGACATTGAAGGCGCGCCCGCGTTCCGGCAGGGCATCTGCTCGCTTTATAAAACGGTCAAGCCCGAAAACATCGTCACAACGCACGGCGCGGCGGGCGCGAACCATCATGTGTTCTGC
>ERZ506950.481-NODE-481-length-26197-cov-8.515492_pt1 | contig 26197 bp, 26 predicted proteins | sample MGYA00512897_ERZ506950 | MGnify/ENA metagenome assembly ERZ506950
TACACGACGCTCTTCCGATCTTATACATGGAGGGATTGTCCCGCAGATCAGCCGATGCGGTCCTTGCGATCTCCTGGCTGTAGCTGCCAAGGAGCGTGGAGCCGCTATATAGCTCCACCGCCTGGGTATCGTAGTTCAAACAGCAGAACAGGCTGCCGCAGAATACACCGGCCTTGCCGCTGCTGCCTGACGGGAACGCCAGCCTTGCCCGAAGATGCAGCTCAGAAAAGCCGTCATAGTTCCAGGCAAGCTCTCCCTTTCCTTCAAGCTGGGAATAGACACGTTCCATCGAGTATTCATCCGACCGCCACACCTTCCATGAGCCGGAGCGCACTGTCCAGTAATCTGTCTCCAGTACGCCGTAATCCCGGAAATCCTCGTACCAGACGAGTGCAGAGTCAGGCTTTCTGCGGAGCATCTCCAATGTCAGCTTGAAGCCCTTATCGGGAACCGCCATGTTGCCATTTACATCCTTAAAGCTCCTGGGCGCAAGGGCAAAGGTCGCTTCTCCGGCAGAGGGTTCCTCAGAGAAAGCGGAGCAGACACGGAAACCATAAAACTGCACGCCTTTGACATCCACCGAAATCGTAATGGTATGCGTCCCGGCGGAAAGCGTTACGCCACCGGCAAGGGAAGTCCAGAAGGTACTCCGCCAGTACGGCCACCACAGGCGGCTTTCGGTGAAATGTTTTCTGCTGCCGTCCAGAGCCACATAGATGCCATTTTTGTCCCAGAAGGGATAGCAGAGCCGCACCGCCACATCGTAGATTCCCGCCGTATCCACCGTAAAGCTGTAGGTCACCGAACCGTTATCGCCCAGGGTGGCGATGCCGTTTTCAATGGATACAATACCGGACGCAGAGGAATAATTACCTCCATCATGGTCAATGTATACCGTTCCGAACTCAGTCTTCTGCTCCTTGCCGTAGGCGGTCAGGTAGCGCCTGCGGTTGTATGTGTCCGCAAGCTGAGGGTACTCGCGGGAAACTGCGTCCGCCCCTTCCATGTAGTCGTAGACATGGGGAAAGGCATAGGGCGCCTTATCGTAATCGTCCCAATAGGCCACGATGGGGAGAAAGGGCTGCGGCGGCGCATCGTCCGTGAAATTGTAGCCGCCCGTCATCCACAGCTTGGCGGCATAGTAGGTGTTGGACGTTCCCCGGTAGGTTTTCCCCAGGTTCTCCGGCGTGTCGTAGATCTGCCAGTTCCAGCCGTAGGCAGGCATACCGAGGAATATCTTATCCGGGTTCATGACCTTCGTGGCGTAATCGTAAATGCCCTCCAGCCAGCTTCTTGGGGAAACCGGCCCCGGTGCGGAGCCTGCCCATGCCATGCCGTAGGACATGATGGACGCGGTATCGCAGTAAGCGTCTAAGTCGCCGTAAACACACCAGTTCTCGCCGCCCACCGAGCCGTTTACCGAGGTCATTCCCGGAAGGCAAATGTTCATGTGCTTTGCAGGGTCATAGGCTTTCACCGTATTGTAGATGTTGCAGAACATCGCCGTGGACTCCGTATGGGTGGAATAGCCGTCCCCACGCTCCAGGTCGATGTCGATGCCGTCACACCAGGGATATTTCTCCATGATGCGGACGATCTCTGAAAGGAACCTGTCCTGCGCCCCGTCCGTGTTATCCCGCAGGGCGCGGAAGATGCTGTTTGCGCCATCGTTTGCCACGGTCAAAAGCCACTTGATATGGGGCCACCTGTTAATGTAGGTGAGCATATCCGAGATCGCCACACCGCTTTCATAGATTTCTCCGGTCGCTCTTACCTTAAATGAGAACAGCCCGATCTGGCTGATGCGGTCGCCGTAATCCCGGAGGGCTTCGTACATTCTGGCGTTGCCCATGAATGTCCATACCATGATCTGTTTGCCTTTTAATGTGTCCATCCAATCACTCTCCTTCAGGGCATAGAAAAAGCACCGCCGAAGCGATGCTCTCAAAACCATATTATCAAATGTCACTTGTTCCTCTTTCCTGTGTTACCTGTCCCCCGGACTTCTTCATGATAGAAATAATCTACGATGACCGGATGGCCCTGCGGCACTCTGCCATAGGGCATTTCGTTATCCACAAAGGGACAGTCATATTTCTTCGCCATCTCTTCAGCTTTTTTCTCCAGCGATTTGAAATAGCTGCGGTTATGATGGTTGTAAATTTCATCGTACAACGGCACGAGGGAAGGATACCTTTCAGCGATATAGTCCAGGATCGTTTTCTTGAAGCCGCCCCGCAGGTTCAGGTTTTCCAGCCAGAACAGGTCGCACTGATCCTTGACACGCTCAAATATCGCTTCAAAATCAGTGATGCCAGGAAATACGGGAGAGACAAAGCAGACGGTGCGGATGCCTGCGGCATAGACCTGTTTCATGGCGGCCAGCCGCCGTTCTATACTGACAGCACTATCCATATCATTTTTGAATTCCTCGTTCAGAGTGTTGATCGACCATGATGCTGTGACCTGTCCCAACTCTTTGAGCAAATCAATATCACGCACAACAAGATCGGATTTGGTGCAAATCAGAATGTCGGCACCGCCGCCTCTGAGCTGCTGAAGCAGCTTTCTTGTATTGCCAAACTGCTCCTCCTGGGGAAGGTAGCCGTCGGTCACGGAACCGATGACGATGCGCTGTCCGGCGTACTTTTTTGGATTTTTGATCTCCGGCCAGTGCTTGATATCCAAAAAGGTGCCCCAATCCTCCGTATGCCCGGTAAAACGCTTCATGAAAGAGGCGTAGCAGTACTTACAGCCATGAGTGCAGCCTACATAGGGATTGACCGAATAGCCTCCCACTGGCAGGCTGGATTTGGTCATGATATTCTTTGTCTCAACCTCTCTGATCAGGATGCCGTTCATCTCTACTTGTGCCATGTTCTCTGCACCTCCAACACCCGGTTGAATGCTTCCGGGAACTCCTGTACCATATTTGCTTCACCAATGATGGGAACAAGATCTTCTTTCATAAAAGCAGGAATGCCCAGTGCATGGGCCTGTTCCACGAGAGAATGCGCCCATGCCGGGTCTGTCCGCACTTTTTTGCTCTGCACTCCAGTCATGGTGCCAACCACGATCCAGTCAACGCCCGTCAAATCGACCTCGCCGGGATCATCAAACAAGGGCTCAAAAGTAACGTGATAGTGCTTTGCCCGAATATTGGCCTTCAGGGCGTCGATGCGCCACAGCTCTGATCTTCTTGTGACTGTGACCCCAAACCATGCATTTTCCAAGTCTGTCTCAAGATCCAGCAGATCAGGACGCTTTGACAAAAACAGGAATTGATGCTGCGGGTTTTCCCTAATCTTTGCAAAGACCTTCTCTCTCCACGCCGGTTCCCAGCCTGCCAAGTCGCTCATGCCGGTCAGCAGGAAATTTTGTGGACGTTCCCTTTCCATCAGCCGCAGCTTATTCGGAAAAAATTCCGGCTTGCTGAAGTCATCGATCATACGGTAACGCTTTACATTGTTCCGGGCATAGCAGTAAGAGCAGCCCACGGTACAGCCGATGACCAGATTCATGTTCTGAATATTGTCCTTAATGCAGATGCTCATCAGAGAACTTCCTCCACATTTTTCAGGATGCGGTGGAGATAGTTCTCCAGCTGCTCGATTTCCTCCCTGGAAAATCCCTTGTAATAAATATTGCTGATTTCTTCGGTTACTTCATTATAATCTTGTTCCAGACCTTTGGCTTCTTCTGTAAGGAAAATGAGAATCTTTCTACGGTCTTTGTCGCCGCGATCCCGATAAATCAGATTTGCCGCCTCCATACGGTCAAGCATACTGGTCAGCGTAGTCGTGGCAAGACCGGTCTCTTTTGACAGCTCACTAATGGGAACGCCATCCTTCTGCCAGAGAATATATAGAATCCTTCCCTGGGAGCCATTAAAAGCATCGATATTTTTTTCGCTCAATATGCGTTCAAAAACACGTCCTCCGACCTGTTTGATTCGGGTTATCAAAAATCCGCCTTGTGTTTTCATATTGTCACCTCAAACTGCAAGGCGGCTATCCACAGACAGCCGCCTTGTCCTTTCTCATTTCTGCTGCGCAGCCGCAAATTCAGCGTAACCTTTCCAGCCAAATACAGCATCCACATCTTCATCGCCGTAAACACCCTTGACATCGCAGAGGTGGACAACATGATCGTCCGCATCCATCGTCTGGACAACAGTCGCATGAATGAGCAGTTTGCAGGGAACAGGAGCCTTGATGTTTGTGCCCTCCACTTCCTGCATCGTCAGACCGACCTTAGAAGCCTTATCCGTATCACGTCCGGAGCAGGTGCCACATCCTATCAAAGCGCTGGTCAGTTCAACCCCGGGGATGGCGAGAATAACTTCTTTCTTCTCAGCCAGCAGTTCCAGACTATAAGCCCCTTTGTTCAGGGAGAACATGATTTTGCCGGGATTGGTGGACGCAAAAGCCCAAAATGCCAGAGTTGCAAGGTTGGTGCTGCCATCCGGTTTTTCTGTACAGAGCAGAGTCATGGAATTGGGAGAAGTGTAAACAGGCGCATTGCTGATATCGATTTTTTTCATTGTAGGAACCTCCTTATTTTATTTAAGATTATACTATAGAGGAATATCCCCTGTCAATCTTTTTTGAATTTGATCTTTAAGCGTCTGTATTGGATTTATCCAAACAGGCGCTTTTTTTGTTTCCCGAGAACAATCTCGGACATGGGCAGAAATTCCTCATCACGCCAAGGGGGAAGTGCGCCTTTTACCTGCTTTCGAGGAAGGCTGCGTTGCTTTCCCCCCTCTCACACTCTCCCCCCAAGATACACTTACCTGCTGGGAAGAAGATATAAATGCCTGCAGGAGGCATACTCCCACAGCCCAGCAAAGCAAACAATATGGCCGAAATGAAAGTCATCGTCTTTCCCAGCCGGTGATTTCATTGCACAACCAAATAAGGAGGAACGAAATGTCGATCAAATTCAAAAACAGAGAACACGAGAAATTCTATGAGCAGTGCCTCGCTCGGACCGGCGGCCTTGATCCCTACCACAAGGCCTTTTTTTACACGATGGGCATCAGCGGGGACACCCGGCATCACATCGAGGATGTCTATGATTTTCGGGACGATGTGATCCGGCCGGAGGGGCTGAACAAAGGCTGGCAGACCAGCGGGAGCAGTTGCCTGACCCGCTTGGCGTTCAACCTCTGGAACGGGTGGAACGCGGATGGCTGTGCGACGCCTTATGATCTGTTCAGCTCGTCGGATGCGGCCTACATGTTGGAAGCGGTTCGGCTTCGGTACCCGGAGTACTGCAGGGAACCCCAGGCCCCCAGCGTAAGTCGGGCCAGATAAGATGGGACGGGGCCGAAAGAAAAAACACAGAAATAAAGGCAAATGCCAGAAAGGACTTGAAACCATGATCATGGGCATTGACCACGGGTACTACGCTATCAAAACCAGGCATTTCTCGTTCCCAGCCGGTGTGACAGCGTACACCCATGAACCCTACACCCTGAAGAACACCCTCCAGATCGGCGGCAAATACTACGTCTGCGGCACAGGCCGGCAGCCGATCCTGCGTGACAAGACCGTCAACGACAACTACTACATTCTGACCCTGGCCGCCATTGCCATGGAACTTCGCTGCAGGGGACTTCCGGCGGAGAGCTCGGTGACGCTGGCTGCGGGCCTCCCCCTGGCTCGTTATGGTCGGGATAAGAAACTTTTCACCGAATATCTGCTGCGCAATGGCCAGCCAGTCAGCTTCCTCTTCGAGGGGGAACGCTACAAGGTCAAGATCGAAAACGTGAAACTGTTTCCCCAGGGCTATTCCGCTATCGCTATTCATCCCGAGCTGGTGAAGGATGAGCCGTCTGTGCTCCTCATGGACATCGGCGGATGGACAGTCGACCTTATGCGACTGGACAACAACGTCCCTAATGCGGCCACCTGCCGCAGCCTGGAACTTGGCATGATCCGCTACATGGATGAGATCCAGGAGCAGGTTCGTCGGGATACCGGCCTGTCTGTTACGGACGCCCAGGTGGAACGGATCCTTGCCGGCAAGCCCTGTAGCATGGACCCTGAAGCCCGAAAGCTCATCCAGCGACAGGGCCGACTCTACACGGAGCGGCTCATTTCGGCGGCAATGGAAGCAGGGTTTGACCTGCGAACTCTACCCGTGATTCTGATGGGAGGAGGCGCTGCGACCGTCATGCGCAACGTGAGCGAACGTGACGGCCTTTGTCGGGCTTTTCTGCTGGAGGACGATAAGGTGAACGCTGAGGGCTACGAACGGATTTTGAGCCAATTCACCTGCTCGCTGCTGGCGCTTGGAGCCGCAGTCGGGCTTTATTTTTTGTTCGACCCGTTGGTAGGCACCGAGGGCGTCGGCTGGATCTGCATCTTGGGGGCGGCCCCATTCGCAGTCTGCGGCTTTTTCACCTACCACGGTATGACGGCGGAGCAGACCCTGTGGGCCTGGTTTAAGTCACAAGTTCTGACACCCCGCCGCCTTGTCTTTCGGTCGGACAGTCTGTACTATCAGGCCCTGCAGCCTGCCATTGAGCAGGGTAAAAAGCCGCCCCGCAAGAAGAAAAAGCGTAAGGCTAAGGAACCGGCTGGAGAAAAAGCTCCGGCTCCGAAACCAGAAAAGGAGGATGCCTATCATTAAGACTCTCAGCAAAGCAACCAAGGCGGAACGGGACAAGTTCCGCATTCTCCGCTCGGTGCAGGATGCCATCCCCATCCGCCGCATCTGGTCGGACGGGATCTTCCAGGTGGGGACTCAGTTCTCCAAGACGTTCTCTTTCACCGACATCAATTACCAGATCGCCGGCAAGGAAGACAAGACGGCCATGTTCCTGGACTATTCCGAATTGCTCAACGCACTGGACTCCGGCGCCAGCGCCAAGATCACTATCAACAATCGGCGGCTCAACAAGGCGGAGTTTGAAGCGGCGCTGCTGCTCCCCATGCGGCAGGATGGGTTGGATCATTTCCGCAAGGAGTACAACGATATGCTGCTCTCCAAGGTCACCGGCACCAGCAACAGTGTGGTGCAGGAGCGATACATCACCATCAGCGTGGTGAAGAAAAACATTGCGGAAGCCCGTGCATACTTTTCTCGGGTCGGCACTGACCTGATCACCCATCTGGCCCAGCTATCCTCCATTGGGCAGGAACTGGATCTGGTGACCCGTCTGCGGATCTTCCGGGACTTCTTCAAGGGAGCAGAGCCACCCGCCTTCGAGTTTGACCTGAAGACTCAGATGAAGCTGGGCCATAGCTTCAAGGATTGGCTGTGCCCTGACTCCATGGAGTTCCAGCCGGATCACTTCAAGCTGAATGACCGCTGGGGGCGGGTTCTTTACTTGCAAGGATATGCCAGCTACATCAAGGACAGCATGGTATCCGAACTCTGCGAGCTGGACCGGGACCTGATGCTGTCCATTGACATCCTGCCGGTGCCCACCGATGAAGCGGTGCGCGAGGTTCAGAACAAGCTGCTGGGAGTGGAGACCAACGCTGCCAACTGGCAGCGCCGGCAGAACGCCGCCAACAATTTCTCCGCTATGCTGCCCTATGACATCGAACAGCAGCGTGCCGAGACCAAGGAGATGCTGGGCGACCTGACCAATCGGGACCAGCGCATGATGTTCGGCCTCGTGACCATGGTGCATCTGGCGGATACCAAGGAACAGCTGGACAGCGACACTGAGAGCCTTCTCACGGTTGCCCGCAAACATCTTTGCCAGATGAGCATCCTGCGCTGGCAGCAGAAGGACGGCCTTGACACTGTGCTGCCATACGGCCTGCGAAAAATCACTGCTCTGCGCACTCTGACCACGGAAAGCACGGCTGTTTTCATTCCGTTCCGCGCCCAGGAGATCATGCAGGACGGCGGCATCTACTATGGCCAGAACGCCGTGAGCAAAAACATGATCGTGGCCGACCGGCGCAAGCTCCTCAACGGCAACAGCTTTCGGCTGGGCGTATCGGGAAGTGGCAAATCCTTCAGTGCCAAAGAAGAGATCGTGAGCATCGCACTGTCCACCAATGACGATATCCTGATTTTGGATCCGGAAAGTGAGTTTGGCTATCTCACCGAGGCGCTGGGCGGCGAAGTTATCCGGGTGTCGGCGGCTTCCGATACGCATATCAATGCGTTGGATATGGACAAAGCCTATGGTGATGCCCGCAATCCACTCATTGAGAAATCCCAGTTCGTGTTGTCCCTGTTCGAACAACTGGTGGGTTCGGAGGGGGTATCTGCCAAGGAGAAATCTATCCTGGACCGCTGCACCTATGAGGTGTACCGGGAGTACATGGCAGGGGGGCTATACCGGTCAGCCGCCCACGCTGAAGGATCTGTACCAGATCCTCCTGAAGCAGCCGGAGCCGGAGGCTCGAGGGCTGGCACTGTCTGCGGAGCTGTTCATCACGGGCAGTCTGAACACTTTTGCACAGCCCACCAATGTGGATACCAAAGCCCGGATCATCGCCTACGATATCCGGGAGTTGGGCGAACAGCTCATGCCTCTGGGAATGCTGGTGACTCTGGATGCCATCTTCAACCGGGTCATTCAGAACTGGAAGCGCGGTAAGACCACCTGGGTGTTTGCCGACGAGTTCTATCTGCTGTTCCGATACCAGTACAGTGCCGACTTCTTCTACAAACTTTGGAAGCGGATCCGCAAGTACAACGGCCTCGTGACCGGTTTGACCCAGAACGTGGATGAGATTCTGCGTTCCGATACCGCCCGCCTCATGCTTGCAAACTCGGAGTTCCTCATTCTGTTGAATCAGTCGCCCACCGACCGGGAGGAACTGGCCCGACTGCTGCACATTTCAGAAGCACAGATGGGGTACATCACCAATGTGGCTGCAGGCTGCGGCCTGATCCGCTGTGCCGGCAACATCGTACCCTTCGAGAACAGCTTCCCCCGGAACACCCAGCTGTACAAGCTCATGACGACCAAACCGGATGAAGCCATCCGAGGAATGTGACAGTGGTGTTTGAGAAGGAGGTGGCGTTGCCGCAAGAGAAAGTAAACCCGTTTATACTGTAGCATCGCTGTCGGGCGGAAAAGACTCGACGGCGATGCTTCTTCGCCTCGTAGAAGAAAACCGTCCCATCGATGAGATCCTGTACTGCGATACCGGGTGGGAGTTCCCTCAGATGTATGACCACCTGGACCGGCTGGAGCAAACCATCGGCAGACCTATCACCCGGCTGAAAGCCCCGCTGACGGCAGAGCAGTATTTCTATGAGTACACGGCAAAGCCGGACGCAAAGCTGGTAACGAATCGGGGACTCAGTTGGCCTTCCCATGCCTGTCGCTGGTGTACTGGACGGCTCAAGACTCATGTGATCAACAAACATCTTCGCCAGCTGCGCCGGCAATACCAGCTGGAACAGTATGTGGGGATTGCCGCCGATGAAGCCCATCGCTGCAAGGATCTATATTACCCGCTTGTGGAGTGGGGTATGACAGAGGCGGACTGCCTGCGGTATTGCAAGGAACATGGATTTGACTGGGGTGGGCTGTACGACATTTTTCGGTGGGTATCCTGCTGGTGCTGTCCGCTGCAGCCAATGAGTGAACTGCGGAAGCTGCGTGTTCATTGTCCGGATCTATGGCAGAAGCTCCTGTACATGGATGCACATACCTGGCAGCCCTTCCGACCGGATTACACTGCCCGACAACTGGACATCCGCTTCAAGCTGGAAGAAGAACGAGTCTCACAAGGTCTGCCCCTCACTGGGCGGGCCTTTTTTACTGCGCTCGATGACCGGCTGGAACAAGAAAGATGTCCAAGAAGGCGCAATAAGGAATGAGCAATGGATAAGAAAACAAATAGCCGGGGGCCTCCCAGACCCTCGGCGCATATCCTACAAAGGAGGAAAGATCTTGAAAGAGATAAAAACAAAGCAGGCAGGCGGACAGCCCCGAACCTTCGATAAGGCGGGAGTCGTACCTAAGACCGCCATGAAGGAGATGTGGCTCCATACCAAAGATAAGGCTTTGAGCGAGACTATAGGTACGCCCTTTGCCGGCCAACAGGACGTCTCCAACAATGCGCCCGCCAATACTGCCGGGGATCAGATGCTGTCCGGCGCGGAAACCACGGCCAAGAAGGGCGTAGAAGCGGCGCATGATGGGGGTCGAAAAATGACACGGTTCGCCAGCCAGAAGGTCAAGGAACGCCGGGAAGTGGCCCGTATCAAAAACCAGGTTTCCGGTACGGCGCAGCACGGAACAGGAACCACCCGAAAAGGCGCAGCCACGAAACCGGCTGGAAATAGGACCATCAGGGGCCGGCAGCCTGCGGCCAAGCCCAAGGCCAATGCAGCCAAGAGCATTAAGCAGGGCGGGAAAGGAATCAAGGGCGCGCAGCAGACCGCCGTCAATGCCCAGAAAGCCGCGAAGACGGCCCAGCAGATCACCCAGCGAATGCAGGCGGCGGCCAAAGCAACTGTGCGGGGGATCCGGGCGGCCGCCCATGCGGTGATGGCAGCCCTAAAGGCGGCTGTGGCAGCCATGCAGAGCCTTGCCACGGCCATTGCCCTGAAAGCTTGCCAGGAGGGGCGAAAAGTGCGGTTCTTTACCGCAGCTGGTCTTGCCAATCTCCTGCTCGAGAAGAACAACAAAGGCACTCTCAACAACTTCCTCGGCTCACTGAAAAAAGTGGAGCTGATTGTGATTGACGAAATTGGCTTTGTACCGCTGCACAAGGACGCAGCCGAGCTGCTGTTCCAGGTGATTTCTGACTGCTACGAGCGCAAGAGCCTGATTATTACCTCCAACTTGGAGTTTTCTCAGTGGAACACCGTCTTTGGAGACAACAGGCTGACGGCAGCTCTGGTTGACCGATTGATCCACCACAGCCATATTGTGATCTTCTCCGGCGAAAGTTACCGGCTTACACAGTCCATGCACCGGCAGCGGAGCTCTTTTTGAACAAGGGCTTTGGGGCTCCAAAACTCTTGCAAAAGAGCTCGCCCTGTTAGCGCACCAAAAGGTGAGCGTTGGGGCTCGCCACATGCAGTCCAGACATGTTTATTGGGTGTTGAAGGTGCTCACTTTTTTGACGCCCTTTTGCAAGACTTTTTTATTGACAAACACATCCGGTACTTACCTTTTTGAGAAAAAGGCAAGGTAGCAGGAGTAAATAATCACACCGATAGTAATGAGAATAGCAATCAGACACTGTGGTTCTTTCATGTACTCCCAGGCATTAAGGAGCCATGTGCCGTGAAGTTTTTCCAAGGATTGTATTACTTTAAGACAATACAATTCGGCTGAAAGAAACAACAAACCTAAAATGATACCACCAATGCCCCAATGTTTCTTCATAAAGACAGCTCCTCTCAAATCTATAGGGAAATGCTTTTTCCGCTGGGTAATACCAGTGTGTCTGCTGGATATTTTTGACGAAATTCTGTGATATTCATTGTTGTTTTCTCACTTTAACAAATTCAGCTGTATCATTTTCACCATGCGCAAAGCATCAGAAACTGTCATGCTGATCTTTGTAGATAATTTCAGACCATTCCTGGGGATGTGGTAATAGTAGGGTTCCTCCGCAAGAACCTTGACTTTTCCGCCGATTTTTTTTGCCAGCGCCGATGCCGAATCTACATAGAAAAACATCTGCGCATCGGCATGGCCCAATTGCTTCATGTATTTTTTTCGCATCATAGCCATGCCACTTTTGTTTACAGTATCAAAAACAAGCGTTATCTCTCCATATTGCTGCAGTGTTTGCAACAGGCCTACAACCTTGGCCTCCTCAAAATAATGGAACAGCCCCCCGGCGGTGACCAGAATCGGCGCATTTGGCACATCGGCGCGAACTTGTCTGATCCAGTCCTCTGCAAAGGCGTCCCCGGCGAGGTAGGTTTCCCTCTCCGGCTCCGGCAGCAGCTTCCGTCGATACTCCATCACATGAGGCAGATCCACAGCATACCAGTGTGTATGCCCGTTGTCACTGCGATAATAAGCTGTCTCCAGGCCGCAGCCGAGTTGGACGATCACGCCATCCGAACTGCGCTCCAGAAAGGCCTGAACAGTTCGATCCATATTGGAGGATCGGACGGCGGAGGCCAGCAGGGTATACTGGCTCTGGCCGCCCTTTCCAAGCAGGTCGGTCGGAAGCTTATTTTTCAGTTCCAGCGCCTTTTGATCGTACAAAACATTTGGACAGTGCTCACTGGCATAGATTCTGCCCAGCATGGGGACAAACAGCGTGTCTTCTACAACACCTAACTTGGACATGGTTATCCTCCTGTTTAAGTCTTGATGAATTCTGTAATCAATTTGAATAATCATCCGTCCGCGCCAAGTGCCCGCCGGCTAGGTCTGTCATCGCCGTGAGCTGGGCGACAGATCAACCAGATCACGCTTTGTAAGCCGGAGAGAAGGTGGCACCGCTCTTGCCTGTAAAAGTTACTGTGGAGAAGAGGCGGTGAGTGTTGCAAGCGTCATAAAGAATCTCCTCGCAGAAAAGATAAAATGTGATTTCCTGGATCAGATATAGCGCCGGGCGGGTGGCTACAATCTTCTGCACCTCATAAGATCACCAAAACATATTGATAAGCAGCCCCAGTCCCGCTTGAGCCATTGCCAGGACGGGACACATCAAAAACGGCCATTGGAGAAGGTGCTCCGGCAGAGCGTAGTTCCTCATCCAGTTTTTGAATGTATAATCAGGATGTCCCTCGGTACCGGGGATAACAAATCGGTTTTTTGCCTTCTTTTGAATCAGCCAGAAATCCAGGAAGAGCAGATCACAGAAATTGACCATCATCCACTGGATATACCCAGTCAGGGTCAGACACCAGAATTCGGTTGTCCCGCCATCCAAAGCACTGATCGCACCAAAAAGAAGAAGGGGCAGAAGTTCTCCGAAACAGATCCAAAGCCAGCAAGAACATTTTTCTGTCGAGGTAGGCGGCTCTTTCGCTGCCTTGATGATGGCGGGGGGATAACAAGGGAACATCAGCCTGGGACAATACAGCGCTGCAAACCCGGCGAACAGGTTAAAGTAAGCTGACATAGCGAGCCCATCTAAAAAAGTGCGTATCCAGTTCATATGCATCCCCTTTCATCTACAAGGGAGTTGTTTAACTAGTTGTTGCTAACCATTTGTGCGTTAAGCACCATGTCTTATCTCGCCGCCCAAGTGTAGCTTATTAATCCGATAGCAAGCTCAGAAGAGCAGGGGAGAACTGGAATCATAACCCTCACAAGAAGAAGCGACATGTTTATGTCCATTGGTTCTACTGTTTTACCGCACAACTCAGTTTCCGATATGCGAAGAGACCAGTTAATCTGTTATATTGTCTGTCAGGATAAAAAACAATCCGCAAACGAACAGTACAAGAAACAAAATTGCAGGAAGGGATAACCCGTTTTCAAAAATACTTATGATCATTCTTCCCGGTGGTGTTACCCATGCGTTTGCTGGGCTTTGCATCGCAACCATCATCGTTCCAGTAATTCCAATCGTACCACTCAGTGTCAAAAATCCGCCTTTAATCACTCTTTTCATAATGGTTTTCTCCTTTTATGGTACTCCTAACGCGAGGAAAGAATCATTTCAGTGGATCAGATTCATCTAAAATATGCGGAGGCCACACAGCAGGAATTGCTGCGCCGCGTTTCATCTTGAAGTCGCACACGTCATCCCCGGTTGCACAGGTTTTTTCCCGGTACAGAGCAACACCAAAGGCATGGAACATTACATAGTCCAGATTGCACATGTAAGGAAGATACTCCATGTAGCCTCTCGCTTTGCAAAACTCATAGATGGGGCAAACCTGGTTGTGATAGATGACGGGGGACTCTTCTGTGGGGGTCATGGTCTGCGTTACAAAGCTTCCCGGGTTTCTCGCAGCGTTTTCCGCATTCTTTCTGTCTTTGCGATGCAATGCCTTGTTGACAAGATCAGGGCAATGGTTGAACACTCCACCAATCAGCCGGCGCAACGGTCGGGGTACTCTATCAAAGTACCGCTCATAGAGGGTGGTCGACAGACGTCCCCAGTCATGGATGGAAAGACCGTATCGTTTTCCCACAACACCAATAGCAATAAAGAACATACAACCAGTTGGATTTTTGGTGCCGCTGCTTCTGTCGCCGCCGATAAAAGGGAAATGTTCCAGCATCGCCTGCTCATAGTACTCCCAAACCTCAGCGAAAATCTGGGGATAAGGCTTTCGGAAAATCTCCTCCAGTTCAGGCTTGACGAGTTTCAGATAATTGTTGCTGCTGTGGTGATTTGATATACTGGGGCTTGCCATGAGGGCGATTTGATTAAATCGTCGCGTTTACATCGTATGCCTTGTTCAACGCTGATTTATATGTTTTTTCACCGATTAGAAAACAGCGACTTATTAGCGCGACGAAAATGTGTTTTACAAAAATAGCAGTAGGCTGATCGCCATAACCACCATGCCGGAAACAAGACCGTAGAGGGACAGGTGGTGTTCTCCGTATTCACGGGCGGCTGGAAGCAGTTCATCAAAAGAGATAAATACCATAATACCAGCTACTCCGGCGAACAAGACGCCGAACACAGTGTCGCTCATAACAGCTCGCAGGACCAACCAGCCGAGCAGAGCTCCTAAGGGTTCTGCAAGTCCAGACAGGAAGGAATAACAAAAGGCTTTTCGCCGTGAACCTGTGGCTTGATAAATGGGAACAGACACTGCGATCCCCTCCGGAATATTGTGAATCGCAATGGCTACAACAATAGGAATAGCCACTCCAGGCTCCTGCATGGCTGAAACAAAAGTGGCGAGTCCTTCAGGAAAGTTGTGTATAGCAATTGCCAGTGCAGTAAAGACACCCATACGCATCAACCGGTTAGGCTGAGGAGCAATTTCTGCCGTGGCCTCCATGAGTTTAACTTCGTGGGGATTTTCTGCAGAAGGAATCAGCTTGTCGATGATTGCAATCACCAGCATGCCGCCGAAAAAAGCTGCAACCGTTGCCCAGCTGCCAAATCGAGTGCCCATTTCGGTAATTAGAGCTTCCTGCGCTTTAAAAAATATCTCGATCATTGAGACATAAATCATGACTCCGGCGGAAAAGCCCAGGGAAACCGACAAGAACTTTCGGTTGGTGTGGCGACTGAGAAATGCAATGCAGCTGCCGATTCCGGTACTGAGGCCGGCCAGCAGTGTCAGAAAAAAGGCGAGTAAAACAGTATGATCCAAAGGAGCCCTCCCTTCTATTGTAGTTAGTCATGGCTAACCACAATGATTCTATCACGCTTAATATGATATGTCAATAATTCAGACGGGATATTGGGTCTCTTGCGGAATTCGGCAGTTTCTACTCGGAAAAACTCTTTTTGCCGTCGCCGACCACTTTTGACAACCACATATGAAAAAGCCCGCGAAGCCAGTTCTGAATAGGCTTTGCGGGCGTTAAATAATTGCTTAGTTTGTTCGCAGCTGCTGAAATGCAGCTTGAAATGGTTGATTTCTGTTAGATGCTTGGCACTTCATGATTTTGCATAATTCTATTTTTGCATTGCGGATGTGGTAATACATTCACCCTCGGAATTACTTTAGCTAGTGTTTCTGTCTTGATAGAAGAGAGCTTTCTATTTCAAAAAAAACAGTCTCTAATCAGGCTGATTACTTTACATGCCGTATTTGGTGCTTTGTTCTACGGTATGGAATTGGTTCATTCGAAGGTCACATTCTCCAATCGGAGAAAGATGAGGCCGTATTCCTCCATGGAGCGGTCTACCTGAAGCTCTCCTGCAACTGTTACTTCCGATTCAGCAGGCGGATAGTCCTGAGGGTAGACCGCGTTTTCTGGCATGACGATGTCAAACCCCTGCGCACAGCAGGCAGTGGCATCCTGCACGATCACACCGCAGTATACTTGTTTTGTCTCTGGGTCCTGATATACTGTAAAAATTCCGGTCATTCGGATAATTTTTCCGATATAATCATCCGGGGACATCGTCATGTTGAACACTTCTGCGTAGACCATAGTGCTGCTGAGGGTAGTTAAATCCACATCCACGGATATTGTGGGCGCTTCCTGAGAATCCGGCTGTGAATCTGCAGCCGGGAGCACCGTGCCGCTTCCTTGCGATTCTCCGTTTTCTGTTAGCGGCGATTCCTCGGAGGGGGATTCAGGCTCATCAGGTGCCTCACTCTCCGGAAGTGCTTTTTCTTGGTATGTAATAGAGGAAAAGGGGAGCACCTCGGATTGCGAGGGGGAGTCTTGCTCACCGCACGCGGAACAGGTCAGTAGTAAAATCCCGGATAGAAACAGAATTATTGGCAGCTTCGTAGGTCATCACCTCCTGAAATATCCCACAAAGGAGCAAAGGACAAAAAGCGCAATTTGTACAGTAACAATGGTAGCGCCCACCGGAGTACCAGCCAGAATGGATGTGAGAATGCCGGCGGCGGCACAGAATACGGAGAGAACGGCGGAACAGAGAGTGACTGCCCGGAAGCTCTTAAATAGCCGCATGGCGGACAGGGCAGGGAAGATCACCAAAGCTGAGATCAGCAAAGACCCAACCAGATTCATGGCCATTACAATAACCACCGCTGTTACCACAGCCAGGATCATATTATATACCCTTGACTTGGTCCCGGTAGCCGAGGCAAAGCTCTCGTCAAAAGTAACAGAAAAGATTTTGTGATAGAAAAAGAGATACAGGAGCATGACCACCACCGACAGTGCCAAGCACATCCAGACCTCGGCCTGAGTAAGAGTGAGGATGGATGTAGAGCCGAACAGAGTTGTGCAGACATCTCCTGTCAGATTAGTGGATGTAGAAAATACATTCATCATCAGATAACCGATCGCCAGCGCTCCTACGGAGAGCATAGCCATGGCGGCGTCGCCTTTGATTTTGGAATTTTGCCCCGCACCCAGCAGAAGGATGGCACACAGCACCGTGATGCCCATGACCAGTGGCATATCGTTGGACAGATTCAGAACAGAAGCCACCGACATAGCCCCGAAAGCCACATGAGACAACCCGTCCCCGATAAAGGAGAAGCGCTTGAGCACCAGCGTGACTCCCAGCAGCGAAGCGCACAGAGCTACCAGCACCCCTACCACAAGAGCGTAGCGGACAAAAGGGTAGGCCCAGTATTGGGCCAGTTTCTCAATCAGCAGAGCCATGGTTGCCACCCCCTCTCTGTTCCAGAAATCCACGGCCGGGATTGGACCGGACAAAATCTTCCCGGGTGCCGAAAAACACCTGTTCTCCCAGATAAAGGATATGGCTGGCATAGCGGAGAGCGGCCTCCACATCGTGGGAGATCATCAGGATGGTCATGCCGTCTTTTTCATTCAGCCGGGCAATGACCTGGTACAGCTCCCGGCTGGCAGCCGGGTCAAGACCAGCCACCGGTTCGTCCAGCAGCAGCATCTTCCGGGCGGCACACAGCGCCCGGGCCAGCAGCACCCGTTGCTGCTGACCTCCCGACAGCTCACGATAGCATCGCTTGGAGAATCGCTCCATATTCATGCGCCGGAGAGACTGCCGGGCCAGTTCTTTTTCCGCTTTTGTGTAAAAGGGACGCAGGCCGCACCGGCTTTGACAGCCGGACAGGACCACTTCCCAGACGGTGGCAGGGAAATCCCGCTGGGCCTGTGTTTGCTGGAGCAGGTAGCCGATCTCGTTGGAATGTACCCCGCCGCTCAGGGTCACCGAACCTTCCAGGGGTATCTGCAATCCAAGAACGGTTTTCATCAGAGTTGATTTTCCAACGCCATTTTTTCCCAGAATGCACAAATAGTCCCCGGCGCTGACGGTAAAACTCAGGTCCCGCACCAGGGCGGAACTATAGCCCAGGGCCAGGCCCTGGCAGTTCATTTGGATCATGTAACGATACCCCTCTCAGCCCAAGGCGGTTTTCAGGGTCTCCAAGTTTTGTTGCATAATAGCGAGGTATGTGACTCCCGCCTCCACATCGCTGGCCGTCACCGACTGCATGGAGTCCAGCACCAGGATTTTCTGATCTTTGGTGTTGGTGTTTTCCACTACAGTCTGAGCGATATTGTGAGTGGCGCCTTCAATGGTTAACACGCAAGGGAGAGACAGTTCATCCACTTTGCCGGCCAGGAAAGATACGGTTTCAAAACTGGCCTCTGTTTCTGCCGAGCAGCCAGAAAATGCCGCATAGTAGGTAAGCCCATAGTCGTCCGCCAGATACCGGAAGGGGAATCGATCAGCAAAGAGCAAAGTGTGGATGGAAGCGGCGTCCACAGCGGCCTGATACTGCCCATCCAGGTCACTGAGCTTCTGGATATAAGCGGCGGCATTTTCACTATAGGTCACCTGATGCGCAGGGTCGATGGAGCTCAAGGTCTCCGCAATGGCGTTGCAGAGCACCGCGGCATGCTTCAAAGACAGCCAAATATGCTCATCATCATGGCTGTGGGTGCATTCCGAGGTATGATCACGATCTTCGTGGTGTTCATGGGAATCCTCGTGATGTTCTTCCTCTTCGTGGTGGTGATGCTCGCTCTCCTGCATCCCCTCAACTGCTTCTTCTACTTTCACGCCTTCTCCCAGAACTTCCATCAGGTTCATGGCCACCAAATCAGTGTTGGCAGCACTGGCCAGGGCGTCCTCCACCCAGGAATCAGATTCGCCGCCTGTGTAGAGAAACAGGTCGCAGTTCGAGATGGCAATCATATCGTCGGCGGTAGGCTGGAAGCTGTGGAGATCCACCCCATCGTCCAGGAGCATCGTCAGCTCCACGTGGTCAGCCTGATCCCCCAAGATTTCCCGAACCCAGTCGTACTCTGGGAAAATGGTGGTGACGATCCGCAGCTTTTTGCTGCCGCTGTCAGGGGTGGACGCAGCGCTGCAGCCGGTCAGGAGCCCTACAGCCAGGGCAAGGGAAAGCAGAATGGAAATTGCTTTTTTCATATGGATAAAACCTCCGAATTTACACAGAAACTGAAAAATGGGCGCAAAAATACAAGGGGATCCGGGCGTGTGCCAAGAAAGCCTGCTTTGGACGGGCAGACCAATCCCCTTGTAATAAGTGTTTCGTTTAATTCAGAAGTTTTACCTTCCACAAAACCGGCGAAGGTGCAGTGAAGATGTTCTGCGTCCTCAGGGCGGCAAGCAGCAAAAAGAAGCAGAGCACTGCCCCTATGCCAGAGGTCGAATGGGCTGCGTAGAGCTGTTCCAGAAGCTTTTGGCAAGTCTGGATCTGGTGGCAGATGGGACAATCCTCGCCGATGCAGTTGTGATCTGCTTCAGAAACAATAAAGAAAACGGAGAAAAGCAAGGCGAATACCAACAGCACCGCCCCGCAGGCGGCGGCGAAACGTGTTCTTTTTGCCATGTTTCTCTCCTCCTTGCTGTTGAATGAGCGAATGTCATGGGTGATGGCAATCTTGGCAAATGCCGTACATAACTGTTTTGAGAATATCCAAATCAAAGCCATCCAGCTCCGACATGGCACGGGTCAATTGCGCGGTATGCTCCGCGTCCATGTGGAAAGTTTTTCCGCATCGAGTGCAGGACATGTGCAGATGGGAGTGACAGCCTTCCGCGCCCACATACTGGTAATAGGCCTCTCTGCTGCCTGGCTTTATTGATTTGCGGATCAGTCCTTCCGCCTCCAACTGGGACAGATTCCGGTAAACGGCGCTGAGGCTGATCTGTTGGGAGCATAGTTCCTGGGCGATCTGCCGTACTGACAGTAGCTGGTCCGGATGCTGATTCAGAAAGTTGATCAGATGATCCCTCTGACGGGTATCGTATTTTTTCATCAGCAAGCCCCCAAGGAATTTGCAAATCATTTGCAAATTAGGTTAGCATAGTGAAACCGGTGTGTCAAGTGGTATTTGGGTAATCTAAATCTGAAGGCTGCTTAGTTGCTTTGTTTTACTAGAAAGGCAATTGAGGGGGTATCTTGAATTGGTAAGCAGTCTGTAGTACTATGTGGTTAGCTTTGGCTAACTGATGCTGACATAGATGATGATCAGCTGAGATAGGTATGACATCATAGCTTTATAGAGGAGATAGTGTTATGCAGTCTTTCGAACAGGTACTAATTGCGCTGCTGTTTTGTCTGGCTATTGTATTGATTTGCCAGAAAATAAAGAGATTTGCTCGAAAAGCCGCGCGCAACGGAGGAGCGTGTTTATCGTTTCGAAGAAAGCAGAGATGACCAACTGTGATGAAGTGGTAAATAAAATGTGGGCTTCCATTATCAGAAAATGATCAGTCATATTGGAAAACTAGATGGAGCATTTTTAAACTATTTAGAGCGGCAGAAACCACTTGGGTTATGATATCCTACGATATCCGGGAACTGGGCGAGCAGCTGATGCCCATCGGGATGCTGGTCACGCTCGATGCGATTTTCAACCGGGTCATCCAGAACTGGAAACGGGGCAAGACCACCTGGGTGTTTGCAGACGAGTTCTACCTTCTCTTCCGCTATCCGTACAGCGGTGATTTCTTTTACCGCCTGTGGAAACGCATTCGCAAGTACAACGGCCTCGTGACGGGTTTGACGCAGAACGTAGAGGAACTGCTGCATTCTGAAACCGCGCGCATGATGCTGGCAAACTCGGAATTTTTGGTAATGCTCAACCAGAGTTCTACGGATCGCGCGGAATTGGCGAAGCTGCTGCATATTTCCGACACCCAGCTCGGGTACATCACCAATGTGGCCGCAGGTTGCGGGCTGATTCGCTGCGCCGGCAATATCGTCCCCTTCGAAAACAGCTTCCCCCGGAACACCCAACTGTATAAGCTCATGACGACCAAACCGGGTGAAGCCATCCGCGCGATGTGATTTGTCTGGTTTGAGAAGGCGGTAAGGGAACAAAAAGCCGAGGGCCTCCCAGGCCCTCGGCATCCGGCAAATTCTTCACGCTCAATCCTTTAGCGCCCCAATCGGCACGACACAGACTCCATCCGGCCGGCGATAGGCATACTGCCCTGCCCCTGTCAGAACCATTAGAAAAGCAGGCGCTTTCATGCGAGATGTATCGATTTTGGCAGCAAGGTCCTTTAGGCTTGCCGCGCCTTGCTCAATTAGCGTATCTCCGCCGAGCTTGATCTCAATCAATCCATAAGCGCCATTCCTTAAATGGACGACGGCATCACATTCGAGGCCATTTTTATCCCGATAATGATAGACCGTGCCGTTCAGTGCATCGGCAAAGATGCGAAGGTCTCGTACACAAAGAGTCTCAAACAGGAAACCAAACGTATTTAAATCGTTCAGCAGGTCATTTGGCCCGATGCCCAAAGCAGCAGTTGCAATGGACGGATCGACAAAATAGCGTGTATCTGTGGAGCGTATTGCCGTTTTGGAGCGAAGATTGGGATTCCAGGCAGGCATATCCTCAACCACAAAAATCTTTCTTAGCGCACTCAGATAGGAGGCGACCGTTTCCGGGTCGGTCGGAGTTTCTGCATTGGGTGAAATGTCTTGCGCGATGACAGTGTTCGGAACTTGGCTGCCCTGATTCCTTGCGTACGACCGCATCAGTCGCTTGACCCGTTCCGGGTTCTTTTGCACTTGATCGGCGCGATTGATGTCCGAATGGACAACGGCATCGTAATAATCGATTGCCTGATCCAATGCGATCTCCTCCCGCATATCGATAGCTTGCGGCCATCCGCCGCGGCAGGTCAAAAACGCCAAACGCTCTATCGTAAGTTGGGAATCTCCGTCTGCTGCATCAGGCGATGCAAACAAGGCGCGAAGACTCACATCCCCAGTGGAATCGCCCGATTCGTATAAACTCATAGGCCGCATGGTGAGCCAGGTAAAGCGTCCCGTCCCCGAATGCGCAATATCCTTGGTGTCGGCAGGCACCGCAGAGCCAGTCAGGATAAACTGCCCCATTTCACCGCGATGGTCAACCTCGAAACGGATGGCATCCCAAAGTTTAGGGGCCAGCTGCCATTCGTCAATCAATCGCGGCGTCTGACCCCGCAACAGCCGTTTGGGGTTTAGTTCCGCCATCGCCACATTCTGTGCCTTGTTTTCGGGATCATCCATATAGAGCACACTGGCTGCAATTTGCTCTGCCGTTGTGGTTTTACCACACCACTTGGGCCCTTCAATCAGTACGGCACCTTTGCCTTCAAGCTTGCGCTGCAAAATTTCGTCTGCGATGCGCTTTCGATAATGTTGCAAAGTCATTCACCACCAATTCCTCGTTCATACCACTAGTATAGCGCAAAAAAAAAGGATTGCAAGAGAGAATCGGATACTTGGCTGAATATTATTAGGATGATTGGCCGAGTTATGCCTGGATGATTGGCTGGGTTTTTTGCGGTGAATTGGCCTTCATACGCTTAGACCTGATCATCGCCTGACATTAGGACCTCATAATTACCTTGACGATCCTATCGCAGCCCTTTTGTCCGGATTACACCGACTGACAACGGGACACCCGCTTTAAGCTGGGAGAAGAACTAACCACACATGGTCTGCCGGATCTTTTTTACTGCGTTCGATGCCTAGTGAGAGTAAGACGAGGGTCGAAGAAAACGAAATAGGGAATGTGCAATGAATAAGAGAACAAACAGCCGAAGGACTCCCGAGCTCTTAGCACATATCCTATAAAGGAGGAAAAGTCTTGAAAGAGATAAAAACAAAGCCGACAGGCGGTAAGCCCCGCACCTTTGATAAGGCGGGGGTCGTACCCAAGACCGCTATGAGGGAGATGTGGCTCCATACCAAAGATAAGGCTTTGAGCGCGACTATGGGCACGCCCTTTGCCGGCAAACAGGAAGTCTCCAACAATGCCCCCGCCAATACTGCCGGGGATCAGATACTGTCCAGCGCTGAAACTGCGGCCAAGAAGGGAGTGGAAACCGTGTACGATGGCGGCCGGAAACTGACACAATTTGCGAGCCGGACGATCAAGGAACGCAGGGAAGCGGCTCGCATCAAAAACCAGGTTTCTGGTACGATACAGGGCAGGAAAGGTGCCGCCCGAAAAGATATTTTGGCAAGACCAGCTGAAAGGAAGACCATCAAAGGCCGAAAGCCTGCAGCCAGGCCCAAGGCCAATGCGGCCAAGGCCATCAAACAAGGAGGCAAAGGCATTAAGGGGGCGCAGCGGACAGCCGCCAGCACTCAGAAAGCTGCCAAGGCGGCCCAACAAATTACCCAGCGAATGCAGGCAGCGGCCAAAGCAACCGTGCGCGGGATCCGGGCGGTAGCTCATGCGGTGATGGCAGCTCTCAAGGCGGCTGTAGCGGCCGCCAAGAGCCTCGCGGCAGCGATCCTGGCCGGGGGATGGGTGGCGGTGGTGATGATCCTGCTTATCTGCCTGATCGCACTGGTAGCGGGTTCCTGCTACGGAATCTTCTTCGGCGTTGAGGCCACCGGCTCAGGCACCAGCGTTTCTCAGGCGGTTCGGGAGCTGAATCGGGAGTATGCGGATCACCTGCAACAGATATCGGAGTCTATCTCTCACGACCGGCAGGAGATGACCTCCAACGATGGCAGTCTCTCCATCAACTGGCAGGAGGTGCTGGCCGTCTTTTCCGCCAAGGTGGCGGGCGCTTCTGACGGCGAGCAGGTGGCCTCGTTGAGCGATGCCCAAGTGGATGTTCTGAAAGACATCCTGTGGGAGATGAATGATGTGGACTACTCGACTCACACGGAATCCCACGAGGTGGGGGTTACTACGACCAACGACGATGGGGAGGAAGAGACCTCCACCGAGACCGTCACCGAAACGGTGCTGACCATTGCGATTACACACAAGACGGCCGCTGAAATGGCAGAGGAGTACCACTTCAACAGCCGTCAGAACGAGTATTTAAATCTGATGATGCAGCCGGACAACCAGAATCTGTGGGCGCAGCTGCTGGGCGGCCTTGTGGCCGGCAGCGGGCAGATCATTGCTCCCGACACCGACTGGGTGCCCGTCGGGGCGCTGGCTTGGCCTCTTCCGCAGACATTCGCAGTTACCTCCCACTTCGGATACAGGGAGGACCCGTTCACCGGCGAGATCGATTATCATAACGGAACCGACATCGCCGCCCCGGCGGGAACGCCTATTCTGGCGGCTGCCGCCGGTACCGTGACCATCGCCAACGGCATCGACTCTTGGGGCGGCAGCTACGGCTACCACATCAAGATCGATCACGGCAACGGGCTGAAAACGCTTTATGCGCACTGCTCTGCCATTTGTGTGACAGCCGGCCAGCAGGTACAGCAAGGCGAAGTGATTGGCTATGTGGGTACGACAGGAAACTCGAACGGCAACCATCTACACTTTGAAGCATGGATCAGAGGCCAACGTGTCGACGCAATGAGTTTCTTTGCGGTAACATAAAAGGGGAGCGTTAGCGGCGAAGCGCCAAGGCGGAGCAGAGCATCCAGGATGTGTGGAAGCGGGATCAGCAGCATACCTTGCCGCAACGCCAAGGCAAACGCGGAGGTGGAAGCGCTGCTGACAGCCTGAAAAAGTTGACAGTAGAGAAAGGCACAGACGACGGGACTCGCCTGATGCACGCCGCCACCTACCAAGAAGATCGACGTGAAACTATTGGAAAAAATTCTCGGCAAACACGGCTGGACCGAACCCGCCGAGAGGATGTGGATCAGAGCTACAAGAAAAACCGTTGTGCAGGAGTGTTTCCATCCCCACACAACGGTTTTATGCTATCGGGAAAAGTGGGCGCAACCGAGACTGGTGAGAGGGCTATCTTTACCGATACAAAATGACTCCAAGTAGCGAAAAAGCAGTCAAGATTCGAGGATTGCAAAGAACTCTGCAAAGTTGCGAACAGCAAGGCCTGTATGCCAAGAGGAATCTTCTTGCTTTTTGGCTCCGTACCACACTTTTATCATCTCATCTTCGAAAAGCATTGATGAACGGTAAACACAGAAATCGTCCCATCCGCCAGCAGCAGAAGCTTTCAAAATCGGCTTGTTGAATGTCTCCCATTGGGTCCCCGTTTCATTTACCGCAAAAAACAAGCTGCAATGATCGCAGTCTGTTCCGTTCGGGTACGCAGGATAAACGGCGTAATATTTGCCGCTCGCTGCGTCATAGTGGACATCAATATGCCATACCTGGTACCCTGGCTGCACAAAGTCATCACATGTGGTTGCAGCCGACCAATTGATGCCATCCTCCGAGGTGCGATACCGCACATGATTGTTTTGGCTGGTCCAGCCTGTGTTACCGGCGTCTACATACCACATCATGTAAGTGCCATCCGGCAAAATTTCAATTGACGGCGATAAAATGCCATACTTTTTTACAAGATCCTGTATTACGGTCTGTGGAGCGCTCCAGTGAACACCGTCCTGTGAGCTGACCATTTTCACTCTGGAACTGATGATATCATCTGCCTCTACATAGTATATTCGCAGCTCGTTGAATTCTGGCACATAGACAAGATCTGCATCGCAATTGTGTCCTGGGTTTGGAGTGCCTGCTAACGGATTGGTCAAGCCGGAGGGGACGATCCAATTTTCACCATCGTTTGAAACAACAATAGAGGGGTTTTCATAGCTGCCGTCATTATAAGGGTAGGGCGTCATCGCCATCCAATAGGTATAACCGTTCCACGGCTGGTCAAATTTTACAACAGACGGGTGTGTGGGTTGGTTTGTGCCGTCATACGTGGGGATGGTTTGCGGTGAAGCGGCGTTCATCAGCGGCTGATAAGGAGCCAAGTCCTGTACGGAAACCAGTTCAACGTCGTCAAAATAGCCCGCCCCAGTGCCGCTATTTTGACGATATCCGTAAATCGTTGCCACACAAGGCTCATTGTTTGTGACAAACGTAACGGTCAATTTTTGATATTCTGCTGATACGGTCGCGGAAAAAGACTCTTGGCCGCCATAGTTTTTTACACCTAAAGTCATAACGGCGCTGTTTTCCGATTTTGCCCAACCTGTCAGAACATATTTTGTATTAGGCGCCAAGGAAACCGTTTGCTCATAGCTGCTGTTCTTATCTACTTTTGCGCAATAAGTTCCGGTATGAGGGCTTGTGGTATCAATAATTGCAGAATTGAACGCGCTCCAACCCGTATGGTCGCCCGTTTCAAATCCTCCGTTTACGATCAAATTAACGTCGTCACTTGCCATAACAGGGCAAACGGCAGAAATAAAGAATAAAGTAACAGTGAGGAGCGACAACATCCTTTTTTTCATATCGATTCACACGTATAATAAAACCATCTCGAAAGGGGTGGTTTTATTAATTCTCCTTTCCTCG
>ERZ506950.482-NODE-482-length-26197-cov-7.309617_pt1 | contig 26197 bp, 26 predicted proteins | sample MGYA00512897_ERZ506950 | MGnify/ENA metagenome assembly ERZ506950
ATTTTTCCCTTGTCCGGCTGTTTCTTCATGGGGTGTAACCTCCTTTCTTGAGGGTGCGCGCTCCCTTTATCCTTATTGTAAATTACCATTGGGATCGGTGACCACATAGGAACTGTGCATCTGCATGAGGGATGGTTTGACGAAGAAACGGGTCTTGCCGCTGCCGCTGCCGCCGATAACCAGGATGTTTTTGTTCCGGGCGTACTTGGGATTTTTCGGGCGGCTGGACATGGTGAGCTTTTCCGTCTGGGTCAGAGGGATGTTCCAGTCAGGAACCGGATCGACATAGGGGGCAATATCCGCCGCCGTGCCCCACCGGGCGCTGCCGTACTCGATACCCTTGCGGTATTTGCGGGCGTTCCTGCCTTTGGCATACACCGCCAGCCGAACAATGACCGCCCCGGCGATACCTGCCAGCAGATCCAGCGGATGCAGGCTGGGCACCGCAGAAGAAAACGCCTCTGTAAAGCCTTGGCTCAAATGCAGGAACTTTTCAGAGGCGTCAAGGCCGGGCGCAAGGCGCACCGCCTGGCAGAGCTTGTCAAAGAGATACACGAACAGCAGATACGGGAGGTTGGGGAGCAGCTTTTTCTTCCAGTCAACCGTCATAATTCCACACCCCGGTCTTTGGTCTTGACCTTCTCCCGCTGGCGGTGCTGGGCTTTGGACTGCTGCTTCGCCTGCTCCAGCTCCTTGCGGATGGAGGGCTTTTTCTCTTTCTCCAGGTTCTTTGCGGAGAACTCCCGAAAGGCCGCCGTGATGACGTCGGCATCCCGGCCCTTGAAGAACACCAGATAGCGGGGTATCTCTCCGCTGGTGTCCTTTTTCAGAGCGAAGTCAATGCCGTACTTCTTGGCGGTGGCGGAAAAAGCCCGGATGTTCTGGTCGGTGATTTCGATGTTGGAAACGCCGGTGTTGTGCTTCATAAGTTGCCGGAGGGTCTGCTTTCCGTGGTGCAGCTTGGTCTTGTGGCCGGTCACTCCTTTCTGCATCTCGTCCAGCACTTTTTTCATGGCCTGTTGCAGCATCCCGGCGGAGAGCTTGGTGGCCTCCACACAGAGGGCAACGGTGCGCTGGGTGACTTCTTCCTGCATAAGTCATCATCTCCTTTTCATCGTCGTTGGCTTCGTATCACTCGTTTCCGCCTGAAGGCGAAAAGCTCATTCACTCCGCAACCCCCCCTCTCCCCGCAGACCTCCGTTTTGCGGAGCCCCTATTTGCCGTACAGGTCGTGGTTCACCAGGGACGCATAGTAGCTGTCGATGGTGGCCGGGGCGTTATACAGGGCCGCCAGCAGATATTTCTTGATGTTGCGGACATAGGTGGTGTTCTCCCGCATACGGTCCAACACATACTCGATGTGGGAACTATTCAGCTTCAGGAACCGGGATTTGACCACCTCCGCCGGATAGTCGTCCCCGGCAATGCGGATCGTCTCCCTGCGGGAACAGACGGTATCCACCATGAGCTCCACCAACTCATTCAGCATATCCCGATCCAGCCGGTCATCCCGGCATAGATAGGCATACTCGATATTCTCCAAAATCAGTTCCCGATAGTTCTCTCGCTCCCGCATCCAGTCCCGTCCGGTCCGTTTGGCCCCTGCGGGGGTTTGGGGGCTTGATTGGATAGGATTTGATCCTTCCGTACTTGATGAATCAGTATTTGATATTTGGTTATTTGATCCTTTAGTATTTAATTGTGCGGGGTTTTCCTGTTCAGGTTTTCCCAAGACAGGAGAATCCAAGACTGGTTTTACCTGAACTGGATTTTCCCGTTCAGGTTTTCCCGGTTTAGGTTCCGGTGGCCTGGGCTGCTCCAGGATCGTGTACTCGATGCTGCCGAGCCGCCCGTTGGCGTTACGGACTCTTTCACGGATAATATACCCCGCATCTTCCAGCTCCCGAACCGTAGCACAAATGCTGTCCACTCCATCCCGGCATATCCGGGCAAGGCCTTTGGTGGTGTAGTCCCAATCCTCCGGCAAGGATAGCATGAGGGACAGCAGCCCCTTCGCTTTCAGCGACAGTGCCGTGTTCCGCAGATGATGGTTTGCCATCACCGTGTAGTCGCGGGTTTTCTCAATGCGAAATACCGCCATAATCTCACCTCCCTCCGGCGGTCTGGAAAAGTGTTCGTTTTCGGAAAAAATTCAATTCTGTGCCCATTTGCTCTTCCATGTGGGAAAACCTATGGACACTTGATTTGCATTTCCTACATGAAGAAATACCTTCGATTTCTTACCCCTTTCAATACAGTTTCCGTGTACTTGATGGAAAGTAAAAAACGCCATAGGATTTCCTATGGCGTTTGGGACAGGAAAAGGGTGCTGATATTTCACATCAGCACCCTTTATCCTGCCAGTATTAAAATTTTTGACTTCACATCGTGTTCCTTGCCTCTGAAAACATTGATTTTACTGGACTATCTCATGTTTTCTTATTAGGAGGCGGGGGACCGCGTCCCGTGCCTTTTTGTCATTTCGCGATGTAATATTCGCTGCCCATCACATAGGGGTTATCCGCGCTGTAGGCCACGTGCCCGGCCAGACAGTCCGCCCAGGCCTTGTAGCCCGCGGCCACCATGTGCAGGCCGTCGGAGGAGTACTCCGCCACAAGGTCGCCGTTCTCGTCCGCCAGGGCGGAGTAGACGTCCACGAAGTAAACGCCCTTTTCCAGCGCCATGTTGGCCAGCTTCTGATTCACCCGCTGGATGCGCTCCTTGTAGATGCCGGTGCTGGAATAATCCGCCGCCACCGGGGTCATGGTCTGAACGTAGATGTCCGCCTCGGGGGCCGCCTGGCGCACAAGGTCGATCATCTGGCCGTAGTAGGCGATGAAGCTGTCCTCAACGGCCTCGTCGTCCCGGGCAGCCAGGGCGTTTGCGCCGAACATCAGGTAGATGCTCTTGGGGTTCATCTGGGCCGCCACGTCCAGCGGCACCGATTCCTCGCCGGTGTTGTAGTCGGTCATCACCACCCGGTTCACCACGTCGCCGGGGGTGGCGCCCCGGTAGCCGCGCACCGTGGCCACGTCCTTCACCGGGTTCTCATAGAGGCCCAGGCCCTCGGTGACGCTGTCGCCCAAAAACAGGGCGGTGGAGAAGTATGTGTTGTCCACCCGGCCGCAGGCGGGCAGGCAGATCTTTTCATAGGTCATGCCGGTGTAGCTCCAGCCGTCGGACTGCTGCACCGGGCCCATGCTGGCGAACTGCACCCCGCCGCCCGTTTCGGTGACGGGGTTTTCCATGGGCAGGGGCGCGAGCACGCTGCCCGCAAGGCCGGTGGTGCCCAGGTCCAGGGTGCTGTCGGCGTCGGCGCCCTCGCCTTTGCCGCTCACGGTCTCGATGGCCCAGGTGATGACCCAGGCCAGACCCAGCAGCACCAGCACCGCCAGCACAAGGGTCAGGCCCCGCCGGGTCTGACGCCGCCGGCGGCGGGCGATGGTCTCTCTTCTAAATTCACGGTAGCTGGCCATGCCGGCCTCCTTCTAAAGTTTCAGGCGGTGTGGGTGGCCAGATACTCGGCCATGATGGGGTAGGCGTTCTGGTTCAGATGCACCTTGTCGGCGGCGGCAAGGTCCTCCCGCAAATCGCCGTTGGCATCCTGCAGCACCTCATAGACGTTCACGAAATGGCAGCCCTTCTCCCGGGCCAGCACCGCCAGCTGGGTGTTCACCCGCTGGATGCGCTCTTTGTAAAGGCCGGGCTGGCTTGCGCCGGGGCGCACCGGGGTGATGGACTGAACGTAGATGTCCACCTCGTCGCCCAGGTCCGCCTTGAACATGTCCAGCATCTGGCCGTAGTAGGCCAGGAAGGACTGCTCGGTGGCCTCGCCGTCCCGCACCAGGGCGTTGGTGCCCAGCAGGATGTAGAGGCGCAGGGGATTGGAGTTGATGATGGTCTCGTAGATGTTCTCCTCGCCGCGGCCGGAGCCCTGGCCCGGGTTGGCGGTCTCCTTGTTCACCACCGCGCTGGGGCCGATGCTCTTGTAGGCGCAGACGAAGGCGTGGGCCTTCATGGGAGATTCGTAGATGTTCCAGCCCTGGCTGACGCTGTCGCCCAGGATGGCGGCCCGGTCAAAGAAGCTGTAATCCACGGCGGCGTTGGCCCCCACCGCCAGCATGCGGTAGTCCGCGCCGTTAATGGTCTGGTCCAGGGTGGGCTCCACCGGGGTGGAGGTGTTCCAGGTGGCGGCGGACTGGCCGCCCTGCCCGTCTTCGGAGGAAGAGGTGCTCTCGGGAGCGGAGGCGGGCTCGGAAGCGGAGGTGCTGCCGGAGGCCACCAGCTGCCCGTTGCCGGGGGTCCAGCCCGCGCCGGTGAGCACGGTGTACAGCGCGAAGAACGCCACCCCGCACACAGCGGCGGCAGCGACGATCAGCAGCGACAGACGCAGGATGAATTTGCGCCGGCGGCGGCGTTTCACCTGCTCGCGGAATTCCCGGTAGGTAGCCATTTTCTCTCCCTCTTTGTTCAAATGGTATACATTGGGTATTATACCCCAGCGGCAGGCCCCGCGCAAGCAAGGCCACAGAAAATTCACAGTCTCTTATCCAATATCAGTATTTTCCGCGGAGGGGCAGAATATGCTGCCGCCCGCCGCCCATATTCTATATACGAACGGACGGGGGCCGGTTATTTCACCCCGGGGGCCTCCTCCCGTTTTTTCGCGCCGGCCAGATTGTAGAACAAAAGCCCGGCCAGCACCACGGCGATGCCCAGAAGGCTCATGGGGCCCACCGTCTCGCCCCAGAACAGGGCCACCCACACCGGGTTCAGCACCGGCTCGGTCATGCACACGAGGTTCGCCGCCACCGGCCCGGTGGTGGCAAGGCCCCGGGCCATGAGGATGTAGGCCGCGCCCACCTGCACCGTGCCCATCAGAACGATGGCGCCCCAGCTGGCGGCGCTGAGGTTCGGCTCGGTGACCAGCCAGGGCAGCCCCACGGCAAAGCCCAGCACCTGGCTGAAAAAGTAGCTGGAAAAGCTGTCCGCCCCGGGGAACATGTTCACCATGAACACCACGGCGTAGCAGCTGGCGGCGGCCACCGCCAGCACGTTGCCCGCCATGCCGCCGGCCTCCAGACTGCCGGCAAAGCAACAGGCCATGCCCGCGAACACCACGGCACAGGCGGCCAGATCCAGCCGCCGGGGCTTCTGCTTGAAGAACACCCACAGATATAAAAGGATGAACACGGGGCTGGTGTATTGCAGCACCACCGCGTTGGCGGCGGTGGTGAGGCGGGTGGCCAGGGTGTAGGCCACGTTGCAGGCGGTGATGCACGCCGCGCACCCCAGCACCGTGCGGTTGACCCGCACCGGCATTCTCATCGCCTTCATATAGCCGAAGGTGACCAGCGCCGCGAACAGGTTGCGCCCGCTGTTCACCGCCATGGCGTTCCAGGGGATGGCCTTGATCATCAGCCCGCCGAAACTCATCAGCACCGCCGCGGCCAGCACCAGAAAAACCCCGTTTTTTTGCCCTTTCATGCCCTGTTTCCTCCCCCTTCGGCCCCCGTCGCCTCCCCTTTCGGGGGCCGGGGCCGCAATGCTTTATCATTGTAACGCAGAAGGGCCGGTTTGTCACGGGATTTTGCTTGTTTTCGCTTGACGGGGCACCCCTGCACTGCTACAATGAAGAGAGAGATGTAGTTTTAAATACCAGATGAGCCGCACACCGGCTTTCTGCAAAAGGAGATATGCCCTATGTCCTGGATCATCGTCAGCGACTCTTCCTGCGAACTGCGCAGCCTGGAAAATCCCGCCCCCGATCTCAGCTTTGCCACCGTGCCCCTGAAGATCCGGGTGGGCGACCGGGAATTTGTGGACAATTCCGCCCTGGATGTGGACGCCATGATGGACGCCATGCACAACTACAACGGGGCCTCCACCACCGCCTGCCCCAGCCCCGAAGAGTGGGCGGAGAAGTTCATGCAGGCGGACAACGTTCTGGCCATCACCATCAGCAGCAACCTGTCCGGCAGCTACAACAGCGCCATGGTGGCCCGGGAGATGGTGCTGGAAAGCCACCCCGAAAAGCGCATCCATGTGCTGGACAGCCTTTCCACCGGCGGCGAGATGGCCCTGGCCATCTGGAAGGCCAACGATCTGGTGGCCTCCGGCCTGCCCTTCGACGAAGTGGTGCGGGAGTGGGAGATCTGGTTCCAGGGCCGTCAGGTGCTGTTCGCCCTGGCCAGCTTTGACAATCTGGTGAAGAACGGCCGCCTGAGCCGTCTGGCGGGCTTCATGGCCGGCGTGATGAACATGCGCGCGGTGGGCCGCGGCAGCGAGGAAGGCAAGCTGGAAATGCTGCACAAGACCCGCGGCGAGACCCGCATGCTGGCCCTGCTGCTGGAAGAGATGGACCACCGGGGCTACCAGGGGCTGGAGCCGGCGGTCATCAGCCACTGCCAGAACGAAAAGGCCGCCCTGATGCTGAAAAACGGCATTGAAAAGAAATGGCCGGGCGCGAAAGTGGTGGTGCTGCCCTGCAGCGGCCTGACCAGCTTCTACGCCGAGACCGGCGGCATCATCGTGGGGTACTGACCATGAAGCAGACCCGGGCGCGGGATGCCGCGCTGCTGGCCGGCGCAGCGGCCCTCACCGCCGCGGGGCTGGGCCTCGCCTTCTACGCCGCGAAGCTGGAACCCCGGCGGCTGACCGTCACCCGGCCGCCGCTGGAAAAAAAGCCGCCGCTGCGGGTGGTGTTTTTCAGCGACCTGCACATCCGTCGCGCCGGCGCGCCCGAGCGGCTGGAGGCGGTGGTGGAGCGCATCAACGCCCTGAAGCCCGACCTTGTGCTCTTCGGCGGCGACTTTTTCTCCAAATTCCTGCGGGACGCCTGGGCCCTGCCCTTCCCCGAGCTGGCGCGGCAGCTGCGGCGCATCCGCGCCCCCAAAGGCAAGTACGCGGTGCTGGGCAACCACGACGTGCGCCAGGGCGCGCGCCCCTTCTTTGAACAGCTGTTCGCCGCGGGCGGCTTCACCGTCCTGTGGGACGAGGTGGTGTATCCTGCGCCGGGGGTGGCGCTCTGCGGCCTCTCGCCCTATTCCGACGGGCGGGCGCTGCGGCGCATGCCCGCCGACGGCTGGCGCGTCTGTCTGTGCCACATGCCGGACAAGGCCCGCTATCTGCCGCTGAAAAAGGCGGACCTGATGCTCAGCGGCCACAGCCACGCCGGTCAGGTGCGGCTGCCGGTGCTCACCCGGCTCATCCTGCCGCCGGGGGGCAAGTTCTACCCCTACGGCCTCTACCGGCCCCAGGGGCCGGGGGCGGCCCAGCTGTATGTCAGCCGGGGCATCGGCATGAGCGGAGTGCCCTTCCGCTTCCTCGCGCCGCCGGAACTGGTGGTGCTGGGCTGAAATTCAAGCGACCCGTCCGGGGCCCCGCCGGGGCCCCGGATTTTTTTGCAAAAAAATGAACCGCCGCCCCTTTGGCGACGAATACAAAGCGAAACAGGCGCCTGGTTCAAACAAACAAGGAGGTGGGCCCCGTGCAGGCATGTCAGGTGGAGCAGCTGCTGGGCAGCTACGGAACAGAGCTTTACCGCTATTGCCGGCGGCTGGCCGGCTTCGGCCCCGACGGGGAGGACCTTTACCAGCAGACCTTCCTTCGGATGCTGGAGCTGGACCTTGCCCCGGACGAGGGCCGCAATCCCCGGGCGCTTTTGTACAGCGTGGCCACCGGCCTGTGGCGCAACGAAGCGCGCAAGCGCAGCCGGCGGGCGGCCATCGCCCGCCCTGTGGAGCTGGACGGCGACGACCCGCCGCCCCTTGCCGGGGGCGACGAGCCGGAGGCGGCGGCGCTGGCGGCGGCGGAGCACCGCGCCCTGGCCGCGGCGGTGGAGCGCCTGCCGGACAAGTACCGCTCGGCGGTGCTGCTGGCCTACGGGGCCGAGCTTCCTCTGGAAGAGGTGGCCCGCATCGAAAAGCTGCCCAAAGGCACGGTGAAAAGCCGGCTGCACAAGGCCCGGCTTTTGCTGAAAAAGGAAATGGAGGCGAGGGGCTATGGACGAGAAGAACTTTGACCGGCGGCTGGCCGCCGCCCTGCGAAGGGGCGAGGAGCCGGACGCGGAGCTGAACGCCGTTCTGAAGGCGCGCCTTTATCAAAAGGAGCGGGAGCTGCAAAGCCGCCCCGCCGCCCGCCGCCTCTCGCTGTGGTGGCTGCCCATGACCGCGAACCTCTTTGTCTGCGGAGTGCCCGCCCTCATCTTTGCCCTGCCTATCATGCCCCTGGCGGCCCATCTGGCGGCCTTCGCCCTGGGCTGGCTGGCAGTGGGCGGCGTGGTGATGACCTTCGTGGGCCTCAAATGCTCTGATTTGAAAGAACAACTCACACTGGAACTGCCCCCGAAGGGCAGAAAGGAGATGTCTTGAATGGCAGCCATGCCTTTTATCCTCATTTGCGGGGCCCTTGTGCTGGCCGGCGTGCTGGCGCTGGCGTTCACCGTGCTCAGCTGCGTCTGGCTCTACCGCGACAGCCGCCTTCACGGCCAGCCCCCCGCCCTGTGGGTGCTGCTGGCGGTGTTCGCCGGCCCCATCATCGCCCTGCTGCTCTACTTCATCTTCGGCCGCAAGCAGGCGCTGGAGCCCTGTGAGAGCTGCGGCGCGCCCCTCACCCGGACGGACCACTTCTGCCCCGCCTGCGGCGCGGCCAACAGCCGCTACGGCGAGCCCGCCCTCAAAACGAAACTGGGCGCGCTGGGCAAGGCGGCCGTCGCCTGCGGCCTTGTCAGCGTGGTGTGCATGGCGGGGCTGCTGGCGGGCATGTTCGTCTTTGCAGCCTCCGCCGCAAGCACGCCCCTTGTGACCACCGGGGGCGCCGCCATCGTGGCGGGCCTGCCCATCGAGAGCGCCGCGGACGTGAACACCGGCTGGGTCATCATGAACGTGGAGGGCCACCGGGACGGGGTGTGGACCTTCTCCATGAACAAGACCAGCGACGGCTACCACACCTCCGGCCGCTTTGACCTGGACGACCCCCACGACCGCATCCTTGCGGTGGACGTGACCTGCGAGGGCGAGACCCTGGAGCTGGAGGTCATCCAGAACGGCGAGACCATTTATACCGAGGCCATCAGCGGCGCGGACGGCGTGCAGTATTTCTCCCTTGCCGACCTTGCCCCCGGCACGGTGAAGCTGCGGGTGGTGAACCACGGCGCCACCGACATCGACGGGCGCGTGTGGGTGGAGTGAGCCTCAGGGCCGCCCCCCCTTTCCCGAACAAAAAGCAGGCACTCATCAATGAGTGCCTGCTCTTTTTTTATTCGATATGGGAGCGGATGGTGAAGGGGTGGCTGTCTGAAATGATCAGCTCGTCGTTGTAGTAGATCACATCCCCCGCGGCATCCAGCACCCACTGGAACACCCCCAGCAGAGGCTTGTCCGGTTCGATGTGCAGATACCGGGCCTGCTCGGCGGTGGGATACTGCACCCGGAATTCGTCGATGTAGTTCCGCGGAAGGACGTTCATCTCTTCGGCGAGGAAGCCGAAGATGGAGCGGTTGTCGAGCTGCATGCCCAGTAGCATCTCGTATTTCATCGGAAAATAATCTTCCTCATAGATGGCCGGCTGGTCATCCACATACCGGATACGCACCAAACGCACCATTCTGGTGGGGCCGTCGAGTTTCAGCCTGCGCATCAGTTCGCCCTGGACGGTGATCACCGAGTTGGCAACCACTTTCGTGCTGGGCCGGCGGTTCTTGTTCAGGCAGGACACAGTGAAGCTGTGTTCCTTCACCACCACGTCTTCCATAAACGCCGGGAAGTTCACATAGGTGCCCTTGCCCTGCCTGCGGGACAGCACCCCGTTCTTCACCAGCATGTCCACCGCGCGGCGCACCGTGACACGGCTCACGTTGTAGTGCTTGCTCATCTCCGCCTCTGACATGACCTTGTCGCCGTACCGCAGCTCGCCCGCGTTCACGGCGTCTTCGATCTGCTGAGCCACCTGCTGGTAAAGCGGCGTCATACTGTGCGTATCCAATGGCATCATCCTAACGTTTCACCTCAACCAGTTTTGCTGCATCTTATTTGCCACACCTTCATTTTAACAGAAATCATTCTTTTTTTCCACCACACAGCGTTATTTCTCCGGCGCTTCCACCGTGACGGGCCCGCCCTCAATGGGCTGCCACTCCGTGGGCTCGCCCCGGTACACGTTGGCCATCCAGTAATAGCGGCCCTCCGAATACAGCCCATGGGACGCGCTGTGCCACACGCCCCGTTCCAGCACCGCCACATAGCCCTTGGGAACGATCACGGCCTGCACGTCCTTCGCGTGGGGGCGCGGCGCCTCGCTGGCGGGCGCCACCAGAAAGACGATGGGCTGGTCTGCAGGCATCTGAACTTCCTGGGTGTGGAAATGTCGTTCCATCTCCTGCGCGGTGAACGGCACGCCGCAGCTCTTCGTGCAGCCCAGGCTGGCGAGGGTGTCGATCACCGGCTGGCCCGTGCAGACGTCGGTATAGTCCGGCGTGTCGGTGTAATGCAGGCCCTCGCCCCCTTCGCACATGTTGAGCAGCCTGCCGTAGGGCGCAAAGTCGATGTCTCTTGCATCCACTGCTTTCAATATCATATCGTTTCCTCCCTTTGGCTGCCAGGCAGTCAGCGCCGCCCGGCTCACAGTCCCTTTTGCTGTCTTTCCAGGATCCCCAGCTCTTCCAGCCGGCCGGCCATGTGCGCCTGGCCGCGCCGGCGCATGAACTCCAGCACCGGGCCCGCGCCCACCGCGCCGCTGCGCGCGCCGAGGCCCGTGATGGAAAGCGACGCCGCGTGGGCGGCAAACGTTCCGGCCAGAAGGGGATCCTCACACAGCTCCATCACGCTGACGAAACTGCTGCAATAGGTATCGCCCGCCCCGGTCACATCCACCACGTCCACCGGCACGGCGGGGATATCGATCGTTCTGTCCGGGCAGTAGATGCGGCTGCCCTGCTCCGCCAGCGTCACCACCAGAATGCCGACGCCACTTTGCAGGATGTCGTTCTTTGTACTCTCTTCCGAGCGGCCTGCGCGAAGGCGCTGGAAGCCGATCTCGTTCATAAACAGGATGTCGGTGCACGCAAAATAGGGGTGCATGTCCTCCGGCATGTCCGCCACGTCGATGTCGCAGCACACCCGGGCGCCGGCCTTCTTCCACTGCTCCATCACCTGATGGCCGGCCAGCGAGCCGCAGCGCAGGTGGCGCACTTCACAGTAGTTCGAATACACCGTGCTGGCGCCGCAGATCATTTCCTGCGTCGCCTGGGGGATCTCCATGGTCCGCAGCTGGGTGTCGATGATGAACACGGTGTGCTCGTGCTCTTCTTTCGACAAAAAGATCAGGCACTTCGAGTCCTTCAGGCTGTCGTCATAGATGATGTACTCGGTGCCGATGCCGGCCTGCCGCAGATTTTGGCACAGCCTGGTGGTTATGTCGCCGTGATTCAGCGCGGAGACGAACTGCGTTCTGCCCCCGAAGGAAGCATACACCGCAGCGGCGTTCGCCACCATCCCGCCCATCTGGGCCGGCAGCAGCTTTGTGCCCACCTTCTCCTTCACCGACGGGAACCGTTCCACCTCATAGTATTCGTCCAGCGCCACGTCGCCCACGAACACGGTGTATTCCTGCTTCATCACACGCCCTCCTTTGTGAATGCGGTCGGTTTGATAGCCCTATCATAGCACGAGAAATATACATTTGCAACAAAATCGTATTATTTTTTATTATTTTATTGATTAAATTCACAACATGTGTTAACATATCTCTAACGAACGATCTGGGGTGCTGCCAGATCGGTTATTCATCATTATCAGAACTTAAGGAGGATCATTATGTCGCAGACAACGAAACAGAAAAGTGTTAGCAAAATGGCGTTTTTCCTGCTCCCCCTCGGCATTGCGGTAAACTTCATCGGCGGGCAGATCGCCACCCTGCTGAACCTGCCCATCTATCTGGACGCCATCGGCACCATGGTGGTGGCCGCACTGTGCGGGCCGTTCTACAGCGTGGCCACCGCGCTCATCACCGGGCTTTTGATGTCCATCACCCACCCCACCAACCTGATCTATATCGGCAACTACCTGGCGGTCGGCCTGTTCTCGGGCCTGTTTGCTTATTGGGGCTTCTACAAAAACGTCTGGAAGTCCTGCATTGCGGGCGCCGTAGTGGGCCTGTTCTGCGGCATCGCCGGCTCCATCGTCACCGTGGCGGTGCTGGGCGGCTACAGCGCCAGCATCCGCGGCATCATCACCGCCTTCCTGGCCCAGACCTTCTCTCTGTCCATCCCTGTGGCGAACATGCTGTCCGAGATCTCCACGGACATCCTGGACAAGATCCCCTCGGCCATCATCACTTTCCTGCTGGTGTTCCGCATCCCCAACAAGTTCCTTCTGAAGCTCCCCTACGGCGACAGATACATCCGGGACGTCAAAAAAGCGTCCTGAGTGCACAACGAGCCGGATCATCAAACAACGTCTTCCAAGGCAGGCCTTGAACGGACAAGCGGGCGGCCCTGCGAGGCGCAACTGGGTGTAAACTATGAATACTGAATTTATCGATTCCTTCCGCAGGCCGAAGCTGCACGGGAATTTTGTTCTGGACCTGAACCCCTTTTCAAAACTGAACCTGTGCGTGCTGATCGCCGCCTTTGCCGGGGTGGCGGGCGGCGTGGTCTCCTCGCTGGTCGCCATCCTGTTGTACATTGCCATCACCGCCTGGGCGGGGTGCCTGAAAAAGTTCTGGGGCCTGTTCTGGAAAGTGGGGGCGCTGCTCTTCTTCTTCATCTTCATGATCCGCTCCGCCTTCTGGCCCGGCACCACCCTTCTGTTCGAGTGGTGGATCGTGCACTGGACGGTGGAGGGCATGCAGAACGGCCTGTGGTTTTCCCTGCTGGTGATCCAGATCTGCGGTGCGGTAATGCTGTTCTACAACATCACCCCCATGAAGGACCTCATGTACTCCATCGAGATGCTGGGCGCCTCCCATTCGGCTTCCTACGTCATCCTGTCTTCCATGCAGACCATCACGGACCTGGGCAAGGCCTCCAACGTCATCATGGACTCGCAGAGCGCGCGGGGCATCGAGACGAAGGGCAATCTGAAAACGCGCTTCAAGGCGTTCATCCCCATCCTGGGGCCGCTGGTCCTGGGGGCCATCGGCGCCACCGAAGAAAAAACCATCGCCATGGAAACGCGCGCATTTTCGGCCAACAAGCACACCACCCACGTGTATGAACTGCGCAAGGCTCCCGTTTGGGAAAAGGCGGTCTGCATCCTTTTGGATGCGGCGCTCATTGCCGCCGTGGTATGGAGGATCGCAGCATGAACAGCATCGTATTGAAGGATATCACCTACCGCTATCCCCTGACGGATTTTGACGCCCTGCACAATGTCAGCTTTCAGTTCGAGGCCGGCAAGTTTTACGGCATCATCGGGCCGAACGGTGCGGGCAAAACCACCCTGTGCAGCCTTGTGAAGGGGCTCATCCCCAGCTTTTTCCAGGGCGATCTGTCCGGCGAGGTGTCCATTCTGGGCAAACCCATAGCGGACTGGGATGAGAGCGAGCTCACCTCCCGGGTGGGCTACATCTTCCAAAACCCCTTCACCCAGATCAGCGGCGTGAAGGAGACGGTGTTCGAGGAAATCGCAATCGGCCTTGAGAACCTGTGCATGCCCAAGGACGAGATCATTGAGCGCGTGGTGAACATCGTGCAGCTGATCGACATCGAGGACCTGATCGAGCTGAACCCCAACGAACTTTCCGGCGGGCAGCGCCAGCGTGTGGCCTTTGCCTCCATTCTGGCGATGGACTGCGACATCTATGTGATCGACGAGCCCACGTCGCAGCTGGACCCCGAAGGCACCGAAAAGGTGTTTCAGATCATTGCAGCGCTGAAAAAGCAGAAAAAGACCGTGCTCCTTGTAGAGCACAAGATCGACCTGCTGGCCCAGTACGCCGACGAGATGATCGTGATGGAAAAGGGGACCATTCTCAAGAGCGGCCCCACCGCCCAGGTGCTGACCGACCTCTCCCTGCTGGACCACGAGGTGGTGCTGCCGCAGACGGTGCTGTTCGCGCGGGACATGGCGAACGCCGGCAAGCCGCTTCGCGAGACGCCGATCACACTGGAGCAGGCCCGCAGCCTTGTGCTGGAAAGGGGGAAATGAGCCATGGGATGCATTGAATTTCGGAACGCGTCCTTCCGCTATGCCAACGGCACACTTGCCAACGAGTCGCTGGATCTGCACATCGAAGAAGGCGAGCGGGTGGCCATCATCGGCCAGAACGGCGCGGGCAAGACCACGGCCGTCAAAATGATGAACGGCCTGCACAAGCCCACCGGAGGCGACGTTCTGGTGAACGGCGTCAATACGAAGGACCGCACGACGGCCCAGATCTCCCACATGGTGGGCTACGTTTTCCAGAACCCCGACGACCAAATCTTCAACACAACGGTGCGCGGCGAGCTGGAGTTCTGGCCCCGGTATCAGAAACTTCCCCAGGAGGAGATCGACGCGCGGGTCCAGCGGGCGGTGCAGATGACGGACATCGGCCCCTATCTGGAGCTGAACCCCTATGAGATCCCCTACTCCACCAAAAAATTTGTGTCCATCGCCGCCATTCTGGCCATCCAGACGCCCTATCTGGTGCTGGACGAGCCGACGGCCGGCCAGGACATGCACGGCGTGAACTGCCTGGTGAAGATCATGGACACCCTGCGTTCGGAAGGGCGCAGCGTCATCGTGATCACCCACGACATGGAGTTCGTGGCCAGGAACTTTGACCGCGTCATCGTCATGGCGCACCGCCACATCATTGCCGACGGACCGGTGCAGCAGATCTTTCAAAACGACGACATCCTGCGTCAGGCTGCAATCAAAAAACCGCAGATCGGCCAGCTTGCCGCCAGTCTGGGCCACCCGGACATCCTGTTCAGTGAAGACCTTGTCAACATTTTAGATTGAGGAAGCGTTTTACTTATGGATAAGCACAATTTTTTATCTGCTTTTTCGCAGAGAAAACCCATCCTCGCCATGCTGCATCTGCGTGGTGAGACCCGCCAGGAAAAGTTCGAACACGCACTGTTGGAGGCCGGCCTGCTGATCGGCGGCGGGGCCGACGCGGTGATCGTGGAAAACTACTTTGGCGATTACGAGGATATGGAGGCCGTGCTGCAGGCGTTCTGCCGCGAAAAGGTGGATTTTGTCTACGGCGTGAACGCGCTGCACAACGACGCCCTGGGGTTTGAACTGGCCAAAAAATACGGCGCCAGCTTCATCCAGCTGGACTCCGTTGCCGGCCATCTCCCCCCCGACCAGGACGAGGAGTTCGGCCGGGCCATCGACCGCTGGCGCGCCGATTACGGCGGCTTTGTGATCGGCGGCGTGCGCTTCAAATACCAGCCGTATCTGTCGGGCCGCTCGCTGGAGGAAGACCTTGCCATCGGCATGAAGCGCTGCGACGCCATTGCGGTGACGGGCGAGGGCACGGGCAAAGCCACCCCCATGGATAAGATCCGGGAATTCCGGCAGATCATGGGCGATTTTCCCCTTGTGGTGGGCGCCGGCATGACGCCGGAAAACTGCGCCGAGCAGCTTTCCGTGGCAGACGCCGCCATTGTGGGGAGCTACTTCAAAAAAGGGCATGTGGACGATGAGTTCGTCGAGCCTGCCCATGTCCGCACGTTCATGCAGCAGGTGGAGCGCTGCCGGTAACATCAAAAAAGAGGGGCGGAGGTTCTCTCCGCTGCCTGAAAAAAACGGCCGCCGGGCATGCCCGGCGGCCGTTTTTTGTCTTGTTCCTTCATCGCTTCTGCTGCCGTGCCCAGGCCAGCAGCGCCGCAGGGTGGTTTTCCACCCGGCCCTCGATGACCTCGTTCAGCGCCGCGCCCAGCAGCCGCCCCATCCGGGGCCCCGCCCGGCAGACGCCGGCGTTCATCAGGTCGGCCCCGCTCACCGCCAGCTGGTCCACCCGCACGCAGTCGCCCCGGCGGTGGGCCTGACGGGCCAGCTTCTCAAAGCGGGCCGTCTCTTGCAGACGGCGGCGGATGACCGGCCCGTCGGCGTGGGCCAGAAGGTCCGCCCGCTTCACGGCGATCAGGTCCTCCAGCGTGGGCCAGCCCCAGCGGCCCAGCCACCGGCGCACGACGGGGGTGTCCTGGGGCAGGGGGGTGTCGTGCCAGCGCACCAGCGGCTGCACCCCCTGCACAAGGCGGCCGGGGGCCTTCAGCCGCGCCAGCACCTCCTTTGCCAGCACCGCGCCCCGGGCGGCGTGGCCGGGAGCGTGACCGAAGCCCTGGCCGTCCAGCACGAAACAGTCCGGCTTTGCCAGATCGTGGAGCAGCAGCGCCCAGCGCACGCTGCGCCGCGGCGGCGCAAGGCCCACCGCCCGGGCGATGTGGCCCCAGAGGTCCAGCTCGTGGCGGGGGCTGCGCAGGTCAAAGCCGAGGCAGGGCCCGATGGCGGGCACCGCATGGGCCAGGATGTCGCCGCACTGGGCCAGCACCCGCCCCGCGCCGGGGCCCAAAAGCAGTTTGTCCAGCTCCGCGAACACCCGCTCGGCGCTCACCCGGGTCAGGGTGGGCGCGGCGGCGCGGGCGGCGGCCAGGGTGGCCGGCTCGATGGAAAAATCCAGGCAGGAGGCAAAGCGCAGCGCCCGCAAAATGCGCAGCGCGTCTTCCTCAAAGCGGCGTGCAGGCTCGCCCACGCAGCGGATGAACCCCGCCGCCAGGTCCGCCCGGCCCCCGAAGGGGTCCACGATGCCGCCCTCGTCCAGGGCCATGGCGTTGATGGTGAAGTCCCGCCGGGCCAAATCCTCTTCAAGGTCCGCCACGAAGCGCACCCCGTCGGGGCGGCGGTGGTCGGAATAGCCCCCCTCCACCCGGAAGGTGGTCACCTCCACCGGGCCGCCCCCGGTGAGCACCGTCACGGTGCCGTGGGCGATGCCGGTGTCCAGGGTGCGCCAGCGGGGCGCGGCGCAGGCTTTCACCTGCTCCGGGCGGGCGCTGGTGCACAGGTCCCAGTCGCCGGGGGCGCGGCCCAAAAGGCTGTCCCGCACGCAGCCGCCCACCGGGCAGGCCACAAAGCCCCCGGCGCGCAGCGCGGCCAGCAGCTGTTCCACATGGGCCGGAACTTCCATCCCGCGCCCCTCCTTTGAAAAAAAATTTTCAGCCCAGACGTCCCGTGCGGAACATCCAGTAGGCGATGCCGATGGCCATGCCGCCGCTGACCAGGATGAGGAAGGAGACGCTTCCGATCAGGCTGGGCACCAGCACGAACAGCACGCACATGAAGGCCAGCGGCGCCGCCGCCAGCTTGAGGCTCTTGGAGAAATACTTGAAGGCCAGCGCCCCGAACAAAGCGGGGATGACGTTGTTGAAGGCGGGGGCCAGGGCCGGGTTTTCCAGCACCGGGCGCAGGGGCACAAGGCACAGCACACCCACCGCCAGCACCAGCGTGGTCACCAGACTGCTGGTGGCCACCGACAGGGTGGAGACGATGTCGTTTTCCGGCGTGCCCACCTGGGTGCCGCAGATCTCCCGGGCGTTCACCGCGCAGGGCAGCTTGAGGTTGACGGCATTGCCGGTGATGAAGGTGAGGTAGCTGGCGCCCGAGCCCAGCATGGGCGCGTAGACCAGAAATTCCACCACGCCGCTGGTCCAGTAGATCAGCGCCACCTGGGCAAAGCCCACGCCGAAGGCCTTCCAGTCGGGGGAGGCGTTCAGCACCCAGCCCATGGCCATGGGCACCGCCAGCAGCAGCAGGATGGCCGCCGCCGTGCCCAGCCGGCCCAGCAGGTGGGTGGAGTTTTCGTAGCGGTCGTAGAGTTCGTTTTTCTTCGCTTCGTTCATCTCGGCCACCTCCTCACACCACGGCGAACAGCGCCACGGCTGCCGCCATGCCCACCAGCATGCTGCCCGCCATGGAGAAGTTGTCCAGCCAGGTCATGCCCCTTTTGCGGGCCAGATATTCGAACAGGCCCATGGCCGCCGCGCTCACCGCCGCCACGAACAGGGGCATATAGTTTCCGGTGCTGGTCCACTCGCCCAGGTACGAGCCGATGTAGGCGCTGACCAGACCCACGAACATGGCGGTGAACATGTAGTCGCCGAAGCCCTTTTTGCCGCTCTTTTCCTTTTGGGCGGCGCTGCGCACCTTTTTCATATAGGCCTTGAGGCAGAAGATGCACAGGAAGCACCCCGCCAGAATGCCCGCGGTCATCACCAGGGCGATGGTCAGAAACACCGGCGCGGTGAGTTCCTCGCTGCCAAGGCCGCCGCTCATGCCGGCGGCGCGGGCGGCGATGTCCGCCACGTTGCCCTCATAGTGCAGCGCGCCGATCACCGAGAGCCTGATCCAGGGCAGCGGGATGCCCAGAGAGCCGGACAGCGCGATGACCCCCAGCAGGATGGAGATGCTGGGCAGCAGGGTGAAGGTGGCGCTGGAGGTGACGGCCCGGCGGAGTTTTGCCTTGTCCATCCCCATGGCCACGCCGGCGCGCCAGCTGCGCACCAGGAACACCACGCAGAGCACCGCGATGAAGGCCACCACCACGCCCACGATCAAGAACATGGGCAGGCTGTTGAGCTGTGTCAAAAGGTCCATTTCGATCCCTCCCAATTTTATCACACTAAAGCAATGGTGTAAGTATACCAGCTTTTGAGGGCGCTGTCCAGCGGCAAACGCATCTCACAGCACCACCGAGGTGTCCAGGGTGGGGTCGAAGGTGCTGCCCTGGCTCAGCAGCACCCGCCGGTCCAGCGAGAAGCCGGCGGGCAGGCTGGTGGGGGCGTAGCCGGTGACGGCCTTGAACACCCGGTTGAAGTTGCGCAGAGTGTTGAAGCCGCACCGGGCCATCAGGTCGGCCATGGTGATGTCCTCCTCGCCGGCCAGCAGTTCCACCGCCCGGTCCACCCGCAGCACGTTCAGATAGCTGGAAAAGGTGAGCCCCGTCATCTTTTTAAAGTAGCGGGAGAAGTAGGCGGGGGACATGTGCATGAAGTCCGCCGCCTCTTCAAAGGTGCACTCGCCGCCCTGCTGCTCCAGCAGGAGGAGCAGCTGCTTGTAGCGGGCGAGGGTGGGCTGGGCCGCTTCCGCCTGCTCCGCCAGCGGCTCGCCGCGGAAAACATCCGCCATCAGCGAAGTGATGAGGGCGTTCATCTTCTCGGCGTAAAATGGGCGTTTTTCCCGGCACTCCCGGTCCAGCTCGTCCAGCCGCGCCCCGGCCTGATAGCGGTCGGCAAAGACCGGTGCCCGCAGCCGCAGCGGCGCGTCGAACAGCCCCGCGAACTGGGCCACCGCCGCCCGGCTGCCCGGCGCGCCGGCGATGCTGTGCACGCTCTCCCGGCTGATGAAGGCGCAGTCCCCTTCCGCCAGCTCAAAGACGCAGCCGTTCAGCGTCAGTCGCACCTCGCCCCCCTGGCAGACCACCAGCTCGTCCTCAAAATGCCAGTGCGCCAGGTTGCGCAGGTTCTCGTAGCGCTGCACCCACACCTTGGCCCCCGCGTCGAAGGCCCGCTTTTCCTGCTGGATCATCCGGCATGCCCCCTTTGGCGTTTTCTGCTTCTATTATGGAGCGGAGCGCAAAACATGTCAATAAATGTCCATTAAGCGCCAAAGAATTGCTTTCTCTTTTGGGGCGTTTTGACTATATTTTATATTGCAAGGTGATTATTTTTATAAATTAAGTCAACACCGGCAGTCCCCCTGCAAGAAACATCTCCTGCCGGCTTTGACTCAATGAGCGGCAAAACCAATGTAAAAGGAGGAATCATGAAATGTCACAAGCGACAAAAGTAAAGGGCGTGTTCGATTTGAACACCGCAGGCGGATGCAAGCGTCTTCTCTCGCTTCTGGTGGCTTTGGTGATCGTTTTGAGCTTTTTCGCTCAGCTGATCTCCACCGACGGCGGCCGTATCAAGGTGGAAAAGATCCGGATCGACGCTCGCGGCGCCACTCTGGAAGGAGAGCTGTATTACCCGGCGGGCACCACCGACGAGGATAAATATCCCGCAGTGGTCATCGTGCCGGGCGCCGGTTCCATCAACTATCAGCTGCGCAGTTTTGCAGAAGAATTCGCAAAGCGCAACTATGTGGTGTTCAGCATCAACGCCTATGGTTCCGGCGCAAGTGAAACGCCGGTCTACAACGAGAACGACCAGGGCATTCTGGAGTACAACATTTTCGGCACGCCCATGGGCTGTCTGGACGCTGTCGACTTTGTGCGCACGCTGCAGTTTGTGGATCAGGAAAACATCGGCGTGATGGGTCATTCTCAGGGTTCCCGCCGCTCCGGTTATGCGGCTTTGATGGATTGCGGTTATTACACCCTGAACGACATCCTGCTCACTGTTCTGAACGAAAAGCTGGGTGTGGAGATCTCCGCCGCCGACCTTGAGAAAAATGCCGACGACATCGCCGCCGAACGGCTGGATGCCAGCGGTCTGAATGCTTACAACATTCTTAAAGAACAGGAGACCGAAAACTACAACACCATGATCAAAGGCGCCTGCCTGATCGGCTCCACCGCGGAGTATGTCAACCCCACCGCCCAGGTCACAGTGGCCGGCCACGAAGTGACCCGCAACTGCCAGGTGAACCTGTGCATCATCAACGGCACCTTCGACTATGGCTATGTGGGCTTCAACAACTCTGAAGACGTCAAGAACGCCTGGTACATCCCCCTGGAAGAGGATGTGGTGCAGGGTGCCTACTACTCTGTAAACGACTATGAGGGCACCAACTCCATCGTGGGCACTTTCCGCGAGGATACCGCTTCGAGCGACGAAGCGCTGGCCGAGGCGATCCAGAACCGCACATTGCGCACGGTGCTGCTTACCCAGGAGACCCACTCCAAGGAGTTCTTCTCCAGCCGCACCACCTCGATGGCGATCGATTTCTTCAATCAGGTCCTGGGTGCGGACACCACCACCGTTGCGACCGATCCCTCCAGCATGACCTTTGTCTGTCGTGAATTTTTGAATTTCTTCGCCATGCTGGCGATGCTGGGATGCCTGATCCCGCTGGTCCGTCTGATCGCCATGACCGCCAAATACAAGCCCTGCATCGCCGACCGCCAGACTCTTGCCGTTGAGCGCAACGCCAAGATCGGCAACATCATTGTGATCGTGGGCACCATCGTTCTGAACGGTCTTGCCATCTATCTGACCAACAGCGGCAAATCCATCATCACGTTCAACACGAACAGCGTCTTCCCCCTGATGATCACCTGCTGGTCCCCGATCTATTTCCTGGAATTCCTGGCCGCGGCAGGCATCGTTCTGACCATTGTTTATCTGCTGGTCACCAAGGGCTTCAACAGCTTCAAGGTGTTCCTGAAGGAAAACTTCACCATCGGTCTCAAGAACATCATCAAATGTCTGGCTGTGTCCGTCATCTTCGTTCTGTTCGGATATCTGCTGATGGCTCTCGTGCAGTATCTGTTCTATCAGGACTTCCGCATCTGGATGGTCATGTTCTCGCCGCTCACCGCTGACCAGTGGCTGATCGTGATCCGCTACGCTCTGCTGGTGCTGCCCTTCATGTTCATCACCAACGTGACCACAAACTTCCTGGGCGATGTGTCCAAGGGCAAAAAATCCGACAATCTGGATGCCATCGTCACGGTGGCCATCGCCGTTGCGGGCGTTTGGGCTTTGGCCGGCGTCACCCATATCGTGGATTACAGCGGTCTCACTCCCGGCCAGTCCATCACCTCTTTCATGCTCACTTATGGCGCGATCATCTATTTGCCGATCATGACCTTCATCAGCCGCAAGATCTATCAGGTCACCAAGACCGTCTGGATCGGCACTTTCGTAAGTTCTCTCCTGCTGGCCTGGATGCTGGTTTGCATGTCCGGCACCAACAGCATGTACGTGCCCCAGACCTGGATCACGAACTTCCTGGGTTGAGCGCCGGCTTTCCGTCGATGCCGAGAGAATGATCGCAAAGGCAGTTTGGCCGAAGGTGCGGCGGGCTTGGCCCGCCGCACCTTTTTCAAAACGACAGGAGGAAAATCGAATGGATAACGCTGCATTGCCCGTCCTCGGCCTGGAACTGGGCTCCACCCGCATCAAGGCGGTGCTGGTGGACGGCGCGGGCGCGCCGCTGGCCAGCGGCGCCTGCGACTGGGAGAACCGGCTGGAGGACGGCTGGTGGACCTACCATCTGGAGGAGGTGCAGGCGGGCGTGCGCGCCGCCTTCGCCGCGCTGGCGGCGGACTGGCAGGCCAAAACCGGCACGCCTCTTGCCCGGGTGGGGGCGCTGGGCGTTTCCGCCATGATGCACGGCTACCTGCCCTTTGATAAGGACGGGCGGCAGCTTGCGCCCTTCCGCACCTGGCGCAACACCGCCACCGGCGAGGCCGCCGCGGCCCTCACCCAGCGCTTCGGCTTCAACATCCCCCAGCGGTGGAGCGTGGCCCATCTTTACCAGGCCATGCTGAAGGGCGAAACCCATGTGAAGGACCTGGCCTATCTCACCACGCTGGCGGGCTATGTCCACTGGCAGCTCACCGGCCGCAAGGTGCTGGGCGTGGGGGACGCCTCCGGCATGTTCCCCATCGACAGCGCCGCCTGCGACTGGGACGCGGGGATGCTGGCCTCCTTTGACGAACTGCTGGCCCAGGCGGGCCTGCCCTTCACCCTGCGGCAGGTGCTGCCCAAAGTGCTGGCCGCCGGGGAGGACGCGGGCTGCCTGACCCCGGAGGGCGCGCGCTGGCTGGACCCCGCTGGGGTGCTGGAACCCGGCGCGCCCCTGGCCCCGCCGGAGGGAGACGCAGGCACCGGCATGGCCGCCACCAACGCGGTGGCCGCCCGTACCGGCAACGTGTCGGCGGGCACCTCGGTGTTCGCCATGGCGGTGCTGGAAAAGCCCCTCTCCCGGGTCTACCCCGAAATAGACATGGTCACCACCCCCGCCGGGCGGCCGGTGGCCATGGTGCACTGCAACACCTGCACCTCCGACCTGGACGCCTGGGTACGCCTGCTGGGCCAGATGGCCGAGGCCGCCGGGGCAAAGCTCACAAAGCCCGCCCTCTACGACCTGTTCTATCAGAAGGCGCTGGAAGGCGCGCCGGACTGCGGCGGCCTTGTGAACTTCAACTGTTACTCCGGCGAGCCGGTGCTGGGCCTTGACGAGGGGCGGCCCCTCTTTGCGCGGCGGCCGGACGCGCACCTCACCCTGGAAAACTTCGCCCGCGCCCAGCTCTATTCCACCATGGCCGCCCTGAAGCTGGGCATGGACCTGCTCTTTGAAAAGGAGCAGGTGAAGCTGGAACGCCTTTTGGGCCACGGCGGCCTCTTCAAGACCCCCGTTGTGGGCCAGAAGCTGCTGGCCGGGGCGCTGGGGGTGCCGGTGTCGGTGATGGCCTCGGCAGGCGAGGGCGGCCCCTGGGGCATGGCTCTGCTGGCCCTCTACCGCCTGCGCTGCATGGAGGGCGGCGCGCCCGCCCTGGAAGACTGGCTGGAGGAGGCCGTCTTTGCCGGGGTCGAAGGCAGCACCATCGCCCCGGACGAGACCGACGCGGCGGGATTTGCCGCCTTTATCAAAGATTACGCCGCCTGCATCCCGGTGGAAAAGGCCGCCGGGCAGGCGCTGCGCTGACGGGAGGTTTATACCAATGAGCATGAAACAATATGAATTCTGGTTCGTGGTGGGCAGCCAGTTCCTCTACGGGCCGGAGGTTTTGGAGACGGTGGCCGCCCGGGCCGCCGAGATGACCGAGGCGCTGAACGCCTCCGGCCGCCTGCCCTGCAAGCTGGTCTACAAGGTCACCGCCAAGACCAACAAGGAAATCTCCGACGTGGTGCGCCAGGCAAACCACGACCCCGCCTGCGCCGGTATCGTGACCTGGTGCCACACCTTCAGCCCCTCGAAGATGTGGCTCAACGGCCTTGCCAGCCTGCAAAAGCCCTGGTGCCATTTTGCCACCCAGTACAACCGCACCATCCCCAATGAAGAAATCGACATGGACTTCATGAACCTGAACCAGGCCGCCCACGGCGACCGGGAGCACGGCTTCATCGGGGCCCGGCTGCGCGCGCCCCGCAAGGTCATCGCCGGCTACTGGCAGGACGAGGCGGTGCAGGACCGCCTGGGCCGCTGGATGCGCGCCGCCGTGGGTGTTGCCGTCAGCAAGGAGCTGAAGGTCATGCGCTTCGGCGACAACATGCGGGAGGTGGCCGTGACCGAGGGCGACAAGGTGGAGGCCCAGATGAAGCTGGGCTGGCAGGTGAACACCTGGCCGGTGGGCCGTCTGGTGGAGGAAATGAACGCGGTGACCGACGCCGAAATCGACGCGCTGATGGAGGAATACCGTGCCAGCTACGACTTCGCCACCGATGACATCGCCACCGTGCGCTACCAGGCCCGGGAGGAGATCGCCATGAAGAAGATGCTGGACGCGGAGGGCTGCCTTGCCTTCTCCAACAACTTCCAGGACCTCTACGGCATGGAGCAGCTGCCCGGCCTTGCCAGCCAGCACCTGATGGCCCAGGGCTACGGCTACGGCGGCGAGGGCGACTGGAAGGTGGCCGCCATGACCGCCATCCTCAAGGCCATGAGCGAAGGCCAGACCGGCGGCACCGCCTTCATGGAGGACTACACCTACCACCTGGAGCCGGGCAATGAGTACAGCCTGGGGGCCCACATGCTGGAGGTCTGCCCCAGCGTGGCGGCGGCGCGGCCCCGTATCGAGGTGCATCCGCTGGGCATCGGCGACCGCCGGCCCCCCGCACGCCTTGTGTTTGAAGGCCACGAGGGGGACGCCATCGTGGTGAGCCTCATCGACATGGGCGGCCGGCTGCGCCTCATCTGCCAGGACATCCACTGTGTCAAGCCCATCCTGCCCATGCCCAACCTGCCGGTGGCACGGGTGATGTGGCAGGCGATGCCGGACCTTGCCACCGGCATCGAGTGCTGGATCACCGCCGGCGGCGCCCACCACACGGTGCTGAGCTACGACGTGACCGCCGACGAGATGGCCGACTGGGCCCGGATGATGGACATCGAGTTCGTGCACATCGGCAAAGGCACCACGGTGGAGGGGCTGGAACACGACCTGTTCCTCTCCGACCTTGCCTGGAAGCTGAAATGACAGCAGCGGGCGGCGGCTCCCATTTGAAGGAGCCGCCGCCCGTTTTTGTTTTTTTACGCCCCGGTGGTGAAGAGTCCCGCCAGCGCCTCCCCCACCAGCTGGCCGGAGTAGACCGCCTCCTCCAGGGTGTTGCCGTGGCTGCCGATCTCGATGAGCAGGCTGCCGGTGGTCAGGTCCTGGTTATAATAGCGGTAGTCGAAGAGCACCGGGCGGGTAAAGCCGGGGAAGCGGCTTTCCATGGCGCTCTCCCACTTTGCCGCGAAGGCCAGATTCTGCTTGAAGTTGGGCAGGTTGCCGCCTTTGTCCGCCCCGCAGATGATCATCACCTGGGCCGCGGTCCTGCCGTTCACATCGGCCACCGCCTTCACCCGGCCCTCGTCGGTCTCGATGGCGTCCCGGTGGACGTCCAGCACCACCTTGATGCTGGGGTATTTTTCCAGATAGCTGCGCACCGTAGCGTTGCTGCGCTCGTAGCTGCCGTTGTAGCTGGGGTAGTCGTGGAGGGTGGCGTCCTGCAGGGTCACGATGCCCGCCGCGTTCAGCTGCTCGGCGATGGCCGCCCCCACCGCCACCATGTTGAGGCTGGTGTCGGTGCGGCGGCAGGTGTACTCCGGGTCGAACCAGCCCAGGTCCTCCAGCTCGTAGCTCTCGGTGGCGTGGGTGTGCATGATGAGCACCTGGGGCTCATCCGAACCCACCTCAATGTTGAAGGGCAGCGGGGCCGAGGCCGCCTCGGCCACCTCGGCGACGGAGAGGCTGGTGCAGTTCTTGATGGTGCCCGCCGTGCAGGGGATGTAGGCGTCGCCGCTGCCCTGCTGGTAGTGGGCGCTCACGATGGCGCCCATCCCCTCAGGGGGCGGGCCGGGGGTGGGGGCCGGGGTGGCCGCAGCGTCCTCGGCGGGCTGCGCCGCCGGCTCCGTGTCTTGCGGCGCGGGGGTGGGCTCGGGCAGCAGTTCCTCGGGCGAGGGGGTGGTGAACACCGGCGGGCTCTCCGCGTCCTCCGCTTCGGTCTGGGCGGCAGCCACCGCCTCCTGCCGGAACATCCGGTCCGCCGCGCCCAGCGCCGCCGCCGGGCTGGCCAGCAGGCTGCCTGCCACCGCAAGGCTGCCCGCCAGGTCCG
>ERZ506950.489-NODE-489-length-26042-cov-8.357294_pt1 | contig 26042 bp, 22 predicted proteins | sample MGYA00512897_ERZ506950 | MGnify/ENA metagenome assembly ERZ506950
GGGCGCAAAGCGCCCTCGCAATGACAAACCTTTGGCTTTCACCGTTTTACGGCGGCCTGCATTGGTCGGCGGCATTGCGCCGGGAGGGGCATGCCCCTCCCCTACAACGCGCCATTGCGGTCCCGGCCATACCATAATCGGATCATTTTGAAATTCACCATACAGGAGTCTTTTCGGGAATGAACATTGTTATCATCGGAGCCGGCAAGATCGGCGCGACGCTGACGGAGCAGCTGCTCCGCGAGGGTCACGAGATCACCGTCGTCGACACGCGCACGGCTGCGCTCGACGCCATCGGCAACACGCTCGACGTCATGACCGTCGAGGGCAACGGCATCAGCATGGACACGCAGATAGAGGCCGGCGTGCCCTCTGCCGATCTTGTCATCGCCGTGATGTCCACGGACGAACAGAACCTGCTCTCGTGCCTCATTGCCAAGCGCCTCGGTGTGGGCAACACGATCGCCCGCGTGCGCAACCCGGAATATACGAGCGGGCTGCATCTCATTCAGGACGACCTCGGGCTGAGCATGGCGCTCAATCCGGAGCTGGCCAGCGCCACGGAGATCGCGCGCATCCTGCGCGCCCCGGCCTCCATCAAGATCGACACGTTCTCGAAGGGCCGCGTGGAGCTGCACAAGATGCGCATCGACCCCGGCTCCATGCTCGACGGCATGAAGCTCTCGGACCTCGGCCGCATGCAGTCCGGCGTGCTCGTGTGCGTTGTGGAGCGCGGGCAGCACGAGGTGTACATCCCCGACGGCAGCTTCACCCTGCTGGCGGGCGACCGCATCAGCGTGGTGGCAAGCCCGAAGCTTGCCATGAAGTTCTTCCACAAGATTGGCGTACAGACGAACCCCGTCAAGCGCGTGATGCTGCTCGGCGGCGGGCGCATCTCCTACTACCTCGCGCGGCAGATGCTGGACTTCGGCGCGAGCGTGAAGATCATCGAATCCAGCGCCGCCGTGTGCGACTCGCTGGCAGAGCGTCTGCCCGAGGCCACGATCATCCACGGAGACGGCACGAGCGAGCAGCTGCTCGCCGAGGAGGGCATTGCAAAGATGGACGCCGTGGCCTCGCTGACGGGCATCGATGAGGAAAACGTGCTGATGAGCCTCTATGCCCGCAGCGTCTCGAGCGCGAAGATCGTCACGAAAATCAACCGCACGACATTCTCTCACATCATCAAGGGCATGGACCTCGGAAGCGTGTTCCATCCCCGCTATATCGCGGCCGACCACATCGTCCGCTACGTCCGCGCCATGCAGAACTCGCTCGGCTCAAACGTCGAGACGCTCTATAAGATCGTCGGCAACAAGGCCGAGGCACTGGAGTTCCGCGCCACGGAGAAGTCCGCCGTCTGCGGCAGGCCGCTCATGGAGCTGCCCACGCGGCCGAACCTGCTCATCGGGGCCATCAACCGCGAGGGCCGGATCATCACCCCCGGCGGCCGCGACACCATCGAGCCGGGCGACACCGTCGTCGTCGTGACGGCAGCAACGGGCCTCGACGATCTGGACGACATTCTGGACAAGCGGAGAGTGAAAGCATGAATTACCGCATGATCCTCTCCCTGCTGGGCGACGTGCTGCTGGTCATCGGGGCCTTCCTGCTGCTGCCGTGCATCGTCGCCGTGATCTACGGCGAGCCGGAGCTGTGGGTCCTGCTTGCCTCGGCCGCAGGCAGCGGCCTGCTCGGCTGGCTTTTTATCCTGCTGCGGCCGAAGCGCCGCCGCGAGCTGCACGCGCGTGACGGCTTCGTGATGGTCGCGCTGAGCTGGATCCTCATCTCGCTCATCGGCGCGGTCCCCTTCACGGCCTCCGGGGCGATCCCGTCGTATCTCGACGCCGTGTTTGAGACGATGTCCGGCTTTACGACGACCGGCGCAAGCATCCTCCGCGCCGTGGAGGACCTGCCGAAGTGCCTGCTGTTCTGGCGCAGCTTCACCCACTGGCTCGGCGGCATGGGCGTGCTCGTATTCATGCTGGCCATCGTGCCGCTGTCCGGCGAGAGCATCTATCTGCTGCGCGCCGAGTCCCCCGGCCCGTCCGTCAGCAAGATGGTGCCGAAGATGCGCACGTCCGCCGCGATCCTCTATGCCATCTACTGCGCCATGACGCTGCTGCAGATCCTGTTCTACCGGCTGGGCGTGCTGTTCGGCTGGGGCGAGATAACGTGGTTCGACAGTCTGTGCCTTGCCTTTGGCACGGCCGGTACGGGCGGCTTTTCCGTGCGCAACAGCGGCCTTGCGGACTACTCGGCCTACCTGCAGGCCGTGACGACGGTGTTCATGGTCCTGTTCGGCGTGAATTTCTCGGTGTATTTCTTCCTGCTGCGCCGCCGCTTCAGGCTCGCGTGGCACAACAGCGAAGTGCGCTGGTACTTTATCATCATTTTCGGGGCCATCGTCCTCATCAGTGCCAACCTGCTGCTCACGGGCGGGTTCTTCCCCACCGTGTTCCAGACGATCCACCATGTGGCCTTCTCCGTCGGCTCCGTCATCACGACGACGGGCTACGGCACGGCGGATTTTGCAAAATGGCCGGAATTTTCCAAGACCGTGCTGCTCATCCTGATGGCCATCGGCGCGTGCGCCGGGTCGACGGGCGGCGGCATGAAGGTCAGCCGCGTGCTCATCCTGGCCAAGACGGCCCGCGCCGAGACACGCCACCTGCTGCACCCCCACTCCGTGGAGGTCATGACGATGGACGGCAAGCGCGTGAGCAGCGAGGTCATCCGCGGCACGATGGCGTTCTTCATCTGCTATGCCGCCATTGCCGTCGTGTCCATCCTGCTGGTCTCGCTCGATAACTTCGGGGCCGAGACGAGCGTGACATCCGTGTTCGCCACGCTGAACAACATCGGCCCGGGCCTGAGCCTCGAGGTCGGCCCGTTCGGCAGCTATGCGAGCTTCTCCGCCCTGTCGAAGGTCGTGCTGACGCTCGACATGCTTCTCGGGCGGCTGGAGCTGTTCCCCGTGCTGCTGCTCCTCAGCCCCGCAACATGGCGGAAGCATTAAGAGCCAAATGTAGGGGTGAGGCATGCCTCGCCCGTCCGCGAAGCGGCATAAGGACGGCCCATTCGGTGCAGGGCACCATTGTCAGCGCCACGCTCCCAGATTTGTCATTGCGAGGCCCCAAAGGGGCCGTGGCAATCTCCTGCGACCGGTCACGTTTTCGCCGGAAGTTCCCTGTTATCCGGCATTGTACTGTGAGATTGCCACGTCGCTTCGCTCCTCGCAATGACACATCAGGGGAGTGCCGTGGTGCACCAGTGCCCTCCTGCCGTTGAATGTCTCTGTACAAGGCGCTCAGTGAGCGCCGCTACAGACGCAATTGGTGCATACCGTTTTATCGACGGCCGGTACGAGTCGGAAGTGCCTCCCCGAGATTGCCACGTCGGCCGTTGGCCTCCTCGCAATGACAAATCGGAGGCCGGTTTCATTTTAACGAAAGCCTGTACGGGTCGGCGGCGCTGCGCCGGGAGGGGCATGCCCCTCCCCTACAACGCACGACTGACAACCCGGCAGTATCATTCATAATCACTCAAAATTCGATCATTCTGGAGGCAACTGCGCCATGCAGGACTATTTTCACCCGCAAATGACCCAACAGGAGCTGCTGGCCATGTCGTCTCTGGCGCTGGCGCACATCGGCGACGCCGTGTTTGAGCTGCTCGTGCGCACAAAGCTGTGCGTCGAGGGCGGCACAACGAACGGCCGCCTGCATCAGGCGACGATCGCGCTCGTGCAGGCCCCGGCACAGGCGCGCTTTGCCCTGCGCATCCAGCCCCTGCTCACGCCGGAGGAGGCCGCCGTCTATCGCCGCGGCCGCAACGCCCATCCTCACGGCATTCCGAAGCACGCCACGCCGGGCGAATATGCCCGCGCAACGGGGCTGGAGGCCCTGTTCGGCGCACTGTATCTCTCCGGGCAGGCCGCGCGCATCGAGGCGCTGTTTGCCGCCATGATGGAGGAAGACCATGCCATTTGACGCCATGTTTCTCACGGCCGTCGCCGCAGAGCTGCGCCCCGCCCTCGTCGGGGCCCGCGTGGACAAGATTCAGCAGCCCGCGCGCGACACCGTCGTGCTCCAGCTGCGCGGGCGCGACGGCGGCGGAAGGCTGCTGCTGTCCGCCAACGGCAACCGGCCGCGCGTCCACCTGACGCAGGCGCAGCTGGAAAACCCCGCGCAGCCGCCGATGTTCTGTATGCTGCTGCGCAAGCATCTGGCGGGCGGCAGGCTTGCCGGTATCCGCCAGCCCGCGGCCGAGCGCATGCTCGACCTGACGTTCGACTGCACGGACGAGCTGGGTGTGCCCTGCCGCAAGCACCTGATCCTCGAGCTGGTCGGGCGCAATTCCAACCTGATCCTCACGGGGCCGGACGGCCGCATCCTCGACTGCCTGCGGCGCGTGGACTTTGAAATGTCCGAGCTGCGCCAGCTGCTGCCCGGCCTGTTTTACCACGAGCCGCCGCGGCAGGACCGCAGCATCCCGCAGGAGACGACGGAGGCCGGGCTTCTTGCCCTGCTCGCCCGGCCGGACGCGGCCATGCGGCTGGACAAATGGCTGCTGGCCCACTTTGCGGGCCTGTCGCCGCTCATCGCGCGCGAGCTGTCGTTCCGCTTTGCGGGCGAGACGGACGCGCCCATCCCCACGCTGGACGCCGCACGGCTGGCGGCATTTCTGACGGCGGAGTTCGCCGCCCTGCCGCCCGTACAGATGCAGCCCATGCTGCTGTGGAAGGACGGCGCACCGACGGATTTCACCTATCGCGACATCCGGCAATACGGCGGCTATCTGCGCGCCGAGCCGTGTGAGAGCTTTTCCGCCCTGCTCGACCGCTTTTACACCGAGACGGACCACGCCGAGCGCATGCGGCAGAGGTCGCAGACGCTGCGCAAGGCCATTTCGAACCTGCACGAGCGCACGCGCCGCAAGCTGGAGCTGCAGCGGCAGGAGCTGGAGGCCACGCACGACCGCGAGCAGCTGCGCCGTCAGGGCGACATCGTCACGGCGAACCTGCACGTCATCACGCGCGGGCAGACGCTGCTGCGCGCCGAGGATTTTTATGACGAGGATCTGCGCGAAATTGAAATTCCGCTCAAGCCGAACCTCTCCCCGCAGCAGAACGCCGCGCGGTTCTACAAGGACTACGCCCGCGCCAAGCATGCCGAGCAGGTGCTCACGCAGCAGATCGCGCAGGGCGAGATCGAGGAGGCCTATCTGGGCGGCGTGCTCGAGGAGCTGGCCCGCGCCGAAAATGAGCGCGATCTGAGCGAGATTCGAGCGGAATTGGAGGCCGGTGGCTATGTCCGCCCGGCAGACCGCCGCAAGCAGGTCAAGCAGCAGCCCTCCAAGCCGATGCACTTCCGCTCGTCGGACGGCTTCGACATTTTTGTCGGCCGCAACAACCGCCAGAACGACCAGCTGTCGCTCAAGACGGCGCGGCGCGACGACCTGTGGCTGCATGTGCAGAAATTTCACGGCACGCACGTTATCATCGCGTGCGCGGGCGTGCAGCCGCCGGACGGGACGATCACGGAGGCGGCCGAGCTTGCGGCCTACTACTCCGAGGCACGCGAGAGCCAGAACGTCCCCGTTGACGTGACGCCGGTACGCTGCCTGCGCAAGCCGAACGGGGCCAAGCCCGGCATGGTCGTGTATGACCGCTACCGCACGGTGCTTGTCACTCCGGATGCCGCCCTCCCCGCCCGCCTCCGCGTGGAATGAGAAATAACATGAACGGCACGCAAAGCGTGCCGTTTGTTGTTTTATAAAAAATCAATTGTGGGGGCGGGGCATGCCCGGCGCAATGCTGCCGATCGGTACGGGCCAACGTTAAAAAGGCATGCACCGATTGCGTCTGTGCATTTTTATCGACAACTTGTACGAACTGCAAGTACCTACTGAGATTGCCACGTCGCTTCGCTCCTCGCAATGACAACTCGGGGGCGTTTACCATTTTAACGATGGCCTATACCAGTCGTGAGTACCGCGCCGGACCCGGCTGTCCCCTCCCCTACTTTTCCTCTCGCAAAGCGCGCAGGGCCTCGGGGGTATCGACATCCGCCAGCGCCTCCGGCGGGACGTCGACGGCAAGGTAGCGCTCCGGATACTGCCGGATGACGGCGCTGCCGCCGCGGTCACCCTCGAGCGCGCACAGGGCCGGGAAAAATTCCCGCGGGAACACGTTCGGATTGCCCCGCCGCGTGCCGCAGGCCGCGCCCACGATGCACGACGGATGCTCCCGCCACTGCCGCACGACCGCGCGCACGGCCGATGCCGACAGCAGCGGCTGGTCGGCCACGAGGAAGGCGATGCCGTCGCACTGCGCCAGCGCCTGCGTGCCGAGGCGGACCGTGCGGCTCAGCCCGTCGCCTGGCCGGTCGTTGCGCACCGGCTCGAAACCGAATTCCCGCGCAAGGGCTGCAACGGCGGGATACTGCGTGACGACGACGACGCGGTCGAATACTCCGGCCGGAACGGCCTCGAATGCCCGGCGAATGAGCGGCTTGCCGTCCAGCTCCGCCTCGAGCTTGTTCGCGCCGAAGCGCACGGCGTTCCCCGCCGCCATGATGACACAACCCAGCATGGTGATACCTCCAGTAAAAGGGATAATGGAAAGTTTCGCAAGGGCACCGGTCGTGCGTTGTAGGGGCGGGGACAGCCAGGCCCGTCCGCGAAGCGGCATAAGGACAGCCAAATCGATGCCGTGCACCGTTCCCTGCGCACGCCCCTTGATGTGTCATTGCGAGGAGCGAAGCGACGTGGCAATCTCGGGAAGGCAGTTGCAGCCCGTACAAGCCATCGCCGACCGCATGCAGTATTGTAGGGGAGGGGACAGCCGGACCCGGCACTGCACCGGCGGGAAGTGCGGGCTAATGTTTGCTGGGGTTAGATAGCGATACTTTTTACATCTACCATGTTGCGGCGGTCATGGTTGACAACTTGCGTCGGCTCCTGCTCGGTATCAACCTGTCCGACAAAGCTATAATGGATTTCGATTTTCCGGGTGTTGGTTTCCCGGTCTAATTCATGTATCAAAATACGGTCGATAAACTCATGGACGTTTTCATAGGTCAATTCCTGTATGTCGCTGTATTTCCCGACAATCTGAATAAACCTTGATATATCCCTTTTTCGCTCGGTAACGGTTGCGATCTGCTGTTGTAACTCGTCTATCCTTGCGGCAAGGGATTTCTTTTCGTCCTCATAGCCGGAAGTTAGAAACACAAACCGTTCATCTGTCAGTCTGCCTAATGCGTTGTCCTCATACAGCTTGCGGAAAAGCGTGTCAAGTTCGGTCATACGCGCCTGTGCTTTGAAAAGTTCCTTTTGCTGCTGCGCTAATGCCTTTCTCGCTTCCATGTCGCCGTACTCGGTAGCTTTACAGATAAAGTCCTGTTCGTGTTCCTTAACATACCGCAAAACCCGCCGCATATCTTCCAGCACTAAATCAAGAAGTACGTTTTTGCGGATATAATGAGAGGTACACTCGCTGCCTGTCCTTGCCCTGTTGCGCCATGCGCCGCAAGAATAGGAAAACTTGCGCGGCTCGATATTTACGCCCTGTTGGTAATACATCTTATGTCTGCAACCAGCGCAAAACAGCAAGCCGGAAAAAATATCAATCTCCGCTGCTTTTGTCGGGCGGTGGCGGGTAGCAATCCGCTTTTGCGCAAGTTCAAAGGTTTCCTCGTCAACAAGCGGCTCATGGGTGTTTGGGAAGAAATAGCGTTGTTCTTCTTCGTTCTTCCGGGTCTTTTTCGACTTGTAGGATACCTTGTGAGTTTTCGCGGTTATGGTATGCCCTAAATATTCCTGCCTTGCTAATATGTCATAGAGCGTTTTGTCCGGCCAAGTATAGGGGGCGATCATTGCCCGCTGATACCGCGCCTGTCCTGTACGCTGATAGCGCAACGCTCCAATCGTCAAGACTTTGTTTTCCGCAAGCCATTTTTGGATTTCGCACATACGCACGCCGCTAACAAACATAGCGAAAACCTGTTTGACAATCGGCGCGGTTTCCGGGTCGGGTATAAGGTGGTGGCGGTTGTTCGGGTCTGGGATATAGCCGTATGGATATTCCCCGTTGACGCGCTCGCCTTTTTGCGCCTGTGCCTGTTTAACTGCGCGGATTTTCTTGCTTGTGTCGCGGGCGTAAAACTCGTTAAACCAGTTCCGCAAGGGGGTAAACTCGTTATCCTCCCGCGCTGTGTCAACTCCGTCGTTGATCGCGATATAGCGTACTCCGTTTTCGGGAAATACAATCTCTATGAGTTCGCCCGTTTTCAGATAGTTTCTGCCAAGACGGGAAAGGTCTTTGGTAATGACCGTCGCCACTCGTCCGGCTTCCACTTCCTGCAACATCGCTTGCAGCCCCTCGCGCTCAAAACTCACGCCGGAAAATCCGTCGTCCACAAAAAACTTTGTGTTCAAAAAATGGTGTTCGTCCGCATAGCGTTGAAGTATCATTTTTTGGTGCTGTATGCTTCCGCTTTCTCCGGCTTGCATATCCTCTTGACTTAAACGGCAGTAAAGGGCGGTGATTTTATTCGACTGTAACATTAGTCCTCCTTTCCGACAGCCGAATAAACAGGTATAATGTGTTGCTATCATTATACCATATCCCGCCGCCTAATGCACTACTCGGACGCTAAAAATCCCGGATTTCCGGGCTTTTTCTGCAAATCCTTTACAATGAGTTTCTCAATCTTTTTATGGATTGTATCGGTTGCCTTTTCACTCGGCAACGCTTGAACAAGATAGGTGATTTTCCCTATTTTGCGTTCGGTTGTAATTGTCTGTTTTTTATCCATTAGAAAAACCTCCTTTTCCTGTATGGATAAACTATATTCGTCAAAAGGCAAAAACGGGCGGTTGTTAGCTGCAACCTCACGGGAGTTTCACCCCGGCCCATGCTTATGGGTGCGCCGCGCAATACTTTGAGGGTGTTCAACGCGGGAGTATCATTGTGCCGCCTTGTATGTCGTCGCCCACAAGCTGCTAAACCTGTTTTACGGCGCGGTAGTTCTCGCTCGGCTTTTCCCCTATGGGGAAAAGCTGTCATGGCGTACCCGCCGACTGGCTCGGTACAGACGGAATGTACCCGTTTGCCTGTTATGCTGCGCACCAAAGGCCGCTTTCTTTGTCAAAGAACAATAGGCTTTGTCGGCCTGCAAAAGCACATCAACAGCGGATATGCTTTTGCGGAACGACAAATAGCCCATAACGGGAAGCGTGGAAAGGGGACACGCTCCCCGCATGGGCTAAAAGATTATCCTACATGAAAAGCAAGGGTGCGGGTAATAAGGCGCACTTGCAGCCTGTTACGCATTTCCTCGTCCACATAGGAATAGGTATTGCCCGCGTCGTCTTTCAGCGTGCGGGTACAAAGTTTCGCTATGTAACCCTCGTAGTGCTTCAAGATCGCGCACATGGCGGTTGTGTCGCCGTTTGCCGCTGCGGAAATGACAGGGAACGGCAACAGATTTTCAGACTTCCTAACGGTATTCATCATCTGCTTTTCCCTCCAAATACTGTTTGATTTTCGCAAGCGCGGATTTCCTGTGCCGGAAAACCGTCGTGCGTACAACATTCAGCAGTTCGCCAATTTCCGCGTCGCTCATATCCAAGAAGTAGGACAAAAGGATAATGTCGCGTTTCCTTTCGGGCAAAGCGTTAAGGGCTTCGGCAAGCAGTTCATTTTTGACGAGTACATCAAAGCCGGACACTTGAAAACGGAAATAATCGCTTTCGTATTCGTCCGTTGTGAAAAGCTGCGCGAGTTCGCTTTCGCTCAAATCCGAAAAAGTAACTTCGCGTGCTGCGCGTTTCGCAAGAGTGCGGCGGTGGCTTTTCGCTTCGCCGACCAAAGTTTTCTTTGCTAATGCGTCGTACTGATGTTGTATTCTTTCCTTGTCGGAAGAAGATAGCTCCATAGAGTTCACCTCCTTCCCGCGTGGAGTAGAGGACGGGAGTTAAGGGCTTGTCCTCTCTGCCCCTTTCGCTCCGTACCCGTTCGGGAGATGGCTCTTGAGTGCGCTTTTCAGAAAAAAGTTGAAAAAAGCAAAATGCGCCCGTCCGCAAGACGCGGACGGGCGCAAAGGAAATGTAAGCAGTAGCTAAATGTATTGACAGTTCACATTCATAGCCGGAATATCCCGCTTGCGGAGCATAGCTTTTTTTGACCGCAAAGCATTAGGCGGGTTACAGTAAATAAAAATGGACACGGCGATACCTCCCCGATACCGCCGTATCCTTAAAAAAGGGCGACTTTAATACACTACCCGCAATCCATTCTATAATAGGGAACAGCGGCTTTTGCGCAATATTAAATAAGGCTATGTCACAACAAACAGTTGATAAATAGCCATTTTTATAGGGGAGTATCAGAACTCCCCTACAAACTGTTATTTGCAGTTATCTATACTCATTTGGAATTTCGATATGAAGTGTCTCACACAATAACTTCACATCATGTGCATCATTTTCATCAAACTCGTATCCCAGATGGAACATTACTTGACTATATGGTTCAATACAGGAAACCTCTATTTCCTCAATTCTTCCTTTACCCGAAAAAGTTTCTACCGGAAAACAATCCCCATCATAAAGAATTTCACCTTCGTCCGTATATTCAAAACAATGCAAATCAATAATTCTGTTTTTCAAATCTTCCCATACAGTATGGTTCAATGTTGTATATTCCATCTTAATCTCATAAAAGCCATTAGCTTTCATTATTTCTATAAAGTTCTGATAATCGTTCTTTTCTACAAAAATGTCAATATCATTATGGGCTCTTGACTGATATCCAAGAAGAGCATCTACACCCCAGCCACCATCAAGAAAGACTTTAATCTCCGCATCTATTGCAAATTGAAGAATCTGTTTTACATCTGTTATATTGACCATCTTATCATCTCCACAAATTCTAATTAGGCGACCAGAGGAACTGCTGGTCTGTTTGATAAATCTCTGCATTTAGCAGTTTTCAATGTTGCCAAAACAAAAGTTAAGAAGATGTTCCTTTTCTCCATGTCGCTTTCTTTGGCGTAATTTACAAGGTTATTCCACACAAGATAGTTGTTCAGATACTTGGTAGAAACACCGTTAAAGCCACGCATAAACCTCTTTAGCTGGCTATGGTAGCTATTGATATGTTGGATATTATAAATGCCTTTCTTGGCTTTGCCAGTCTTTAACTGCACAAGGTCAATGCCATTGGCATTTGTAAATCTCACATAGGAGTTCATCTTGTCCGTAACAAGAGTGGAATTGGTCTTAATCCTACCATCATAAATATGATGTAAATCTCTTGTAGAAACTCTACCAGTATTCGTAATCTTGGAGATAGACAAGCCATTCCTATTAACCGCACAAGGAACACATACCTTTTCTTGGGACAAGCCTCTGATATGTGTAGAATGACCACGCTTATGAGCCTTGCGTGGCATAGCAAATGTCTTACTCTTGCTATGATTGCCCTTGTACGAGATGGCGAAAAAAGTTTCGTCAGCCTCAATAATGCCGTCAAGGGTAACATCGTCTGCCATATTCTGAAGTGCATCCAAAATCTTGTGTCTCCAAAGGAATGCGGTGTTTCTGTGAATCCCACAAGCAACAGCAGTCTTACGAATGGATAAGCCATTCATCATACAATCAATGTACTGCTCCCACACGGACAAGTCTTTTCTTGTACCAGACACAATGGAGTTCGTAGCAATCACGAAGGACTTGCCACAATCCTTACATACATATCGCTGTGTGCCATCTTTACGATGACCATTGCGAACCACATGGATACAGCCACAAAGAGGGCATACACGACCATTTGCAAAGCGTTCCTTTGCTACGAAATCTTCAATATTCAAAGACTTTACAAAGGCAGGACTTAAAAGCATTGTTTTAAGGCTTTCCTGCTCTGCGACAGTCAACTTACCGATAATATCTAATGCGTCTTTGATAGTAGGCATATCCAATTACCTCCTTCGGTGGTACTGTTTCTTACTATTATTATACGCTATTTCTCGTCAAAAATCAACCGTTTGTTGTGACAGAGCCTTAAATAAAAAAGCCGATAACACATAGGTTTTTTGACCTAATGCGTTATCGGCTCTGCGTCTATGCGTCTGGCACTTTTAATCATTTTTTTTTGAATTTATTATATGTGTTAGCTAACTGTCCACAAGCCGCGTTAATCTCTCTGCCATGAGAAACTCTCATAGTAACTTCAAGTCCTGCTTGCTCTAATTGATGTTTGAATGCAACTATTTCCCGTTTCTGTGGTGCTTTAATTCTTGAATTGCTTGTTGGGTTGTATTGTAACACGTTAATCATAACTTTTTTGCCCCGAAACCATTTTGCAAGTTGTCTTACATCTGAGGGCCGGTCATTTATACCCGGTAAAAGCAAATACGCAAAGACAATTTTGCGATTATGCCTTTCAGAATAGGATAAGGCTTGCTTAACAACATCTTCAATAGCATATATGCGCATGTGAGGAATAATACGATTTCTTGCAGATTGTGTTGCTGCGTGTAAAGATATTGTCAACTGAATTTTAAGATGTTCCTCGCGCAATTTTTTTAATTGATCGACCGGACCAACTGTTGATATGGTAATGCCGTCGGTTGGAAAGTTGAGCCCATATCTATCTCGGAGAATATGGATTGCTTTTATCAAGTTGTCATAATTGAATAAAGGCTCTCCCATACCCATAAAAACGATACGGTTTACTTTTCGACGCAACAATATAATCTGTTGTACGATTTCTGACGATGTTAGATTACGAACAAAGCCATTTCGCCCGGACTCACAAAAAATACAACCAACAGGACAACCGACTTGTGTGCTCACGCAAACAGTTCCACCATCTCGCCGCTTGATAAAAACCGTTTCAATGTATTTGTTGTCTTTCAGTTCGTAAACATACTTTTCAGTATCACTGCTTTTGCAAATATTTTTTACCAACATTGATAGATTTTTTTTGCGTGGTAATTGCTTATATAATTCTTCATATAAGGCTTTTGCTTCATTCTCGCCAATAACTTCCGACATTTCTTTGTAAGTAAATCCGTATGGATCATTCCGTACTTCCGCAGGCGTATATTTAGGTAAACGTTTCATTTTTATATCCTTTCTTCTAAATAATAAAAGTTTGTTTTTCTGTATTTTTGATTACAATCTCTAATTTTTCTACATCAATGATATGCGTCAATTTGCATTTAGGGCAGAAAAGAGGAAAATCTTTTAATACAGTATTATGAAATACTTGAACTCTCGTCTTTCCGTTACAAATCGGACATTTTATCCAATATTTTTTAAGCATTATATTTCACTCGTCCTTTTTACACAAAAAAATGCAGGTCAATCCTCAACATGAGCATTGACCTGCATTTATAATGCACAGAGCAGTACAACAAAACTAAGGCATAGCTTGCACTATGTCTATACTATATCTATACGTCGTTAGTTTTTTGTATAGCATCCGCAAAATAAGCATGACAAAAAAGCCCATGTTGAAAATGGGAAAATCCTTTTTTTCAATGCTTATCTAATACGCATGCTATGCAACATAAACGCCGCCTCCTTTTACATAAATTTTATTTTATCAGAAAATCAGTCTACTGTCAATACACAACAGGAAGTATTTAACCTAATGATATGAATTGTGTGGACATATCCAAAAAGAAAGGTGAACTGTAAAATGTAACAGGGTGAATGAAAATGGCAAAAAGACCCGTACCATTGTACGACTTTAAGGCTTTCGGGGCAGCTATAAAAGCCGCGAGAAATGAATACGGCGAGAGCCGCAAAAAGGTAAGCGACGAGTTATATATTTCCCCGCGCTACCTTGCGAATATCGAGAACAAGGGACAACAGCCGAGTTTACAGGTATTCTATGACCTTGTAACCCGGTATCATATTTCGGTAGATCAATTTTTCTTCCCGAACAGCAATGCGGAGAAATCCACCGGGCGGCGGCAGCTTGACGCGCTGCTGGACGGTATGAGCGATAAAGGCATACGGATTGTAACCGCAACAGCAAGGGAGATAACGGAAGTCGAAAAAGCAGAGGATTAACCTCACAATATGAGAAATCGGGAGATTGCAGCGCATGGCGGCTGCAATCTTTTTTTGCGTCCAAAATCAAAGGAACGCGCAACAAATACCGCCTTTCGGTGGGGGTATGGAGTAGATAGCAAGCACAGCAAACGAGTACCCGTTTGCGGAAAATGCTTGTTGGGATAATCCCAAACCCTTATACCGAAAGGCGGTGCGGAAATGGAAAACCGAAAGAGAAATATACAGATGAAGTTTTACGTTACGGAAGAAGAAAAGCGGCTGATCGACGAGAAGATGAAGCAGCTTCCCATAAAGCAGTATGGGGCATACTTCCGTAAAATGGCGATAGACGGGTATATTCTTGTCGTTGACCGAAGCGACACAAAAGCATATATCCGGGAACTGCAAGCGGTGAGCCGGAACATCAACCAAATTGCAAAACGCGCCAATGCGACGGGGACGGTTTACAGGCAGGATATAGAGGACATTAAAAAGGCGGTGGACGAGATATGGCGGTTACAAAGACGCACCCTATTAAATCAACCTTAAAGGCTGCGATAGACTATATCTTAAATCCCGAAAAGACAGACGGGAAGCTGCTTGCGTCCTCTTTCGGCTGCGGGCTGGAAACCGCCGATATTGAGTTTGCATGGACGCGGGAAGCTGCCGGAGATCGCGGCACACATTTAGGGCGGCACTTGATACAATCCTTTGCGGTGGGAGAAACCACACCGGAAGAAGCGCACAAAATCGGCATGGAACTTGCCGGGGCGGTATTAGGCGGCAAGTATGAGTTTGTTTTGACAACTCACGTCGATAAAGACCATCTGCATAATCACTTGATTTTCAACGCGGTTAGCTTCGTTGACTACAAAAAGTACCATTCCAACAAGCAAAGCTATCACTTTATCCGGCGCACCAGCGACAGGATATGTAAAGAGCATGGGCTATCCGTCGTCGTACCGGGACAGGACAAGGGAAAAAGCTATGCAGAATACACCGCCGAAAAGCAAGGGACAAGCTACAAAGCAAAGCTGAAAACGGCGATAGATACTCTCATTCCCCAAGTGAAAGATTTTGACGAACTGCTGCGCCGCTTGCAGGAAATGGGGTATGAAATCAAACAGGGCAAATACATTTCCTTTCGCGCTGCCGGACAGGAACGGTTTACCCGCACAAAGACGCTCGGCGCGGCCTATACGGAAGAAGCGATAAAGGAGCGTATCAAGGGCGTGTATGTTGCCAAAACAAAAACGCTGCGGGAAGATAAGAAAATCCGGCTTGTCGTCGATCTTGAAAACAGTATCAAAGCCCAACAGTCGGCGGGCTATGAACGGTGGGCAAAAATCCATAATCTGAAACAGGCTGCTAAAAGCATGAACTTCCTAACCGAAAACAAGATTGAGTATTATAGCGAACTTGAAAGCAAGATAGCCGATATTATGACCGCTCATGACGCGGCGGCAAAGGCGGTTAAGGAAGTGGAACAGCGTATGTCTGATTTGTCGCTGCTTATCAAGCACACCACCACATACCGACAGTTAAAACCGATTTACGATGAATACCGAAAATCGCCGGACAAGGAAAAGTATCTGCGGGGGCATGAAAGCGAAATTATCCTGTTTGAAGCTGCGGCAAGGGCATTAAAGGAAATGCAGATAAAGAAGCTGCCCGATCTCGCCGCGCTGCGCAAGGAGTATAGCAGCTTAAACGACAGGAAAACCAAATTGTATGAAGATTATCGGCAAGCCAAGAAGCAAATGCAGGAATACGGCGTTGTCAAAAAGAACGTCGATAGTATTCTTTACCCGTCCCAAAGCAGGGCGCGGGAGCAGGAGCGATAAGGCGCAAAACATGGGGTGGCAAGTGGAATGTTAAGGGCTGAAAACGCCTGTGTTTCTGCGGCTTCCAGCGCATGAAAACGACATAGACGATAAAGTATATTCAAACCCGCAAAAACGGCTTTCTAATTGTCCACGCAAAGACAAAAAAAGAACAGGGGCGCGGTGCCGGAAATCGGCAACCGCGCCCCTGTTCTCTATGGGCTATTCCTCGTCGGTCAAGATAAACTCCCTTTCGGAAAACTCGCTGTCCGTCATGGCTTGCAGCTTGTTCACCGCTGCGGCGGCAAGCTGGCGCATATCCTCGTCCATGTAGGGCATGGCGGCAAGGATATTTTCAAGCGTTGTTTCCCGGCTGTCCTCGGCGTAGATCGCAACAATGTTTTCTTCCTCAATGGTAAAGCGGGTATTCATGCTATCAAACCTCCAAATCCTTTTTATGCTCTTTCTGTTTATCTTTCGGCTGCTGCGCCGCCTGTTTCTTGTATTCGTCCAGCTTCTTCAAAATGGACGGTTTTTTCTGCGGCTGTTCCCGTTTCTCGGCTTTTACCGCTTTTGCAAGGTCGGTAACGGAAATCGCTTCCCCCGCCTTTGCCCGCTGCTCAAAATCTGCAACGGTGGGCGTTTGCGGCGTATTGTTGATAAGCCCGTCAAAATTGTTGTCGTTCTGCTCTATGGTGTCCTCGACGTGCTTTAAGGGATTATCCCGCTGCGGCTGCTCGGCGGCTATGGCATAAGCCTGTGTGCCATTCCCCATAATGAGATACTTCCCGTCCTCCGACGCATGGTGAAAACCAAATCCCGCCGCTTCGATCTGTTCACGGCTCATATCGGTAATATGAAAATTGCCCCTCGGCGTTCTAACGGTTTCACCCGTCAAAAGGCTGTCGGGGGTCGCTTCCGGCTGCTGCTTTTCAAGCTGCCCGTCCTTGTAGGAATATCCTTGCGCCGCGATTGCTTCAAGGGTCTTGCCCGTAACGTCGCCATAAATCCGCTTGTCTGCGTCAACCAGCATTTGCAAAGTGTCTTGTACGGTGTCGGACAAGGCTTGCTGCTGTTCGGGCGGCAGCTTGTCAAATACGGGGGTCTGCTGCTCCTGCAAAAACTCCGGCACTTGCTGAAAACCGATACTGTCTACATAGTGGGCGGTGTCCTCGTCGTTCTGATGAAGCACAACAATGTCGGAAACGGAAAGGCTATGCCCCTTAAAGTCGGCGGGGTGGTCGATATTAAACCTTTCCCAAATGTCGCCCAGCGTCATATCCTTTGTAAGCGGTGCAGTATAGACGAGTTCATAATTTACCCGGTCAATGGTAAGTCCAGCCGCTTGCAGACGGTCATAAGGCTCAAAGCGCAAGTCCCTTGTTTCGTCCCCGCGCTTTAACTGATAAATGGAAAAGGTATCGCCCTGCTCCTGCTCGGCTTGCCGCTGCTGCTGCAACTCGGTAAAATGCCCCTCAATCTCGGTAATGAGTTCCTTTGCGGTGGTCTGTATTGTTTCAAGGGACGCTTTTAACTCGGTCATTTCCTTGCCGCTGCTCCAACCAGCCACATAGCCGAAAGAGTAATCGGAAGTATCAAGGCCGAAATGCTGGCAAACCGTATAAGCGACGCTTTCCGCTTCTACCTCGCAGGTATGGCGGTCAACGCGGTTTTGCTGCTCCGGCGGGGCGTTTAAGTCTACGTCGTGCAGCTTCGCATGGGCGATTTCGTGAATGGCGGTCTTTACCGCCTGTAATTCACTCACGCCCTCTTTGATTGCAATACGCTTGTCGGTCAAACTGAAATACCCATTTGCGCCGTTTGTGATCTGCTCAAATGCAATCGGGACGGGGGACGCTTTTTCAAGGGCGGCGAAAAAATCCTCGTACTGCTCCACATCGGCAAGCAGCGGTTTAACGGAAAGGTCGGGAAACTCCTTGCCCTCGGTCTGCGAAATATCAAAGACGGTTATAACCTTAAAGGCGGGGACGGTGATTTCCTTTTCTTCCTTTACCACTTTTCCCTCGCGGTCAAGCATGGGCTTTCTCGTTTCGGGGTCGATTTTATCAACCAGCTTTTTCACCTTGTAGGGCGCGGGGGCAAAGATTTTAATGCCTTTCTCGCCTTTCTTTACATGGCGGTCAAACTCCTTTTCCCATTGACGGAAGCCCATTACCAAATTGCCGCCCTGCATAGCAATTAGGATAGTGTTATTCAAACTATAATCATGGAACTTTGACATAGCGGTTAGAAACTCTTTGTAGCGGTCGCTGTCAAAAATCGCCTGTACGCCCTGTTCCAAACGCGCGGTGATCTCCTTTACCTTTTCGGCGGGCTTTTCGGAAGTAAGGATAATGGGGACGACGGGGCGGGGCTGCTGCGGCTCTGCGGCCTGTGCGTCTGCTTGCTGCGTTTCGGCTGCGTCCATATAGGCTTTGTCCTGTTCGCCGCGCTCCGGCTGCGGGTAACTCATAATGCGGTATTCTTCCGGCACTTCGCGCCCCTCAAACTGCCGTTCCCACTCGTCGCCGCTTTCCACGATATAGCCGTACTCGGTAAACGCGCCTTTTTCCTGCGCGGCAGCGTTCCTGCCAAAAGTAGAAAGGTCAATGCCGCCTTTCCATTCTTCGGGCATTTGTACCATGCCGGATTGATTTAAGTAATAGTCGCCCAAATCGTGGTAGTTATGTACTTCGGGGATATGGACGTAAAAATCCACGTTGTAGGTGAAGTCAATTACCTGTCCAATATTTGCAAGCCCGTTTTTCTGCTGCAAAGCTGCGTTCAGCTTGCCAACCTCGGCGGGGTCAAGCTGTTCGAGCCGCGCCGCAAGAAAATTGAGTTCGTCCACGTCGGCGGCGCATACCATTTCATAAGGCAAGGCAATATGTTTCTCCGGGTCGTCGGAATAGCCGCGAATGGAAAAATCCTGCGGGTTGTCGGCGGTAATGCCGACGTTCCGCATAGCTTCGTGCAACTGCTCCTTTGTGGCGGGCATATCCAACCAATAGCCGCCGGGGTCGCCCGCGTCAAAGCGGCTGCGGTTGCCTATCATAATAGAAAACTGTTCGCTCATGTGTTCACGCTCCTTTTCCTGCCCGGTATTTTCGGGGATAGCTGCCGCCTGTTGCTGCTGCGGGGGTTCTTCGCCCTCTATGGTGTAGTCCGGCATGAGCATACCGTTTACTTTGAAATAGTCGGCGTACTCCTGCGGGATAGGCGGGGAGATTTCCGTAAACAAGCGGTCATACGCTTTGATACGCCCATTCAGATACTTTTCCATAGCTGCCTTGTCGGTGAAAACCTTTCTATCTTGTCCGGCAATCTTCGCTTGGGTTCTGCTTGGGCTGTTGGTGCGCACGCTCCATGTAAGCGTCCATGAATACGGGATAGATTTCTGCGCTTCTTTGTCGTAGCGGGTATTCTCGTAAATGTAGTAATTCATCTGATATACCCGGTTGCTGCGAATATGGCGGTTATGCTCGGTGGTCTGCCACTCGTTAGCGGTGTGCTGGACGTGCGGCGTTCTCACATATTCAAGTGTTTTATCCAGCAAAAGCGTTCTTCCCGCCTGTTCCTCCCATGCGGCGGCTCGGCTTGAGAGATCATTAAAAATCGCCTGTTCCGCTGCCGCGCTTTCCTCGCGCATGGCGTGTAGCTGTTCCAGCGGCAAAGAAACATAGGGGGCAATCTCCCCGTCCTTTGCTTCAAAATATATCCGGCGTTCTATCCGCATGGTTTCGGCGGTTTCCAATTTGTCATGGTCGTATGAAGAATACGGCATATTGTTTCATCACGTCCTTTCTCGATTTTTAAGGGTTTGGGACTATCCCAACAAGCAAAATGCCCGCGCTTCCCATAGAGCAGCGCGGGCATTTCTCGCAAACGGGTACTCGTTTGCTGTGCTTGCTATGTAGTTGTTTTTATCCGTAAACGCCTGTTTCTCTCGCTTTGGGCTTTCTGTCTGCGGCGTATCTTTGCCGCGCAATCGGGGCAGTATTTCGCCCGGTTGCTGCCCGCCGCAAACGTGCTGCCGCATACCGCGCAACGCTTCAAATCGGTTTCCCCGCTGCGGGTGATCTGTTCGCATAGCTGCCTGTCTGCGGGTAAAACCGCTTCGCGGAAATAACGGCATAACAGCGAATAGCTGATACTCTGCACACAAACGCAAGGTTCCCCGTCGTCCAATAGCAGACAGTTCCCGCAATCGTTGTTGGCGCACGCGGCGCGGGTCATTTTCTTAACGGCTCGATACTGCTTTTCATCAAGCCTAATCATTTTCGGTTCTGCTCGACGCGGAAGTTTACATACTTGCCGCCTGTGTCGGCAAGCAGCACAACCCCGTCAAAGGTCTTTCCTGTTTTGGTGGAGTACATACCCTTGATTTTTACCTTTCTGTCTTTCAAAAGGGCGGCGGCAATCGCCTTTGTGAAAGTCTTTTTGCGCTGCTGAAAGAACAAGTCATTTTTCCACATGACAAAGCTGCAAGCCCTGTCGGAACAGTAGTAGTTTTTCTTGCCCTCATAAACCGCCGCGCCGCAACGGGGACAAGTGCCGATTGCTTCCCGCTGCGGGGTAAACAGCTTCGCTTTATCTTCGGAAATCGCGGAATAGGTTTTGACAAGCCCCGCTGTCATTTCCTCAATGCTGCGCATGAAGTCGTCCGGGCTGTCGCTGCCTTTGGCAATCCCGGTAAGGCGGGTTTCCCATTCTGCCGTAAGCTGCGGGGACGTAAGGACTTCGGGCAGAATAGCGGCAAGGTTATACCCGTCTTTTGTGGGGATTAGCTTTTTGCCCTTGCGCTCGGCAAAACCCGCGCTAATGAGTTTTTCAATGATACCCGCCCGCGTCGCGGTAGTGCCTAACCCTTTGCGCTCTGCGTCCTCCGGCGTTTCTTCCTTGCCCGCGTTCTCCATAGCGGACAGAAGCGTATCTTCGGTATATGCTTTCGGGGGCTGCGTGTAACGCTCGGAGATCTCCGCTGCCGGATTGTCAAAGGTCTGCCCCTCGGCAAGCGGCGGCAAAACGGTTTCCGGCTCTGCGTCCTCGTCCTGTTCCTCGGACGCGGCGCGGGACAGCTTTTCAATCTCGCACCACCCCTCGCAAAGCGTCGTCTTTCCCTTTGCGGTAAAGGTATAGCCTCCGCAAGAGATAGCCGCCGTAACCGCTTCATATTCATAGGGCGCGGCTGCGGCGCAAAGCAGCTTCGCGCACACAAGGGTCATAAGTTTTGTTTCGCTGTCGGCAAGGGAAGAAAAGCCCGCTTTCAAAAACTCGGCTGTCGGCAAAATAGCGTGGTGGTCGGTTACTTTGCTGTTGTCGCAAACCCTTGTAAGGTCTGCTTGCAGCTTCACGTCCCGCATAAAGGGAAGCAGCGAACAAAGCCCGGTAATGAGTTCCTTTGTGCTATCCTGCATATCGGAAGTGATATATTTGCTGTCGGTGCGGGGATAGGTCAAAAGCCGCTTTTCGTAGAGGGCTTGCGCATAATCAAGGGTCTGTTTCGCCGTAAATCCATACAGGCGGTTGGCTTCGCGCTGCAACGCGGTAAGGTCAAACAGCTTCGGCGGGGCAACGGTCTTTTTCTCTTTTTTGAGGGAAGTACAAACGGCTTGCGATTTCTCGCAAGCCGCTTTCATCTGCTGCGCTGCCGCTTCGTCGTTCAACCTTTCGGACAAAGCCGAAACACCGCCCGCGTCCAGACGGACAACATGATATTTTTCTTTCTTAAAGCTGCTGATCGCATAGTCGCGGTTTACCAGCATGGTAAGGGTGGGCGTTTGCACTCTGCCGACATTCAGCGTTTTGTGATAGAGGATAGAGAAAAGGCGGGTCGCGTTAATCCCGACAAGCCAATCTGCCTTTGCTCTGCAAAGCGCGGATTGATAGAGGTCGTCATAGCTGCGCCCGTCTTTGAGGTTTGAAAAGCCCTCGCGGATTGCGCTTTCTTCCATGCTGCTAATCCAAAGGCGGGAAAAGGGCTTTTTGCAATTTGCCTGTTCGTAGACAAATCGAAAAATGAGTTCTCCCTCGCGCCCGCTGTCGCACGCATTGACAATCTCGGAAACGTCGCTGCGGTGCATAAGGTCTTTGAGTACGGAAAACTGCTGCTCCTTGCCGCTGGCAACGGTAAACTGCCAATCCTGCGGGACAATGGGGAGATCGTCATACTTCCATTTTCGGTACTGCTCGTTGTAGGTCGCCGCGTCCGCAAGGCTAATCAAATGCCCGATACACCAGGACACAAGGTAGCCGCTGCCCTCAAAATATCCGCTGCGCTTTTCATTCGCGCCAAGTACGGCGGCAATCGCCGCCCCGACGCTCGGTTTCTCTGCAATTACAAGTTTCATACTTCCTCGTCCTCCTGCTCGGTTTCTAATTCTTCCTCGTCGTCCTCGTCAAAGTCGAGATCGTCAAGGTTGCTGCTGCCTTTTGCCGCGTCCTTTTTAGGCTTCATAATCTTAAAGTAATAGAACGCGCCGCCGCCCGCTGCGGCAAGAAGCAGCACGACAAGCAGAATAGCACCGCCCATGTCGCCGCCTTTTTCTTCTTCCGGCGGCTGCTCGGTTTCTTCCGGCTCCGGCTCGGCTTCCACACCCGCGCACTCGCTCATGTTGACGCTGCAAACCGGGCAAGCGGTGTTGACGCTTCCGGCAACGCATTTATCGGTGCAGCTACAAACGGGGGCTTCGGTCTGCCCGTCCTCCATAAGGGCGGTTAAATCCGCTTCGTCCACTTGGTTAAGGAAATGGACGGTATTTTCCCCGTCCTCGGCGCGGTCAATGATGATGTAAAAATAGTTGCCACTTTTGGTAACGACGGTGATAAACTGCTTGTCGCCGGACGCTTCACCCGTTATATCGTCCACAAGGGACATATTCCCGTCCGGGGTAAGGGGCTGCGGCTCATAGCCGCCCGTCGTTTCTTCCGGCTCGGTTTCCGGCGCGGGGGTTTCCTCGGTTACGGGGGTAGGCGTGTCGTCGCTTTCATCGCCACCGCCCGCATAAGCGGTAACAGAAAAGCCGCACATGATAACCAGTGCGGCAAGCAATACGGTAAACTTTCGGATTATCTTTTTATTCTTCATTGTCGTTGTCCTCCTGTTCGGCGGGGTAAGTGGCTTCCGGCTGCGGCAAGGTGATTTCGCCGCTGGCGTAAGCGGAGAGGAACGCGGCAAGCTGCGTCCCGTCAAGGTGTACCGCCTTTACCATTTGCACGATCTGCGCGTTTTCTTCCTCGACTTTCTGCGCTTCAAGGTCTTTCAGCTTCTTTTGCTGTTCAAGGATTTTTGCCCTCGTTTTCTCAATATCCCTTTCGATACGGTCAAGTTTCGTGTTCGCCATAGTCATTTACTCCTTTCCAAACTGTTCTTTCCATGAATAGCTGCGCCCCAATCCCTTAACGGTTTTAAGATAGGGCATAGCGTTTTCTTCCAAAGTCGCCGCCCGGTTAAATAGATCGGGATAGTGTTCTTTGAGATATAAAATCTCTTGTTTCTTCATGCTCGGACAAAAGAAACAGGACGATTTACCCGGCTGCGGCAATCCTGCCGCTTTGATTTCCCGGATACAATCGTCCCTGTTCCAGCCCCATTCTTCAATGAGGGGGTAGCGGTTATGATATTTTTTGTCGGCTTCGTTGTACTTGCGGGAATGTTCATACCGTTTCACTTCTCCCGCGTCATAGCCGATATAGCGGTTGACTTTCTCGCCGCGCTGCCATACTTCGCGGCAAGGCGCATAGTGGTTGCAAAACTTTTCCTGCGGTGCGATTTTGTGTTTCTGCGAACAACGCTTATGCCCGTAGGCAATCGACGGGAGCGTATGAGAGCGCAAGCACTCGGTTTCAAGAGATAGGCGGTTGCCGTAGCGGTCAACATACTGCACAACGGTAATCTGCGGCATACCGTGTTCCGCAAGCCATTGATTGATTATCTCGATAAATTGATAGGTATGCGGGTGTTCCGCGCCCGTATCGGCAAAGGTGATAAGGTCAATCGGGATTTTGTGCTTGTATAGGCCAATAAGTAAGGCGGCACTATTCGTGCCGCCGCCAAAAGATACAATATTCATTTTTCAACTCCTTTTAATTGTAATTTAACCGCCCGTAGGCGTAAAAGTGGGATTGCCAATAGCTGGTGTCCAGCTTTGAATACTGGATAGGGTCGCCACAATGCAGCATGACGGGGCTTCCGTCCCCGTCCTCGCCCACATAAATCCCCACATGGGAAACGCCGGGGGTGTCGTATGTACCCGTAAAGAAAACCAAATCCCCCGGCTGCGGGTTAGAAACAGGGGTTGAGATGTTGTAAAGCCCTTGCGCCCCAAGTCTGCCCGTATTGTATAGGCCGCTGTTCGTCAACACATAACTCACAAAGCCGCTGCAATCAAAAGAGGTTTCCGGGGTGCTGCCGCCCCACACATAGGGAAAACCGACGTATTTATCTGCTTCCTCCATGAGCCGCGCAAACTTTTCATCGGAACCCAGCAGCGCGGCGGGTACTTCATAATCGGCGGGCGGGTTTTCATAGTATTTAGACACATAGCCGGATTGCGGGAAAAGGTCGGGTCTGTTTCCCAGCGACGACATATACATAGCGTACATGGATAGCTGTTCTTCGCCCATGATGTAAACGGGGACATGGGAGAGGTTGAAGTTTTCCAAATCCACATGAAGAATGTAATAGTTATAGGGGACTTCAACCGTATAGGGGTTGCCCTCGCTGTCCGTCCTTGTTTCGGTGCGGTAGCGTACCTGTACTTCTTCCTCGACCGTCAAGATATACTGTTTCTCAAAGAGCATTTCAAGGGTGCTTTGCACTTCATCGAGTGTAAACACGCCCTCATGCCACGCGGAAAGGATAGAAATTAGCACATAGGGGTCATGCTCGATCTCGTCCGCGTTTACCCGGTATTCGTCATAGCCGGGGTATTCGCTTTCGATATTGTCCAGCATATCTTGTAACTCGGCTTCCATAGCGGCATACGCGCTTTCCGCGCCCGTTATATCCGCGTCCTCGGAGAGATAGGACGACGCAATCAAGCCGCTGCCGCTGTTGCCGCCAAAGAGGGAGCAAGAGGACAGCCCGCCGAAAAGCAGCAGCACGATAAAGGCAATCCCGCCCACAATCAAGCAGCCTTTCCAATGCCGGACAACAAAGAACGTCGCCCGTTTGGTTTCCTGCGCGGTTTTCTTCGCCGCCTTTGCGGTGGCTTCAGCGGTTTTTTTCGCTTTGCCGCCCGCTTTCAGCGTTTTTGCATACTGCTTTTTAATGCGCTGCTTCTGCCAAAAACGGGAAATGGGGTTGGAGTGCGCAAGCGCGGGGTTATCGTGCAACGCCTTTTGATAGAGAAAATCTGCGTTTGCCTTTACCGCTTGTTTTTCCGCTGCCGCCGCTGCCCGGTAGGGTTTCAGCTTATGGCGGCGTATGCCGCCCTTAACTGCCCGCGCCGCCATGCCGCCCGCTTTCTCTCCGGCAAGTTCTACCCGGTGCCCGCTTTCCACACCGACGTTTTCTTTCTCTACCTCGTAGATTTTCCCATGTACGGTACTGTTTAACTCCTGTGCCGGACGGGATAAGGGGTTATGCCGCAACTTGCCGTTTGGGGGCTTATCCGTCTTTTCAAAGGAAAGGCGCGTCTTTGCCTTGCCTTTCGCTTCGTCAAAAACGCGCTCTTTCTTGATTTTGGTCTGCTTGGGGATAGCCGCCCGCGCTGCGTCTAAACAGTCTGCCGCCTTATCCGATTTCTTGATCGCTTTTTGAAGTTCCGGCGTTGCCCGTTCCGCTTCGGAAAACTGCAAGCGGGAAGAATGGGTTTTAGGCTGCGTCGCGTCAAGGGCTTTTTTCTCCGCGCCTTTTGCTGCGTGTCGCTCAATCTCTGCGCCGATATGCTGCACAACCTTTTCCGCTGCCACCCCTGCGGGGGCTGAATAGTTTTCTTCCTGCGGCCTTTCGCTGATACTGGACGTTTCGCCCGTCGTGAGGTTTTCCGCAACCGCACCGTCGCGGGTCATTTTTTGCGTTACCTTGTCGGGGGCTTTCAGTTCCTTGCTCAATCTTCATCACCTCCAATCCGCTGTTTTGCAAGTTCGCAATAGTCGGGGTTTAACTCAATGCCGATATAGCGGCGGTTAAGCCGTTTTGCT